>JAAUYG010168726.1_pt1 | contig 12584 bp, 7 predicted proteins | sample 7278091 | NCBI WGS metagenome assembly JAAUYG01 (sample SAMN14350201, study PRJNA611818) | marine sediment metagenome | isolation source: surface marine sediment (0.6m) | place: French Polynesia: Moorea | collected 2018-08
CTGTCGATACTGTTGCAAACTGCAATATTTAGAAACGAGTTAAAAAAGAGCTCTCTAGTTCTAGGGGGGGGGGGGGTGAAAATTTGCTTAATATCCCGTTTATAACACCTCCAGAAGTGGAGAGGTCTGTTACAGACAGATAATGTGACACAGTGTGGTTTACCGCTATGACACAGCAAAGTTGAACTGAGAATTAGACCTGGGCATTATGAGAAGTTTGATTATGTTGTGTGTCCGTTATATCAACATTGCCTTGGGAAATAAAAAACGACCATCAACATACAACTGTCTGCTAAGGGCGGCACTCACACTAAGGCCCGAGAAAAAGTTAATAATAGATTCTGTATTGTGTATAATAAAACACTTACAGACATTTCCCTGTACCAGATACACTGGATCAAGTGCCACCACATGAAACACATGCTTATGTTTGGCAGACTGTGCAGAATACTTTCTGAACTACCAGGAAAAGACCGACGTGGCCTGTAGTCCTGGAACCCATAGGTAACTCTCTTATTTTTCTCCCACACTTCAGGTATTATTATTATTATTATTATTATTATTATTATTATTATTATTATTATTATTATTATTATTATTATTATTATTATTATTATTATTATTATTATTATTTTATGAATAATGACAACCACCACTCACGTTAGTGCCTGCAGTTCAATGCCACAGGAATCAGTGCAACACACAAGTAAGTCTGAGGCGGGGAGGGATCCACCACTGAAATACCTGAATTTTTGGTGCAAACTCCCCTCTGACCCACAACGAACTGGCCTTGGTAGGTGCTGGAGTAAGGGCTTAGACATTTTGACTGAAACGGCTAAGCAAAATAAATATTTCCAAGTGACTGTAATGGATAAACGGTGAGAGGTAGATGTTTTGTTAATATTAGAATACTAATAGTAAGTCCACAAGGGTAGTCCAAATGCATCATTAGATGTGACTTAAAAGGTTATTCAAGGTCATGCAGATGGAAAAGTCTGCACTTTCAAATGTTCCACTCGAAATGGGGTTAACAGTTAAAATGATGAACAAATCTTTCTACCTAATCAATTCTAATTACAGTGCGACAGCAAAATTTAAAGAATATAAACACCTTTAATGTAAAAGAATCAGAATATGAACAAATACCGGGATATATATTTTATTACATTTAGAGTAATTTTATTAAATTGGTTAAAAGGATTTCAATATAAATTTTGCATGGATATACAGCAACTGATAGCCTTTTGTTAAAAAGGAAAACAATAAAGATCAGGTTTGTACCATGTTGTAAAACAGAAGAAGAATCAATAGAACATACAGAACCTACTGTAATACAGTAGTTCCATTCTGGTTACTTATATGTACATGTATTCCACATACCTCTATGTAATTTTATGCGAATTTATGCTTTTCACATGAATTTATGCATGCCTTTCATTCGGCATGCCCATTACAAACATCTGTAACCATTATCAGTTTTTTTCAACAATCTTTGCGTGAAATTGTTGAATGCATCTTTGGGTGACTTTTCATGGTTTCAACACCCATTTGATGCTCGTGTCCTCACAATTCTCCGTCAAGACACATTGTCCATCAGGGAGAACCTGGAAAGCCTGGCAAACCGGATTTCGGATACACTTGGCGGCACAACGGAGCCTGGCTAGACTGGTAGAGTGTCCACGAAGGAGATGTCTGGAGGTGAATTGCCCTGAGTTCACACCAGATCTCATATCTGAAAAAATAAGGAAATGCCAATATGCATATACATGTAATTAGTCATCCATTCTTCTTGGCAGCTGTGTGTGCACAGTTTCATCTGCTGATATTTTTTTTATAATGCTGTCAAGAAAAATGCTGCAAGTTTATCATTTTTCACAGTGACTGTAGGCACAGGTTTTGCGTACAACAGCTATAGACATGACATCTTCCACATTTAGATTTGTGCACCAGCCAATGCAACATGCAACTGGTTTTTTATTGTTATGGGAGTTTGGAAAATCTGATCTAAAATGATACATAGGTGGCATAATTTTATGCACAGTACCAAACAACCCACCCAATTGGGAGGTATATGCTTCTCAAATAATGTCTACAAAACATACTTACGAATGCGTCCGGGGCATAACATGTAGTCGCTGTGGTTAAAATGTCCTCTGAAAGCAGATCTGCTAAAGTTACTTGGATATTTGACGAGGGACAAAGTCGTGGATGTAGTGATCTCAACCACATCATCAGAGGATGCCTCATTGTTGGGGATCATGGATGTGTTCTTCCTATTCAGGTGTACCCTCTCCATCGTCTCTGTAGGCGCATCTTTTGTGGTTGAATCACCCTGGCTTCCTGGAATTGTAGAAGGTATAGAATTCATATCTTCCTCAGCCTGTGACGATGAAGTACCGCGCTTTTCTGGCACTAAAGGCGTCATATCGTTTCCAAACGTTGTTGTTAAACCATCAGGGTTTTCTGATTTAGCCAGCGACACACCTATAGTGGCACTTATAGTAGTAGGTATTCTTCGTGTCGGTGCAACCACAGAGCTGTGGTGCCCATTTGTTATTGTCGAGGCATCTGGGGATATTGCCGTTAAAAGTTGTGTACTTGTAGTTGCAAGAACTGTTGAAGTGTCGTGTCCAGGCATTGTTGAGGCATCGGATGTTGTTAGTATTGAAAGTAGTGTACTTGTTGTTGGAGCAACTGTTGAAGTGTAGTGTTTAGGCATGGTTGAGATATCGGATGTTGTTAGCGTTGAAAGAAGTGTATATATTGTGGGAGCAACTGTGTAAGTGTCTCGTCCAAGAAGGGTTGAGGCATCAGGTGTTTGCATTGAAGGTAGTGGACCTGTACTCGGAGCATGTGTTGACGTCTCTTCTCCAGGAATTATGGTTGTTGATGCATCAGATGGGGTTGAAGGGAGTTTAGTTGTAGTCGGTGCAGGTGCTGAAGTGTCTCCCCCAGGCTTTGTTGAGACATCAGGTGTTGCTGGAGTCGAAGACAACATTGTTGTATATGGTGCAACTGTTGAAGTGTCTCGTCCAGGGATTGTTGAGACATCAGATGTTGCCGGAGTCGAAGACAGCGTAGTTGTAGTCTGGACAGCTTTAGACGTGTCGGGTCCAGGTGTTGTTGTTGCAGCCTCAGTTGTCTCGGTCGTCAAGGATGGGGCAGTAGTAGTTTCCTCATCACATCGTGATATCCAATGTATGTGCGTCCTCTCATCTGAGGTTATAAACATGTGCATACCATGCTTATATGAAATAAAAAGCAGATTTCTTTTTAAAACGTTCAAACTACTCGACCGTTTCTTTGAGTATGCATGATAAGTGATTTTGTTTTGGTTCTCCAATATCAGTAATACTATTGTTCGCTTTCTTAAACACTTGTGTGTTAGATTTAGTGTTGATTCAGCAATGGTTCGAACTAAAACCCAGTAGCTGTGTACGAATTTTTCAAAACCTATGATTTATACAGCATTTCAGTAACAAAGGGATGATCTGGATCAATGATAAAGTGCTTATAAGTACACCATACCATATATTTCCGGAATGGTCACCTGCGTTAACTTAGCATTTGCAGCATTCGCCCAAAACATATGTTGTAAGTTCTTATTGTCGTGTTTTGTTATAGGCAAAATCGTCAAAATCACCATGGGAAGGAAATGGCAGAAATCCGGAACTCCAAGTACAGAACACCACCTATATACTCTTTCCATTAAATACAACTGCCATGGTTACATCACATGATATGAGTTACCACAGATTGTGCTTGGTGCATAATTCCTACATATTTTGCTTCAGATCTCTTCCAATTGTGCCACCGCCATACCACATCCAATTCGCTACATATTACACCCATATTAAGTTACATCACTTTGATATCATATCAGGTTTATATCGTGCCTACATCGCGCACATCACAGCCATATCACAACATCACTCATATCATGTCATGTCGCTGATATCACATTACATTCATATCACTCCATATCACGTCTACATCAGACACAGCATACCAATATTACACCCATGCTCATGACTCGCACCAATAGCACTTCATATCACTTTCATGGCACATCACATTCACGTCTCATCACATGTCCACGCCACGCAAATAACATATGTATCAATGTATCAAGTCACATGACTTTATATTACATTCATATCGCCATATCCAGCTGGACTCACACATATCACATTCATATCACACCCATGTTACGTCACATAACTTTCATATCACATATCATATCACGCCCATATCACGCAGATTACACACAAATCACATTGCACATCACATCACGTTTATATCACACTGCTATTGCGCTACTACATCACGTACATCACACCATATCGCAACACATCGCATTCATTTCACGTCACATCACCTTTATCACTTTTGCATTAATATCACTCCCTATGATATTCACACCACGAACCTTACGCCCGTATATATCGTGGGACAACTCACATATATATCGTCGTAATAGTGCGCGGATACATCACATATCATACCCTAGCATGCCTATATCATATATACGTCACGCGAAGTCTCATTTATATAAGGAATATATTACGTACAACCCATTTTGTCATGATGGTTAAGAGCTCTTAGCAAAACAAAATTTCCATGGCAGTTCAGGCTCTTTAAAACATTTTTGGTATGTTTTTCTTTTTGGTGTTTCACTTCGTGACCGGATTTCCAGAACAAAATTTAAATCTAGGTTTTGGCTTAGGTCAAATTCTTAGCCAATCACATTGCTGTGATTGGTGACTTGAGTCAGAACTGGGGCAGAAGTTTTTTTTTTTTTCGAGAACCCAGTGACCAGTGTTCTTCGACAAAAAGAAGAAAAAAATGATTAAAAATTCTCGTAGCCGTTTAAGGCGTCCGTAGCTCTCGTGTAACAGGCAAAGGATTAGTTTGAAACTGAACTGTTCAACAAAAATATGCAAAACGAGAAAAAAACTGAACATGCTTAAGACTCCAGTTTGCGAATAGTAAAAGGAGAGGCGGAGTGGGGGTGGGAGGGGTTATAGTCAACACAAATCCACATATGCTTTTCACAGAGGATTACAACAGACAACTCACGTGGTGGATCACATGAAAGCCGCCCGAGTGGGATATTCTCCAGAAGTGTGCCACTGAGCTGGGCTGGAGTCGCACACGGATGCATGTCCAGCGTGAACCTTCCAGGCAGCAGTGTAGCCTGCTCCAGAAGCCATTCCATACAGCAATCACAGTGAAAGGAATTTAAATTAAGTGTGACGCTTGTTGTAGGTATAGTGCCGTTCTGGAAGGAAACGCTGTTCTTTCATGAATGGTGTATTCCATTGTCGTCCAGGACACGTATTTAATCAGGAAGTGTGGTTAAACTTCACCCAAGCTTTGCTGGTCCGAGATTTTAAGCCAATGATATGAGATCGTAGCAATCTCTCAAGCATGGTAAGAGATATGCTTATTATTATACATTACACTAATAGAAAGTCAGATATATGGGGGCCAACTGTATCATTAGATTTGACTTGAAATGGCCTTGAAGGTCTATTCCAAGGTCTCTCTGGGTTTGTAGGCTTGCATCTCGTAACGGAGATGATATATGTTACTGTTAACAAGTGTTAAGCCCTATTAATAGGTCATATATTCCAGTTCAATTGCACCACTAAATCTAACCTCGATTGGCCTTGAAATATCAAAGGCAACCTCATTCAGCTCAAAATCTTGTATCTTATATAAGAGTGGACTTAACTTGCATGTTAATAGCAATAACCAGACATATTTTGGGCGTCCGACTGTAGCATAAAATCTGACGTTAGTGAAAAACCAAGTCAAGTTCAAGATCATTCATATTTTAGACCTTTATTACTCGAGTGGTAGAAATTCACTAAATATATGCACTTTTTCGTATTTCATTCCATTGGGTGGGACCTTGTTTATTTGCGTCAACTTAAAATTCTTTATTTTTGGGTCATTTTTTCAATATCTGAAACTCCTAATCTATCTCTGTTGCTTCTCTTATCATGTACTTTACTGTCGAAGATACTAAGTATATGCGTAGCTGGCTTGGCGTTAAAGGCACCACCATCATCATCATCATCATCATCATCAGCAGCAGCAGCAGCAGCAGCAACAACAACAACAACAACAGCAACCGCACCAGTCGCACAAGAACCATTATCATCAGTTTATTTTTTTGTATTATCATCATCATGAGACTAGCATGTTTCCACTTACTATCATAAAGCACGAAAGCTGGTTTTGATGGAGACGAAGTTCAGACAGAGCATCAAAATTATCGAACAAGTCTCCAACATCATGGATCTGATTTCGCGAGATCCATAATCGCTTGACGGGACTTGTCGCTAGTTCGATCACAGGGGCAATGTCAACGAGACAGTTATTCGACAGGTCAATATAGTTTAACTTGGTCAGATTGCAGAAGTTCTTTGCTTCGAGGGAGCAGATCCGGTTGTCATTGAGCTGCATAGTTGCTAGAGTGCTCCCAATACATGTTAAGTTGGGCACTTCGGTCAACAGGTTTTCTGAGAAGTTAATTTCTCCCAGTTTGGTGCCACATAGGGCGTTGGGGTGGACGTATTCCATAGCATTCGTGTTTAATCTTAGTTGCGTCAGTTTGCTGTACAGGTTAATATCTCCATACTCGAGCCTCTTTAACGGAACCCTCTGGTCTCCAAAGCGCAGCTCTGCTATTTGGTGCTTCAAGCACTTAAGGTCGGGCATCCGTGTCAGGGTGTTGTTCATCAATATTATTAGTCTTAATAGTGGGGCTCCGCAGAAAGCATCAGGGTGGATTCTGTCGGACGTCAGCAGATTACCCCGAATGTCTAGAGTTAAGAGTTCCGTGTAGTCCTGAAATTCGAAAGCTCCCAGTGAAGCTATATAATTTTTCTGCAACAGGAATCGTTCGATGCATAAATCAACGAGGGGGACTGATGTGTGTCCTTTCTTACTTTCGTTTGCTTTGCCGCACGACGCTGCGTCTACAATTGAGTCGCGCAAGAGCACATTGTAGACAATGGTAAAAACCAAAGCCAGCCTCAGACGGCATGATCTCCGGCCGTACATGGTCGCAGCTGACAAAAGATCCCAGTTGATACGCAGGATAGTTTTTTGGAGCATTTATACCTATTCACTGATAAAACGCACGGAATGATTAAGAGCTTGTGAACAGTCAAGCATAACATTATAAAGACATTCTTAAAACGAAACAAAGTCTTTTGTTGTCAACTAGGTCACAAATGACACGATAAATGGGTATGAGACTCGACGGATGAAATTACCTGTAGAACTGTGCGCTCGCATGAGGAGACGCTCTGCATTGTACAAAACACTTAGCAGAGGGTATATCGGTAATGCAGAACATTGGCCTGCTAACAGACCACCATGTCCTTAAATACCAATCTCTAAGTGTTTCTAACAGTGGCAATATTCTGATCTGGGTGACAAACGGTTTTTTTGTTTGGCATTAACATGAGAGAACTGTGAACATCAGAATGAATTTATGGCAATTGGATGATGTTCTGAATAGGCTGCCGTCAGGTCAGCGGAAATAGGTCAGGAGTGGCAATTTTGGCTCTATGCCTCTTTTTTGTATGCATTTATAATAGCTGGGCCGAACACGCCAAGGACAAGAGGTGAAGGATGCGGAATCGATCTGGCCTTGAAGAGAACTTTCTTGATGGCGATCCGCAGTCGAACAAACTATATTCCTTGGCTACCCATCCAGCAACGTGATCGCAACAGGGGTAACAATGCAACTTTCCCCATCTATTCATCATCATCACAGTTACGTGAAATATAGTGGTCACTGCGTCATCATCACCAATGCTATCCTCATTAACATATTTACAACATTGGTTCTTCTCCACAAATTCCAGTCAAAGCTGGGGCGAGTTTATCCCTTCCCCCATTCTCCCACCAAAATTTCTTCGATTCACCAGATCAATGCTGCTCCCAGGTTAGCCCGCAATCACATGCATCCAGAAGAACCAAAACAAAGTCAATATATATGTCACTTGTTCTCGCTACCACACATAATTCTTGACAGCTGGATCTTGCCACTGATACGGTACTCTCCATTAAATAATTCAAATTTGCGATTCCTGCTTTTAAATCTTTTAAACAACAGCGCTCTCCGTTAGAACAAGCTGCATACCTATGAACGGCTACAAGAATGACAATCATTGTACATTGTATTGTCATATTATACAAATGAGGCAGGTGCGCTACATGCACAAGGATTTAGCTATACAATGCAGTTCGCTAATAATAAATGCCGCTTCATTCGTTTGAAAATGTGCCTATGTTCTGAATCTCTCGAGTATCTATTTGTAGTTTTGCTGACACTCTGAAGGTCCACAAAATGAAACGGTGTGATGCATAATCAATTTGGTTTTTGTTAGACCTGCTTTGGATCTGTATAAATTGTTGCACCTGCTTATTTTGTGTGAAAAGATCGCTAATTGGATTCCAATTACTGCATCTGTTATGGTACACATACGTGTAGCTCAAAAACCCATTCAAGTGTTACAATATTATGTATTGATAAAATTGCTTATATATAAGCGGGATAGACTCAATATATATATTGAGTCTATCCCAAGTAGTGGAGTGATCTAATGCACCAGATAACTCAATTTTTACACTACATGTCTTGTCTAATAGAGATTTATTTGCTCAAACCCAAACCTCGGTTCCAAGTGTCCAGAGAGTACTGCATAGCAAATTATCCAGCAACACGTGTTCACCAACATACGGCTGAGTACATAGGTAAAACTATCGGCGCTCTCATGGTGTAATTACTAGCTTATTTGGGTGCAGTATTTGAAAACCAACTTTTCGAATAGGAACTTTATGCATTCAACCACGATGTGCTTCCGGGCGCTTTTGTCCGACGTGTCCATATTATCTTATTAAGCTGCCTAACCTAAGTGTTGACATACAAACTGAGACTGATTTAGATCTTGTTCAATATGTGCTAAATGGCACGGTTGGTCACTACTGACATCAGCACTGGAATTGGTTTTCCATTCGTCGGTAAACCGTGTCGTTGGGTACAATATAAAGCGAATCCTTTTCTAGATGGCACTACCAATGCAGGGCCGATGTAGCATGACGACGACCATCGCCAACACAGGACCTATAATGGACAAAGTACAAGTCATTTGCATTTTCCTGCTTGTTGTATAGTACGATAATTGCTATTATTGCCATTATTTATATTGTAACGTCATTAGTTCTCGCAAATATACTATTAAAATATATATTCAACTGTCCGTATTTAACGTATAATTAAACTGTTAGCAAAACATAGCAAATAGAAAAAAAATTACCGGAGTTTTCTGAGAATCCGCCCTGGGCGGCAATACGGAAAATGGGGGTCAGCTGATGTGAAGTTTGGCCACAAATTACCGCCCGGGCGATAATACGGAAAGTAAAGCCAGACATATGGGCTTTTAATTGGAAAGTCTGTACTAGTACTACATGTGTATTTGAACCCTTTCCCGGGCTATACCAGCCGGACAGAGGCGGCAGGACATCTTCAAGATATTTACTGGCACAAAATCACACCCCATTTAACCCTACTAGGAGTTTTGACACAGGCCACTAATATCCCATGGCCAGAAATCACCCCTGTTCAACGCTATACCGGGTAACCTCTAACAAACTGCTCTGGTGATGGGTCAGTCAGCGCATCCCAAATCCCAGAACATTACCCCTGAATAACCATCACTGGCAGCATGTTAGGCCAAACTTTTGCTCCAAATTAACGCCCATGTGCTTTTTTCTTCCAATAGATCGCCCATGGGCGGATTATCGGGTGGGCGGATTCTCAGTAATCTCCGGTACTAAATGTTACTTTCAATTATCCTTGCTAAAAATCTGTAAATGATATGAATGATACCCTTAAATAGTTAATTTGTCAGAATAGTGATCTTAAAATCGGTTACCTGTTGGAGACCGGTGATTGGACATTTGATCTCCAACCAGTAAAAATCCGCTGGGACTCAGTTGCTTTAATTGTGCATGTACGTGTGTGCATGAAGACTTACCTGTTATTCCCCGAGAGAACCCGGTACCGCTGGTATCATAACTCCTGTAAAATAGTTCAAATCCTCCACTGCGACCCACGGGGCCAGTAACAAATTGCAGAACGAAATGTCCCTGGCTAATGAAAAAGCTCCGAGGACCCCCTCTATTGCATATCTTGGGTGTCAGTGATGCAGTGAGAGATCTATCCGAGAACAGCTGGACGTGATCCAGACAACTTCCGGTTTCCGCGTCGTATCCCAGATCGTACGTTACGAATGTGGCATCGATCCAGACAGTGGTGTCCGTGTGTGTGTCAACGTATACAGTACAGTTGACATGCGGAGCATACTCCGGACCTCTCTGGGATCGAATCCGCATCGAATGGATCCCGATCCAGTTGGTGCTGCCACAATCATTAGGGGACGGCAGGTAAAAGATGTAATGTTCTGAAACATAAAAGACGACGTACTGCCAATGATGTTATAGTAACATCCTTGTGACTTCTGCATACGTACAGAGCCTAAAGCAGTTCTCCTTTAGATGGAGCTGCTGAGGTGCCTTGTTGTGCCAGTGAGGGATTATGAGGGATTACTGTGGAAGTGGCGTATTTGTTAATAGCAACAGTCGTGGTGACAGTAATACAACTAATTAGACAATACAACTAAGTAATACAACTACAACTGAGTAATACAACTAAGTAGCTTGTATTCAGCTTGTATGCAGCATGAATAGTAGTGATATTGCTCCCAATATGAGGGAACTAGAATTGTTATCACAATCACCATTATTACACCCTTTAACCATAATAATAATGACTGTGGTACATAGTGATTGTGGTAACAAGAAGGAACGGTAACGGGTAAAGTGATTTTTGACTTAAATTCCCCTTCCTGGATATGTACGAATGCATAATGTGTTTCTCTGATATCATGATGAGATAAGCAACAACTTGTCCAGGTTTAGAAAACAACCATGAATCGTGACAAATCGTCAGTGTGGACAAGTAAAATATTAATACTACAAACAGCTGAGCTGTATCAGTTGCCGTATGTTACAATAACTTTCATTTTGATATATAATTATTTCGAATGTGTATCAGTGGCTGCAGGCAGAAGATTTGCGGACTGTTTGATCACATCGCGTTTAATACCAGCGTATTATCTTTATTAAGGATCACAGACGACACAGAAATCACCCCATATTAACGTATTTGTCTTGACGGGGTCTGACCGGTTGCCTTATAATGTTTGGAAAGCAGAACCTTTAACCACTAGTCTAACCGGACTGGTATGACTGACGGGAAAGCAGATGCCTTAAGCAATAGTGTAACCTAACCAGTATGACTGATGGGAAAGCAGATGCCATAACCAACAGTGTAACCGAACCAGTATGACTGATGGGAAAGCGGATGCCTTAACTAATAGTGTAACCGAACCAGTATGACTGATATGGGAAAGCAAAATGCCTTAACCAATAGTGTAACCGAACCAGTATCACTGATGGGGCTGCAGATGCCTTAATCACTAGTCTGCAGGATCGGTATGACTGATGCGAAAGTGAAGAACTAAGCTGCACCCAATTGTCAAAATTTGAGTTCCGCAATTCAGTTCCTAACCACTAGTGTAACTGGACCGCTGTGACTGATGGAAAAGCAGACTAAGTTGCACCCAAGTGTCAAAATTTAATCCGAACATAATAAACCTTTAATCCAAATTTAATCCAATCTATGCTGGGGTTGCTAATAAAGTCTTACCTTACCTAAAATTTGAATCCGGTAATTTAGTTCCCTTACTTACATGTGTGTCTATAACTTTACCAGAAACAGATATTTCAGAAATAAAAGCATTATATACATGTTTATATACATGAATTACTTACTGAATTCTTTCTGTAAGGTGCGATACTTTTCTTGGTATCCAATTTCATGGGCTATTGCGACCAAGGCGACGACCAGGGCAATCACCACGACAACCGCCAGGGTGATGGCTAGACGAGCAACACAGCAACAACGACGTGGATTTTTCATTTCGACTCTGTACATGTCCAGAAAGAAAATTACAATGCAGGTATCACATTTAATATGTTATGCATATTAATTAGAACATATTATAAATGTGTTTTCATCCAGAGAAAATTCATTTACTCTGAAGAAACTTTCTCGAATGTCACGCTTATCTTCGATAATGTGACTGTCAAATGAAGTTCTACAATACTATTATGCCATTATAAATATCCCCAATAATAATAATTCGTTGCCAACCAGAATGAACGAAGAAGTAATAAGAAGGCAATCAGTCAGCTGATTTTAGCTCTCCTTTGTGCAACTACACAGCAGAGCAAAGCTAGATTCACTGCCATCACGCGGGCCCCCGTCTTACGTCGTCCGTCCGTCCGTCTGTTAAATGCAGGCCTTTTATATTTATTTATTTTTTTTTTTTTACCCATGGTTTTTATATTTTCGTTAATATGGGATCATATGGGAGTAAAAATTTCAAACAACATCTCCTCTGAAAGTACACAACAGATTCACTCCCCAAAAATTC
>JAAUYG010290046.1_pt1 | contig 12584 bp, 10 predicted proteins | sample 7278091 | NCBI WGS metagenome assembly JAAUYG01 (sample SAMN14350201, study PRJNA611818) | marine sediment metagenome | isolation source: surface marine sediment (0.6m) | place: French Polynesia: Moorea | collected 2018-08
AAGTTGGCCAGGCGGCGCTGGTTGATCGGCGTCAGTTTCCTGCCGAAGAGACGCTCGGTCACGGCCTCAGGTCTCCCGCGTCTCGAAATCGATCCGCGGATCGATCAGGGTGTAGGTCAGATCGGTGATCAGCCCCATCAGCAGGCCGAAGAGAGTGAAGAAGAACAGAGTACCCAGCACGATGGGGTAGTCGCGGTTGAAGACCGCCTCGAAGCCGAGCCGGCCCAGGCCGTCGAGGGAGAAGATCACCTCGATCAGGACCGAGCCGGTGAACAGCATGCCCGCGAGGGCTGCGGGGAAGCCGGCGATGACGATCAGCATGGCGTTGCGGAAGACGTGGCCGTAGAGCACGCGGCGTTCCGGCAGGCCCTTGGCGCGCGCCGTTATGACGTACTGCTGGTTGATCTGGTCCAGGAAGGAGTTCTTGGTCAGCATCGTGAGGCCGGCAAAGCCGCCGATGGCGAAGGCGATGATCGGCAGGCTCAGGTGCCAGAGGTAGTCAAGGACCTTCTCGAGGACGGAAAGCCGCTCCCAGTTCTCAGAGGTCAGGCCGGCCAGGGGGAACCAGTCCAGGTAGACGCCGCCGGCGAAGACCACGAGAAGGAAGACCGCGAAGAGGAAGCCGGGAACGGCGGTGCCGATCACCACCAGGGCCGAGCTCCAGAGGTCGAAGTTGGTGCCGTCGCGGACGGCCTTGGCGACTCCCAGGGGGATCGAGACCAGATAGATCAGCAGGGTCGCCCAGATGCCGAGCGAGATCGAGACCGGCATCTTGTCGATGATCAGGTCGACCACCGGACGGTCCCGGAAGAAGGAATCGCCAAAGTCGAAGACCACGTAGTTGGTCAGCATGACCCAGAAACGCTCGTACCAGGGCTTGTCGAGGCCGAACTGCTCCTCCAGTTCCGCGATGAAGGCCGGGTCCAGGCCCTGGGCGCCGCGGTAGGTGCCGCGGGGGGCATCCCCCGAGATGTCTTGCGCAGCTTGGTTCTGGGCGCCGAGCTCCGAGCTTCCGCTGCGGGTGACGCGCTCGGTGATCAACGCGCCCTCGCCGGTGAGTTCGGCGATGATCTGCTCGACCGGGCCGCCGGGCAGGAACTGCAGAACCACGAAGTTGACCAGCATGACCACGAACAGCGTCGGGACTAGCAGGACCAGCCGGCGAATGATGTAGGCCGTCATGACTCGATCACCGCCACCCGCTCCTCGCGCCGCAGGCCGCTGATCCGCAGCGCGAACCAGACCGCGAGGCCAAGCAGCGCGAAGAGCCCGAGGCCGAAGAGCCGCCGGGCATCGAAGGCGGCCTTGGCGTCGTCCTGCCCCGACGCGGTGTTGAGCATGCCGGGGCGCGCCTCGGCGAGCGCCTCCGCCTTGCTCTCGTCATACCACCAGTAGGAGGTCGAGGTGCCGCTGCTCGGCGTCGTCTCCGGGTAGGACAGCTTGTTCCAATACAGGATGCGGCTCGCCGAGAGATGCCACGCCGGGACCACGTAGTGGCCCCAGAGCAGGACCCGGTCCAGGGCGCGGGTCCGGTACACCAGCTCCTCGCGGGTCGGCGCCTGGATCAAGAGTTCGATCAGTTCGTCGACGACGGGGTCCTTGATGCCGATTGCGTTGCGTGACGCCGATTGGTCTGCGGCCTGGGAGGACCAGAAGCCGCGCTGCTCGTTGCCCGGCGAGTTGGACTGGCCCCAGACGAAGGACAGCATGTCGTAGTCCCGGGACCGGAAACGGTTGATGTACTGGGAGCTGTCGACCAGCCGCACCCGCATGTCGATGCCGAGCCGCTTCAGGTTGCGCTTGAACGGCAGGACGATGCGCTGGAAGTCCGGGCTCACCAGGAGGAACTCGAAGGTGAATCGCCTCCCGGTCGTTACGTTGCGCAGAACGCCTTCCTCATCGACCTTCCAGCCGGCCTCCTCGAGAAGGCGCCACGCCGAGATCAGGTTGTCGCGCGGCCAGCCGGCGCCATCGGTCACGGGCACCTTGAATTCCTGGGTGAAGACCTCTTCCGGGACTCGACCGCGATAGGGCGCGAGGATTTCCAGTTCCCGGCCCTCCGGCAGCGCGGTGGAGGCCAGTTCGGAATTCTCGAAGTAGCTGTCGGTTCGCTTGTACTGGCCAAAGAAGAGCTTGGGGTTGGTCCACTCGAAGTCGAAGGCGTAGCTCAAGGCCCGGCGGACCCGCTTGTCCTTGAAGATCTCGCGCCGGATGTTGAAGGCGAAGGACTGCATCCCGGCGGGCAGTTGGTGCTCGAATTGCTTCATGACCAGCTGACCGTCCCTGACCGACGGGATGTCGTAGTCCGTGGCCCAGGCCTTGGCCTGGTTCTCGACCCGGATGTCGATCTGGCCCGCCTTCAGGGCCTGGCGGATGGCGGTGGCGTCCAGATAGTAGGTGGTCCGCAGGCGGTCGAAGTTGTACATGCCCTTTCTGACCGGCAGGTTTCGGGCCCAGTAGTCCTCGACCCTCTCCTTCACGACAAAGCGACCGGGCTCCCATTCGACGATCCGATAGGGCCCGCTGGTCAAGGGAGGCTCCAGCGTCGTGGCCGCGAAATCGCGGCTCTCCCAGTAGTGCTTCGGCAGAATCGGCATTTGGCCGGCGATCAGGGGCAGTTCGCGGTTGTCGTCTTCCCCGAACACGAAGCGGACCGAACGGAGGCCGACCTTCTCGGTCCGTTCGATCGAGCCGTAGTAGAAGCGGAAGAACGGCCGGCCCTTCTCCTTCAGAGTCTCGAGCGAGAAGATGACGTCTTCCGGCGTGATCGGCTCGCCGTCGTGCCATCGCGCCTCCGGACGCAGATGAAAGGTGACCCAGGACCGGTCCTCCGGCCATTCCACCGCCTCGCAGATCAGGCAGTACATGGTGAAAGGCTCGTCGGCCCCGTTGACAAGCAGCGTGTCGCCGCCGGGGTCGACGGCTTCGCCTTTTGGGATCCAGGGATTGAAGGAGTCGAAGGCGCCCTGGGTGCCGCTGCGCAGCGTCCCGCCCTTGGGCGCGTCCGGGTTCACGTAGTCGAAGTGGGGGAAGTCGGGGCCGTACTTGGGCTCGCCGTGCATGGCGATGGCGTGGGCGCGGTGGATCGTCTGGCCGGCCTCGTCCGGGCCTGCGGCGCCTCCGGTCTCCGCGCTCGCGGGCTGCGCCGCCAGGGCGAGCAGCAGGGCCAGGCCAGTCGCGGTCGGGCCGAAAAGCGCTCTTCGTTGTGGCTCGGTCTTGCGCACGCCTACGCAGTTAGAGTGTTTTTTCAGGTGAAGCAAGGCTCCGGCCTTAGGGTTGACGAAAAGTTAATCCGCCGCGAGCCGCGCCATCGCGGCCTCGTGCAGGCCCGGATCGCCGGCAGCGAGCACCTGATCGCCCGAGGCGAGGGTCAGCGGCCGGCCCTGCCAGTCGGTGATCCGGCCGCCGGCGCCCTCGACCACCGGCACCAGGGCCATGAAGTCGTAGACCCCCATTGCGGCCTCGACCACCAGGTCCAGGCGGCCGCTGGCCAGGGTGCCGTAGGAGAAGCAGTCCCCGCCGTAGAGCGTGTACTTCACCGCCCCCCGCAGGCGGTCGAAGGCCGTCGTGGCCGCGCCCGCGAACATGTCCGGGGAGGTCGAGGAGAGGATCGCCGCCTCCAGCGACGCGCAAGGCCGCGTCCGCACCTCGGAGGTCCCGCCCTTTGCGCGCAGCAGGCTCGGCCGGCCGGCCGCGCCGACCCAGCGCTGGGCCAGCAGGGGAATATCGATGACGCCGAGGATCGGCCGGCCGTGATGGGTGAGCGCGACCAGGGTGCCGAACCAGGGCTGGCCGGCGATGAAGCGCTTGGTGCCGTCGATCGGGTCGAGGACCCAGACGTAGTCGGCCTCGCCGCCTTCGGTGCCGTGCTCCTCGCCGATGATGCCGTGCTCGGGGAAGGCCGCGGCGATGATCCTGCGCATCGCCGCCTCGGCCTCGCGGTCGGCCCGGGTCACCGGCGAGGCGTCGGCCTTGTCCTCGACCGTGGTGCCGGCGTGGAACCACTTTCGGATGATCGGCGCGCTGGCCTCGGCGAGCTCCTCGGCCAGCGCGAGGTAGTCGTCCAGGCGGTCTCCGGCGGCGCCGGCCGGCATGGCCGTGGCGCCTATTCGGGCAGGGCCGGCGGGCTGTCGTGCTGCTGGCGCAGGTAGGCGATCAGGGCGGCGACGTCCTCCTCCTTGCGCAGGCCGGCAAAGGCCATCTTGGTTCCGGGCGCCCAGTCCCTGGGCTTGGCGAGGAAGGCGGCCATGTTATCGTAGTTCCAGGTCTCGCCCGCCTTTTCCTTGAAGGCGGAGGAATAGACGTAGCCCTCGACGCCGGCGATTCCGCGGCCGAGAACGCCGTAGAGCGGCGGCCCGACACGGTTGCCGCCGCCGCTGTCGAAGGAGTGGCAGGCCCTGCACTTGCGGGCGACCTTCTGGCCCGCCGCCGGATCGGCGGCGGCGACCATCGCGGCCAGGCCCAAGGCGCCGCCAGGGGCGGGCGCGGCGGCTTCCTGGACCTCGGTGGCGGCCGTCGCGACAGCCTCCGCGGCGTCGCCGGCGGCCTCACCCACCGCGGCGGCGGCCTCGGTCGCGGCTTCGCCGACCGCCTCGCCGGCCGCAGTGGCGGTCTCGACCGCCGTTTCGACGGCCTCGGTCGCGGCTTCGCTCGCCTCCGACACGACCTCGCTGGCCGCCTCGGCGGGCGCTTCGGCCGCGGGTTCCGGCGCCGCCTCGACCGCCGGCAGCGGCTGCGGGTCGTTGCTGAGGCCGCGCATATAGGCGATCAGCTCGGCCCGGTCGTCGGCCTTCTTCAGCCCGGCGTAGGCCATCTTGGTCCCCGGCGCCCAGGCCTTGGGGGCGGCCAGGAAGGCGTCCAGGTTCTCGTAGCTCCAGGTCTGGTCCGACAGGCCGGACAGCGCGTCGGAATAGTTGAAGCCGTCGGCCCCGCCGATCGGGCGGCCGACGATGTCCCAGAGGTTGGGGCCGACACGGTTGGGGCCGCCCTCGTCGAAGGTGTGGCAGGCCGTGCATTTCCGGGTGACGCTCTCGCCGGCCGCCGGGTCCGCCGAGGCCAGCAGCACCAGGACCGATTCCTCGACCGGTTCGGGCGTCTCGGCACCGGCCAGCGCGTCGCCCTCGCCGGGCGTCGCGATGACATAGGCCCGCTCCGCCGGCGCTTCCGGCGCGTGAACGACGAAGCTGGCGACAAAGCCGCTCACCATGGCGATGATGCCGGAAAGGATGACGGCGGCGGCGATCTTGTTCAGTTCGAGGGAGTCCATGCCCGTCCCCTGGAATGCACTGTTTCTTTGGCTTTCGGCGGCGTGACAATAACGGTGGACCGGGGGCCGTTCAATACTGCGTGCCGCAGGCGAAAGCGCTTTTCCCGTCCCTTCGGCGGCTTTATCCTCCAGCGACCCAAAGTCGACACAGCCCCTGCCTTTTCGCATGAACCCCATCGTTGTGATCCCGGCGCGTCTGGCGTCGACGCGTCTGCCCGACAAGCCCTTGGCCGAGATTCACGGCCAGCCGATGATCGTCCACGTCTGGCGGCGCGCCATGGAGGCCGAGGTCGGTCCGGTGCTGGTCGCCTGCGCCGAGGCGGAGATCGCCGCCGCCGTGGAGGCGGCGGGCGGCCGGGCGGTGCTGACCCGGCCCGACCATCCCTCCGGCTCCGACCGGATCTGGGAGGCGGTCCAGCTGGTCGATCCCGAGGCCCGGCACGACGTGATCGTCAACCTGCAGGGCGACCTGCCGAACCTGGACCCCGAGGTCCTGCGCGCGGTCCTGACGCCCTTGGCGGAGCCCGCGGTCGACATCGCCACCGCGGCGGTCCTGATCGAGGACCCGGCCGAGCGCGACGATCCCCACGTGGTCAAGGCCCTGGCGGACTTCGGCGCCGGCCGCACGGCCAGGGCGATCGACTTCCTGCGCGAGCTGCCGCCGGACCACGACGGGCCGGCCTACCATCACGTCGGCATCTACGCCTACCGCCGCCAGGCCCTGGCGCGCTTCGTCGCCCTGCCGCCCTCGGCCCGCGAGCAGGCGCGCAAGCTGGAGCAGCTGCGCGCCATGGACGACGGCCAGCGGATCGACCTGGCCTTGATTGACAGCGATCCGCTCGGTGTCGATACTCCGGCCGATCTGGCCCGGATCCGCGAGCTCATGGCACCTTCGGCCGGATAGCCCCCCTTAGGCCCCCAAAAGGCTTTCTCCGCGGGACCCGTCATGGCCGAAACGCCTCAGTCCGAGCCCTTCATCGCCTTCCAGGGCATCTACGGCGCCTATTCCGACAAGGCCTGCCGGGCGGTCTTTCCGGACCTGACGACCCTGCCCTGTCCCGATTTCGAGGACACCTTCGCCGCGGTCGCCGACGGCCGGGCGCGCCTGGCCATGATCCCGATCGAGAACTCCAGCGCCGGCCGGGTGGCCGACATCCATCATCTGCTGCCGGAATCCGGCCTGCACATCATCGGCGAGCACTTCCAGCGGGTCGACCATCACCTGCTGGCCCCCAAGGGCGCGACCCTGGAGGGCATCCGCAGCGTGCAGAGCCACGTCCAGGCCCTGTCCCAGTGCCGGAACTTCGTGCGCCGCCACGGCTTCAAGCCGGTGGTCAGGGCCGACACCGCGGGCGCGGCCGAGGAGGTGGCGGCCGCGGGCGATCCCAGCCGGGCCGCGATCGCCTCGGCCCTGGCCGGCGAGATCTACGGCCTGGACAGCCTGGCCGAGGACGTCCAGGACACCGCGCACAACACCACCCGCTTCCTGATCATGGCCAAGGATCCGGTGCATCCGGAGCCCGACCAGGGTCCGGTGATCACCTCCTTCGTGTTCCGGGTGCGTTCGGTGCCGGCGGCGCTCTACAAGGCCCTGGGCGGCTTCGCGACCAACGGCGTCAACATCACCAAGCTGGAAAGCTACATCATCGACGCCAACTTCACGGTCGCGCAGTTCTACGCCGACGTCGAAGGCCATCCCGAGGACCGGCTGGTCCGCCTGGCGCTCGAGGAGCTGAGCTTCTTCTCCCGCGAGGTCAAGATCCTCGGCGTCTATGCCGCCAATCCCTTCCGCAGCAGCGGCGAGTACCAGGGCGACTGAGACGCGGACCCGGCGGCTTTGCGGCCTTCCGGGCCTTTTCGGGATGACCTGCAAGGCCTGCGGTGTTCTTGGGGCGGGAGCCTTTCAGGGAGGGGAGAGCGTGACCTTCGCGGGCATCAACTACCTTGCGGTCGCCATTGCGGCCGGGGCCGGCTTTGTCTTCGGCGCCTTGTGGTACGGGCTGCTGGGCAGGCAATGGATGGCGGCGCTGGGCATCAGCGAGCAGCCCAAGCAGAGCCCGGGCCCCTACGTCATCGCCTTCGCCGCCCAGCTGATCATGGCCTGGGTCCTGGCCGGGGTGGTCGGGCACTTCGGCGAGGTGACCCCGGTGACGGGCCTGATCACCGCCGGCCTGGTCTGGGCCGGCTTCGTCCTGACCACCCAGACCGTCAACCATCGCTTCCAGAGCGCCCGCTGGTCGCTGACCCTGATCGACAGCGGGCACTGGCTGGGCGTCCTGCTGGTCATGGGCCTGGTGATCGGCCTGGTCGGGGTCTGATCAGCACGCCGCCGCCTGCTCAGCAGCCGTAGCGGCAGCTCTCCGCGTCGCTCTTTCGCAGGATACGGACCAGCGTCGCGCCGGGTTCGCGCAGTGGATCGGTCGCCAGCGACAGCACACGGCCGTCGAAGGGCGCCAAGTACTCCGCCTCGATCTCGCCGAAGGCGTTGCGCTGCAGCGCCACCCGCTGGCCCTCGGTGACCCTGTCCTCGAGTTCCACCAGCACCTCGGTGAAGCCGCCGACCCTCGCGCGCAGGGTCCGGTACTCGTTGCCCACGAAGGTCTCGGTTCCGAGGTCCTCGATCTCGCCCTCCAGCATGCCGAGATCGATCATGACGTTGCGGATGCCGCGCCGCGCGTGCTCGACGTGGTCCCATTGATAGACCTTGGGGCTGCCGACCTCGAAGGTGACCGCGGGGATCCCGGCTTCGACGAAGGTCGTCTCGAAGGTGCCCTTCAGCCCCGGGTCGATCTTGATGATGTCCGGCTGGAGCAGCTCGGCCATGCGCTGGATCTTGGGATTGCGGAAGTCGGCGAAGACGAAGAGCGGATAGTCGGTGCCGCGCGACTGGGTATGCAGGTCGATCGCGAAGTCGATGTTGCCCTCATAGACCTGGGTCCAGAGCCGGTTGACGTAGCGCTTGCCGGGGTTGCTGGACTCCGGATCGCCGGGCATCAGCCGGTTCAGGTTCTCGGTGAAGCCACCGTCGGTGCTGGCGCGGAAGAAGCGGCTGTCGTGGAGCATGCCGGGAATGTTGACGCCGGGCAGGGCGACGACGGCGCCGCGCAGTGCGGCCGGATCGAGCTCGGCGAAGAGCCGCTGGATCACGGCAATGCCGTTGAGCTCGTCGCCGTGCACCGCCGCGTTCAGCAGCAGCCGGGCACCGTCGTTCGACCCCTTGGCGACCATGACCGGGACATACCAGCTCTGAGCGACGCTGTTGTCGGCGGCGGCGAAGAAGAACTTGTGGACCTTGCCGCCCTCGAGGCTGGCCAGGTCGAGCTTGGCGATCACCGGCTTGCCGTCGATGACGTCACCGGCCAGCTCGGTCGTCGCCCCGGCCGGCCAGGGCGCGAGGGCAAGGGCCAGGGGCAGCGCGAGCAAAGCGGGCCATTTGCGCATGAATCTCCTCCTCCCGATCCGGCCCCGGCCCCCGGCGGGCGAAGTGCGGCCGAGGCCAAGGCCCTGCGGACGGGCTTGTTCCCGTAATGGTAATCTCGCTGGGAAGTCTCCGCAATCTCAGGTGGCCGATCGGGGCCGGTGCCTCGTCTCAAAGGATCGCAGCGCGGAAACAGGGCGCCTCGATGTCGAGTCCGGCGGTAAGGTGCCGTCAGCCCGCCAGCCAGTCCTCGATCAGGCGCCGCGCGATGGAATCCTTGCGGGGCAGGCGCAGGCGGTCGTCCTCCGGCGAGTTCATCAGCTCGTCGCGGCTGAACCAGCGCGCGCTCTCCAGCTCCTCGGGATTGACCGTCAGCACGCCGCCGGCGTAGCGGGCGTGGAAGCCCAGCATGATCGAGGAGGGGAAGGGCCAGGGCTGGGAGGAGTGGTAGCGGACCTCGTCGACCCGGATACCGCTTTCCTCCTCGACCTCGCGGGCGACCGCGTCCTCCAGGCTCTCGCCCGGCTCGACGAAGCCGGCCAGGGTCGAGTGCATGCCGGCCGGCCAGGCCGCCTGGCGGCCCATCAGGCAGCGCTCGCCGTCGTGGACCAGCATGATCACCGCCGGGTCGGTGCGCGGGAAGTGCGGCGTCGCGCAGTCGGGATTGCGGCAGCGGCGCAGGTGCCCGGCCTCCAGGCTCTCGGTCGGATGGCCGCAGAGGCCGCAGAAGCGGTGCCGCGCATCCCAGTACATCATGCCCCGGGCGTAGGCGAGCAGCGCGCCCTCCCAGTGGGCCAGCAGCGGGCCGACCGCCCGGATGTCCTGGAAGGCGCTGTCCTCGGTCAGGCTCGGTCCGGGCTCGGGCGCCTCCAGGGGCGTGAGGTCGAGGGCGACGTAGGTCGTCTCCTCATAGAGCCCGAGCAGCGCCAGCCCGGCGGCCTGCTCGACCAGGTGCCCGGCCTCGTCGGCCCGCAGGAAGCGGGCCCGCGGCGCCTCGACCTGCAGGAAGAGGTTGCGCTGCCGCCAGACCGGCACCAGCAGGGTCCGCGGGTCGGCCAGCCGCTCGGCCAGCCAGGCGGGATCGCCGCGCCGCTCGTGGGCACGGTCCAGGCCGCCGCTGGCGTAGAAGTTGGGTCTTCGAGGGTCCGGATTGGGCATGCTCGGGCGAAGGTGGCACAGCTTCCGACGGCGGGCAATCGGAGGCCTTGCGCCCGGACGGCTTCCGTCGCAGTCTATCCGCAGGGTCGGGTGAGGCGGCCGTCCTGGGGAGAGACAAGAACAAAGGGGAGTAGGCCGATGGGCCGCTCCGCGACGGCCGCGCTCCGGCTCGGCCTCTGTCTGGTGCTTGGCCTCGTGCTGCTGACCGGCTGGACCGCCGAGGTCCGGGCGCAGTCCTTCGGCTGCCTGATCGGCTTCCGGCAGCAGCCGCGGATCTGGATCTACACCGACACCGAGGGTGCCGGGCGGCGCCTGGAGACGGTGCGGATCTCCGAGACCGTCGGCGAGGTCCTGGAGGAGCTGGCGCCCGAAGGCGGCCGTATCCCCTACAGCTTCGAGGTCGTGCGCAACAACGACGCGCATCGCCTGATCGACGAGCTGGACCTCTTGTCCTGCACCTCGGGCAAGCGCCTGGACGTCGCCGTCGAGACCCGCAAGATCCTGAAGTACCCCGAGGATCCGAAGTCCTTCACCCTGATGTCCTTTACCTTCACCCTGCGCGATCCGCGCAAGCTGGAGGAGAGCAAGAGGGTCGAGCTCGGCCCCTTCCGGCTGCTGCTGGACGACCCCGGCGGCCTGAAGGCGGCGCTCTCGCCGATCATCGCGGAGCGTCTGGCCGACTGCCTCTTCCACGATCGGCTCCTGGCGTGCCAAAGCGGATCCTGAGGGGCGGGAATAGCTTGCACGGGCGGGGCAGCCGGCAGATATATAGGCCTGGGAGGTTGGCGGCGGACGGACCCCTCGCCAACCCGGTCAGGTCCGGAAGGAAGCAGCCGTAACGAGTTCGGTCCGGGTCGTTTGTCCAGCCTCCCGCCTTATCCGGAATGCCACCGATTTCCGGGCGCGGTTTTTCTCGGCGCCGCGGCCTCATGCTTCGACAGAGGGCCGGCCGCGCGACTATACTGGGCAGCCGTGAGACAGCGCGAGCGAAGCACCGGATGAGCGCCCCCGAGAGCCCCGAACCGCCAAAGGCTCAAGATTTGCCTCAGGGACAAGATGGCCCCGAGGGCGCCTACCGCGTGCTGGCCCGGAAGTATCGCCCGACCCGCCTGTCAGAGCTGGCCGGCCAGGAAGCCATCGTCCGGATCCTGACCAACGCCATCGCCCAGGAGCGCATCGCCCAGGCCTTCCTGCTGACCGGCGTGCGCGGCACCGGCAAGACCACCACGGCCAGGATCATCGCCCGGGCGCTGAACTGCGTCGGCCCCGACGGCGAGGGCGGCCCGACACCGGCGCCCTGTGGGGTCTGCGAGCACTGCAGAGCGATCGCCGAGGACCGTCACGTCGACGTCATCGAAATGGACGCCGCCAGCCGCACCGGCGTCGCCGACATCCGCGAGCTGATCGAAGGCGTGCGCTACCGCCCGGTCTCGGCCCGGCGCAAGGTCTACATCATCGACGAAGTGCACATGCTCTCGACCAGCGCCTTCAACGCGCTCTTGAAGACCCTGGAGGAGCCGCCGCCGCACGTGGTCTTCATCTTCGCGACCACCGAGCTGCGCAAGGTGCCGATCACCGTGCAGTCGCGCTGCCAGCGCCTGACCCTGCGCCGGATCGACGAGGCGGTGCTGCGCGACCGCTTCGCCGCCATCGTCGAGAAGGAGGAGGTCGCGGCCGAGCCCGCGGCCATCGCCCTGATCGCCAAGGCGGCCGACGGCTCGGCGCGCGACGGCCTGTCGCTGCTCGACCAGGCCATCGCCCACACCGGCGGCGAGGTGACCGCGGCCCAGGTGGTCGAGATGCTGGGCCTGGCCGACCGGACCCGGATCTTCGACCTCTTCGAGGCGGCCCTGCGCGGCAAGCTGCCCGAGGCGCTGGCCCTGCTGAGCGACATGTACGCCAGCGGCGCCGACCCGGCGAGCCTGCTCTCCGACCTGCTGGAGCTGACCCACTTCCTGACCCGGGCCAAGGTGGTTCCGGCCATGCTGGAGGAGCCCGGCACGCCGGAGGCCGAGCGGACCCGCGGCAAGGCGCTGAGCGAGGGCCTGTCCCTGCCGGTGCTGTCGCGGACCTGGCAGGTCCTGCTGAAGGGCCTGCAGGAGACCCAGGCCGCCGAGCGGCCCCTGCAGGCGGCCGAGATGGTGCTGATCCGCCTGGCCTACATGAGCGACCTGCCGACGCCGGAAGCCCTGGTCCGCCAGCTCAAGGACGGCGGGGCGGCGGGCGCGGGCGCTGCACCGGCCGCCGAGACGCCGCCGGCCGGCCCGGCGCCGGTTTCAGCCGGCGGCGGCAACGGCGGTGGCGGGACCACGGCCCTGGCCCGTCAGGCGGCCCCCGAGCCGCAGGGCCACCCCGAAACCGAGGCGCAGCCGGCGGCCGGCACCGCGGCGGTGCCCGAGAGCTTCGAAGGCCTGGTCCAGCTCTTCTGGGACCGCAAGGAGGGCCGCCTCGCGGTCCATCTCAGCGAGCACGTGCACCTGGTCCGCTACGCCCCGGGCATCCTGGAGTTCCGCCCCGGCGCGCTGGCCCCGCCCAAGCTGGCGGGCAGCGTCGGGCGTCATCTGCAGGACTGGACCGGCCGGCGCTGGATGGTCAGCGTCTCGGAGGGCGAGGCCGGCGCGCCGACCCTTGCCGAGCAGCGCCAGGCCGCCGAGGCGGCGGAGCGCGACGAGGTCCTGAAGCATCCCCTGGTCCAGGCCGCGCTGGAGACCTTTCCCGGCGCCGAGCTCCTGGCGATCCGCC
>JAAUYG010128917.1_pt1 | contig 12583 bp, 7 predicted proteins | sample 7278091 | NCBI WGS metagenome assembly JAAUYG01 (sample SAMN14350201, study PRJNA611818) | marine sediment metagenome | isolation source: surface marine sediment (0.6m) | place: French Polynesia: Moorea | collected 2018-08
AGTGTAATTTTCACTTGTCCGAACTGAAAATTCACCTGCCCACATTTTTTGTCTGGTACTCATTGACAAGATTTCTGGTCCTACAACTGCTGTTAACATAAAAGATGGTGCCAATTTTACTTGTCCTGTAGGACAAGTGGGGTGGGAATTTCAGTTGTCCGCCAGGAACTTTCAGTTGTCCAGGGCAGTCGGACAATCCTTAATGTCCATCCCTGTGGTGTCTGATTGTTTCCAGAATTTGCAAGAAATTGCCCCCAGGTGATGAACGAACACTAAGCCTAAAAATAATTACTGCTGATTATATTGCTGTATATAATATACACACCTGTATAAAAGAAAGTAGCTGTGTATGTTCGAGCACATTTTGTTTCTCTTTTTTTATATGAGCTTAGATCAGGCTCTGATCCATCCAAAGGGACCATGTGTTCTGAAAACTATTAATCGTGACATTGGCAGCCTATAAAGTTGACATGTGCCTTATGTGGTAAACGTAAACCAGGAAGCCAAGACCTCACTTAAAATCCTAGTTCATGCCTGTAATAGCATGTCTTGGGTGCCTATAGATTGCAGTCTTTTCAGCCAGTCTTTTCATTCATTGCTGTGTCATGATTTGGTAAATATCGGATACATGCATGCCAACTACATTAGCAATAACCATGAAGTCCGGGTATGCAGGAAGTGTTAATTTATAATGTGCATTACTCCAAAATGAAAATGTCTCATAGAGTCATAACTCCTATATGGTCACAACATTAGGCGTATTTAAGAAGAAAATTATTAAAGAAATACTTATTAGCTAACTAATGTTTGAAAGATAATTATATTTTATTACATCTATATATACTACTTCTACACTGTGGACTTTCAAGTCCAAATTGATAATTATAATATGTAATTGTATTTTCTTATTCTTTGATACGTCACAGACTTGTAAGGCATCCAGCTAGTTAAGCAACAATGCCAGCTGCTGTCACCTCATTGCTGATATATACCATACTATGTTCGTTATTGCACCACCAAAGTGAAAATAAATATGCTACCGTATCCACATATAATTTCTTGAGTACATTTAAATTGCTTCTAAAATTACACTGCAATGCAAAATTAGAATAGTACACACCTGTAACTATTTGATGTTTATTCTAAGTCACCCTAAATCATTGCACCATTCTTCCACATTCAACACCACAGTTACATCCTTATGATTAATGTTTAAATGGCTATATATGGAATTATATATTCACATTACCAGTTATAATGTATAAGGTTTGTGAGTGACTTCTTCAGTGCTTGCGTTCGTCGTATACTCTTGAGAGATGATGTTCAATGTATCGTACACTGTATTTATTAGGAATTAGGAGAAAGTCCATATATTATGTATTATATTTACTGAAGTGTTTCCATTTACATTACTACAAATGTAAAAAAAAAAAACAATGGTACATCACTTCTCAATGTAATCTTATTGGCCACTGCCGCCACAGACACATTCTGGTGCCTAATCCCTGCAGAATTAAAGGCCTCCTACCAAGCATGTACTTGTCACTGATCACACTGACACACACCAGTCTTCTACCAGGATACCATGGCATCTTGGCTCCAGCCAGTCTGAGCCTAAGTCTAAGAAATCTATTTAGTGAGATATGAAATGCTGGAGGGCCATAACAGACCTCCAACCCTGAACTGCCACATCCTGCATCAACTGACTCTACCCACAAAGGACAATTATTTAAAGCGTCTGGTAGGAGGAGATCATGTCAGCCCGGAGTTCTTTAAAACCCCATCATGGGTTTTGCCAGTCCAGGGGCAGGCGCTTGATCATGGCAATATGCTACACTCCCCGTCTACTAAGAAATTAAGCCACCGCAAATGTATCTAGCACCTACTCACATAGCCACATATGATTTGCCAAAACTTGGAACTAAATGGCAACAACAATCTGGGAAAACATGATCTACTTTTTATTGAATACAAGTATCCATTTAAATAAAGAAGCTTTGATTATCCTTATTTGGAGCAATGTACAGCGGGCATGTTTATCCTTTTAGACCGGCATGATAAAGGCAGTACAGAATACCAGAGAATACCTTTACCAGGTCCTTCCATGAAAATGCTCTACCTCTCTGGCTAAACCGTCCCTCATTGTGTAGTTGTGTGATCAGACAGGGTAGCCAATAGTTATCAATAAATATAAACTAAACTTGTATTAGAGTATCGGAGTTTTTGGAATTTTTGATCCATCTTACGATACGGTTTACTGGTAGACCATAATATATGTTCACAATTCTTTGACATCATGCAGTTACACAGGCAAACACAGCAGACTCATCAATATATCTTCTCAAACTATTCCTATTTATCGCATTCTTAAATCAATTACCATTAATGAACTTCTGATAATGTTTATTTTGATTTGTCATGCACTGTACTTGAGACTGAAAAAGCTAATTTATTTTTGAAAAAAGTTGCATAATTCCATGCTTTCAGTTCAGTAGAGCTAGTAATTCAGATGACTTTTCATGGAGTTCCAGCCATTCTGAAAACGCACCTTCTATATGCCATATTTCCATTCTTCTCTGGTCCCAGAAGCCACATCACAATTCAATTTACCCCTTTGTTATTTTTACAACACATGCCAGGGCTTTCTTAAAGGAGAGCCACCCACTAGGCACAGGGAATTAGGGCTAAATTTTCCTTACTTTGGGCGACAAATTTTTCAGGCCCCTGTTTGGAAGGGACGCTTTGAATTAAACGTCAAATGCAACTCAATTACGCCTGGGAAAGAAAGCAGGCTGGTGTTTTCGGAAGTGGGAGGGCCACCCTGCTTAAGCGAGGGCAAGTGTGGGAAGAAGGGCAATGGACATGGTTTGTCCATCAATCTTGGGACTCTACAGATGCAGTTGCATTTCTTTCCGATGCATGCCGTCCTCCTCGGGTAGAAGCCTACCTAATTACTCTGATTGGACTTTTGCATGTCAGTAACAACCTGTTTTGCTGCCCTTAATTAGGCAGCAGGTAACTCCTGCCAACCCCTATAGGTCTTTGATTGCAGTGGCTAAGTGCAGCTGTATATTCTGCGATGGAGAAGGAGCTTCCAAGCTCAATCACGTGAATGTCCACCTTAACTAATCAAATCCCCAGTCACTGCCATCCTGCTTTCAGAGGGACTGGCTTCACCAGATGTGACTGCCATCTCCCACAGTGTGGGCCTACTGAGTATGCAGGAACATCAGACAGATATATCATTGCTAACATTCCTGGAACCCAGGTTGGGGGCCAGGCTGGAACCAGCGCAGATTTCCCTGTGAGGCTGCTTGGTGCCAGTGACACTGTGTAATCTGTTCTCTCAGAGACGGGTCAATTCCCGGCACAATCTACTGCCAAGTGACTAAATCAGCTTTAAATTGACACAAGCCAGGAGCCATCCTGACTGCAAGCTGGAGATTTGTTGCAATGTCATGACAAGTGGCTGGAGAGAGACTCACTTCCTGCCTGGAGCGTGGGTGGGACTGGGTATTGTTACTTTAGAATACTCATTACACCCACAGAACCCTAAATCAAACCAGCATGGCTATACAACCCTAGACTACATTTAGGGCTAATGATCTTATGATTTTGTGCATGCCATATTATGCACTCTACAAGGAATAGCGCCTCGGAGACATGAGTGCCATGAGCATGATGAATCCGATATTAATTATTTGTACCCACATATATAAAGTTTTGAGTGAATTCATTGTGCATTGCATCTGTATTCAATTTTTGAAGATCATCTAGAGTATGTCCCTAACAATTGCTTTTGTTTAATTGATACAGAGCTGCACCCCAAGCAGATGATGGAGGAAGTCTATGCAAGGTCAATTGCGCAATGCGGTCATGTAGTTTGGAGCAGTTGGGTGACATATGTATAAATACTGGGTCTGATAGTGGGTTTGGATTTATTTCAGCAGGTGACTGGGTGGTCTATTTACTGTCAATCATTTTTTTTTACAGATACTTCACAACTGCAGCAAAATTTTTCATATCACAAAGTGGCACCTAATGATGCTGCAGATGCAACTGTATACTGCAAATACTGCAAGAGATGCATGTCCCTTTATATTTTTGCTATATAGACTAAATGAGTACACATGAATAGAGTTTCAGAAAATGAAGAACTCTGCATCAGTTTTAAGTAAAGTAGCCACTAAAGCCAGTCCCAATATACAGAGACTGTGGGCAAAACTAATGAATACACAAACAAGGGAGCTGCCATTCGAGCTCACTGTGGTCGGTCGGACCTTTGGGGAAAAAAACTTGCATGTGAAAGTCACGCCATGTGCCCAGAAAAGTCCTGCGGGACTCACAACACCGATGGCCCACTAGATCTGTAAGGCAGTGTTCATGCCCAGGTCCATTTATGGGTACCGCCTTGTCAGCTGCTATCGACTGCCAGTGATAAATGAAGGCGATCTTCCGGCACAGGCCGCCATTCCCAGAGATGGTATTGTACTCAGATTACCAAGTCATGAAAATGTAAATCCATGTTAAAGGAAAGAGTCATAGGTGTTACTAGAATACCAGTATATTTACTTAGCAGGTAGAAGCAGTAACTCCTGATTTGTTGATTTTAGTTCTTTCAGGTTCAATCTGGAAAGGACATATGACATTCCACTGATGCCATACACCAAATGACAAACCATTTATGTGTCTTTGGTGTAATAATATTTCTTTAGCGCATAAATTGGGACTTTTTGTGTGGAATTGCACAGATTAATTGCCCAATTTGGAGCGAAAAATCACAGAAAAGCGGACTAAATTCTATGGCACTGGAGAAATTTTCAATTTTTCGAGTGCACAATTTCCATTTCTTGAGTGCAGAATTTCCATTTTTTGAGTGCAGATTTCTGGGCGGTCTGTATAGAGCACCACTGCAATTTTTGCATACAAAATTTGCATTTTCTGAGCACAGAATTATATTTTCTGAATGCAGAATTCTGGGTGGTGTATTGAAGCAGTTTTGGAGTGCAAAATTTGCATTTTTGGAGTGCAGAATTTCAATTTGTTTAGTGCAGAATTTTGATTTGTTTAGCATGGAATGTGCTTTTTCTGAGCATGGAATTTCAATTTTCTTATCATGGAATTCTGGACAGTCTGCTAAAGGAGGATTTGAATGCAATCATGCAGTGAATGCACTGTACATATTATGACAGTGCAAGTCTATCATGAAGGGTCTGCATGAAATAAGAACTTCATTCAGGATTAAGACAGATATTCTAAGTACTATGGATAATCAATGAAGTAGTGGTACAATGTATATGCCACTGTGCATTATACAGTGTACATCTAGACCTCACAATTTCAAGACCAAACCATACTGGAATCTTGCGAAAATCTAAGGCATTTAATTAGGGAATTGTAGTCTAGCTAAAAATAATATTCAACAGTGTGGCAGCTGACTTTGCTCTCATCCAAGGCAAATTCTTTACTGTGTAATTCTGGTAATAAAAGACTACTGTAAGCAGACATTCATTGGGACAGTCACTTATGCCATTGAAAGGAATCAATAATATTTGGCAGAGGTTTTGGACAATCGGATCTCCAAATGTGTAACCTGATATTCAACATAGAAAGGGAATTAATTTATCACTGACCCTGGTACAAACCTGGGAAACATATTCTGCATGAATGGAAAGTGCTGGAAGGTGTCTTCTTTTAAGACTGTGTGCCATTGTAAGACATTAGACTTCCTGGCAAACAGGGAGAAGAAATGCAGCAGACCAGATCCATATCTCCCTTCCCTTTCCTCATTGTTCCTTCTGTGGAACTGAAGTCACAGGAGTCCAAAAGGGAGTGCTTTCAAGAGATATCCAATTCCCCATTGCAATGGACAATGCTGTAGATTCCATCTGGCCATGCAAGATGTTTCCCATGAAGAACGTCTGAGTCATAAAATCACACAGATATATCTGGGGTGTGCCTTAAATAATGAATGAAATTAATAACGTATATTGAAATTACTAACACAGCTCACTTTAAATAATCAAACCACTAAATGAAGGTTTGTTTTTTTTAAAAGTCATTTAGTCATGTAGTGGTAACAGCAGCTATAAAAAAATTTGTGCGATTTGAGGAAAATCACTATGTAAGATTGCACACTATTGTTTTCCTTATTAATTTTTTTTGCATGGAAAAGGTTTGTGTAATGGTATTTGCATAACTCAGGAGACAGAGCCAGTGTGATAAGTTAGATTGGGTAAATACTGGAACTTAATGCTTCAGTAAGTTTCTGAAGCTGAAAATCTAAATAAAATGATGAGAAGATTCAATTTTCTGTGCTTGACTGGACTTAAAATTCAAGGGGAACATAAATGTTCAATAACATCACTAAATATTTTAAAATCTGCTCAGTGATAAATAATTCAAAATCAAGTAAAACTAGACAGCCAGTCATAGGTCATAGCGCGACATTTCTGGCCATCCGATCCCATCCCAGGTGAAAGGACCAGGGGTTAGGGAAAATGTGATTTTTCATGGAAAGTATTAATTCCATGTCCAAGCCAAAAATGTCTAAGGATTAAACTCAACTTGTAGTATCTCTGAAATAAGCTGTTACTTTAGGGGGTTAAATCAATGTATGGTAATATTTTACTAAACTCGCACAAAGTTTTTTCACATATGAAGCATGTACTCCTAATGTAACATCTTCAAATTTTGTATGGAAAATTTGTCCCTGTGTCCTATATGCTTAACCATGCATATACCGTGTTTGTCCTTTAAAGAGGCACAACACCTCAGAGATGTAGCTCCTCCAGCAACAAATATATCACATCTGTTAAAGGACAAATTCACACCAAATGCCTAATGAAACATCAACATGATCAACTTAAGATCAAGAAAGAGTGAAATTCGAGGGATATTCTGGTCTATTTAACTGCCACACATGCGCAAATCACTTCCTTATAAACAAAGGTTCACATGGTTTCTGTTTTCCATAGATACACGTATACCACAGTACTGTAGGTATCGGATGACATTCGAACCCAAGCCCTTGCACTCATGCGATGCAGTTCTATTAGCATGAATATGATTACCGGTGTGCCCATTAGTAAGGACAAGTACAAGATCATGAGTTTCAATGTTGTGACCTAAAATAATTTGATGTACCGGGTAATTAAATTACATTAGGCTCAGACAAAGCTTTTATTTGCAAAACTGTTGAAGCTATAGACACTTTGGGTGACTTTTGGACCCAAATTAAGTTTCTGCAACTTATCAAGACATAAAATGGTGGAGGAAATAAAATGTACACTACTTTTCGTATAGGTTTCCCTAAAGTATGACCCAAATTCAGACTCATTATTTTTGTTTGGAGTGCACATTTGACATTGGCAGAAGAAAAGAGCAATAGATGGCAAACTTCTGATTAAAAGGTGGTAAAACTCCGGGAACCTGATATCTTGTAGAATAATACTCCACATACAACTGAGTCTTTAAATTGGTAAAACCATTGTGTGACTACAGCATCACTCATAGCTGAGTCCCTACCAAAACTGTTGTCATTTACTATACGTTCTTTTGTTGTTATATATCCACTGAGAGCCGATCTCAGGACACACAAAGGCCCCTGACTTAGGTGGCACCTGTGATGAATCTTGTGCAACCCTCTCACGGCATGGCTGCTGACTGGTGTATGTATCTTGGCGAGCAGTGGCATTGCTGGTGGTGCCCAGAGCAAAGACAAATCCCCTATCAGTCATTGTTGCCCAGTCCCCGCTCTCGTTAGCCATTCTGCTCCAATCTCCCCTCGCTTATGCTACCCAGTCCCCAAGTCACCTCTCTATCTTCCCCGCAATCGCTTTTCCTGCCTTCAGAAATCGGTACGCGCCGCCGTGTTTTTGCAGCCATCATCAGTTTGGCCGGATGGAGATCCCATGCCAGGAGCAGGGTACAGAGAGTAGCCCGGGTTTTGTCCCGGGTCGACAGCCCCCCCCCCCCCTTCTCCCCCCTCCCCTAAATCTACCACCATTGCAGGTCCCAGTGTTCTCACTCACTGAGGCGACAATACAAAAGGACCAACGTGCTTCTTCTCGCATGGCAAAGTATGATAAAGCCGAGCAGGAAATTAATTTGATTAGGTGACTGCAGTCATTCTCAGACATAGATCACTGGGAAAAACAGCTTCACAGACTCCCAGGAGATTCTCCTACAACCCAGAAACATTATCCTTTGCCCCGCTACCTGAGTCTTCTTTCCTCCATCAGAAAAGGAAGCAGCCAGCTACCCAACAATATTGGAAGGTTTCTTCAAGCCAGGAAGCTGCAAGATGAGACGATTCTACAAATGGTCATGTTTCCCAGTAATAAAATATATGTATGCGTGTGCAGTTTAGAATGTTGCCTGCGACCAAATAACTACATGTGGCAATTGAATACCAACAATCTGTGGATGGATAAGCAGTAAACAATACAGCTGCAAGATGCTAATGTCCAATCCATCTACATCAACTATTACGGTCCAACATCAATGCTGATATACACACTATGGCGACCAAGAGACTGTTCCATCTGTTGAGTTAAAGGCAACAAAAGTTAAATATTTTTGTAAAGATTGAAGAGTTCTGTTTCTTTTAATACATCCAATGCAGCATAACATACAACTGCTGAAGAAAAACATCCAAAATCATTTTCATCCAGAAGCTAAATAGAAACATTGAGAGTTAATCTTTCCAGATTTTAAATAATTTTCTTCTTTTTTGTGACAAGTATAATGTTTATCATTATAACTGGATATGTGCAATGTTGGTGCTGTTATTCCTTTGTAAAGCTGTCCAAAATAGCATTGTTACTGGCCACTGCAAGTTTGCAACTTGTCCTATGGTAACAATATATATATTTTTTTTTCTATGGTAACAATATGCCAGATTATGAGTGACTAGCCTATTATATATTTTGTGCTCAAAGTGCGCCATGAGTGCAGTTGTGGAATGGCGCAATACAAATCTAATCATTGATTGATTGATATTTTCCACAGTTACAGAAATTAAAGATATTTTTTCATGCCAATTAAAGGCTTCATAGAGAGACTACCTATTGAAAATTAGATTTAAATATTCACAAAATTTTAACAGTCATGCATCAGTAAAAAGTTAGATCAAGGTAAAGTTTAGAGCGCCTGTTTGCACAGATCCGCTATAAATTATATAAATACTAGTATATATTGGATACATAATATGAATGCATGTGCAAATTAAATTCACTTGCAGTGACAAAGCCATGCAATCTCCATTATCCACATTTCTTTTTTTTTTTTTTAGAAAAAAAAAGCGTCAACATTTACATGCTTCAACCCTTAGTTTGCCTGTGTCATGCGATCCTGAACCCTAATCGCTAAGTTGGACACCAAATTGAGGCCCTTCACCACTGGCATTGATTTTCTTCCTAATCTAATTGCCTAATGGCTACATGACATAAGAATCAATTGATGTGCCATCAGTAGTTAAACCAAGTGCCACTTAGAGCAGCTGAAGTATAGGTAGACAAGACTTTTTTTAGAGCAGGGTACAGTAAGTAAAGTGAGATGAAAGTATAGCCCCTGAGTCCCAGTCACCTCATTACACATGACTCAAATATCATAAGAGATAAAAAAGGTCAAGAAAGTTATCCTTTAGTATAAAATTACAGAAGTATCTCTCTGACATGCATGCCTAGATTCATATCATATGCAGCTGATAGTTCAACTGTAGTACAAGACCATTCAATATCCAGTCTATGGGGGATTTCTACGACAAACATAATTAAATCTTTATTGCACCAGCTTTGTCTTATGGGGTTTATTTTAAGTGTGTGTGTCTGTAAACAAAATATCTCCAAAAAATATTTCAACCCATTCCCTTCATTTTGGGTGGAGCCTCTGACTTGGGGATACATGATTTTGAAGTGCTCCTTAAGAGACAAAATATATATTTTGGTACAAAAATTGTTTGGTATACATTTTAGTTCAACATTATTATATGCAGATGTATCTTTTGTATTTTTGAAAAATGTAATTGTACACTAAATTCTAAGAGCCATATTTCAAACTTTGCCTTGACCTGAGTTGCCTATATTATTCATGCTAATTTCACAGAATATTCCACAGAAACAAATTTGTAATTTTGTGAGCCTAAAGAGAACATTGGACAAATTCCCAGCATTCAAATCTTGCCTACCAAGAAATCTAAAGATAATCTTACGCTATAAATCATAATTCTCCCATGGTGACAAGCTGTCACCACCACCACGTGACAATTACTTCACGCAGGTTACACAAGATGGATGGGACAGCTACAGGAAACACTTTGTCCAGTCAACAGTAGACAATTGGGAAAGGTGAAGGTCAATGCACTGGTACCCAACACTGCCGAGATCCACTGCCAGTTAAACACAGCCTAAGATGCACGGAAACAAAGCCTGGCTGCTATGAACCCAAGCCACTTCTGCTTTAAGCCCTGTCTGACAAGGTCATGGAAGTAATAGCCCCTGTGGCCAGGACATTAGTATTCTGCCAGGCCCAGCACCGGCCACAGAACCACCTTAGGCAAGGGCTGGTGCCAAATTTGTCAAACCTGCCAACAACCGCTTTAAGGCGGTTGCAATGGACTCTAAAGCTTCCAGTGGCGGAGACTTTTTTCTCCAGTCAATGTATGCAATATGTGGCGAGGTTTTCATGATGATGGCAGAGGGTATCTGAAACAGTTGGCCAGATGGGAGAGAATGGAAAGCGAACACTGATGATTGTATAACCAGTACATGTATTCATACTGTCAGCAGATAAGCACATCACTTGAGTCATCAGCATAGCCCCAGTGGTAAAACAATGGCCCAGGCAGTTGCTGAGGACAGAATGCCTTCTGTCAAGGTGGGAGGCATATTACAATGGCTGGGTTGAAGAGAGTGGGAACGGATGCAGACACAAAACACATAAAAGGCTCTGAAAAGGAAGGTCGGAAGAGAAAGATTCCACTGAATATTTAAACACAACTGAGAATTTAGATTAATCTGTCTAAATGATGCGCAGTTAAATGTATTGTCTTCTAATTGAGTTCCAAGTTCTAATTGAGTCCATATTACAGTGGTAGGGTGGTTATTGAACAATGTACAACCATCATACGCAGTAGATATGGTACAGGTCTTCCAACTGCCTTGTAAGAATAATTAACTAATGTGTTTTCAACTGCTTGCTTTGCAAATATATCCATTGTGTAGCCTGGTAACAATAGGTGGGAAGATGGAGTCAGTGACTAATAGATAATATGCAAGCTGGTTGTTAATGCATATATTTTATGGTATTACTTGGCATTGTTTGGAACCTTACGGGCTGTAAATATTACAATGTGGAATTACTTTTAAGCTAAATGGGTCAGGAACACACATACATACACACACATACAGGGGCATTGCTTTAAATACTCAATTTACCTCTGAAATTCACATTTAAAAAAAGAAAAGAAAAAAAAAACACCCTTGGGCGAAACCATAAGACATCTCATCCTGTGGACGGGATGCCTCAATAGCCATAAATAGTTACCGATTAAGTCTACATAGGTATCTGATCACACATTCTATGCACAGAGTCAAGATTATGGTGGAAAAAGATGATCAAGAAGGGTTCTGGATCTGTTATGTGACACCAACGGCCACTAGTTGCCATCCCCTGACAAAGGCAGAGAGATCGGGAATTTTCCACCATAATCTTGACTCTGTGCGTAGAATGTGTGATCAGAAATTGTTTCCAAAAGTCCATAAACATTCACTCTATATAGATACTTAATAAAACTGATATTTATGTACCATAATATACCGGGTAGATGTATAAAAGTAGATGTACGTATTCCTAACTTACTGATCTGTTCGGCTATGGTGCCCATCCATCGATCTGGAAGACTGAAAAAGTCCGACAAGCCAAACTTAGGAACATCAGTGGTTATATAAGCACAAATCAGTTTTGCTTTTGGCTTCCTTAATTTGCAAGTTCACTGATACATTCCAGCATGAGGATGATGCATCATTCAGGTAATGCTTGCCAATCATAGTATGACAGTAAATATTATATGTACTGGAACATGTGTACTGCATAGCTTAAGTCTTGTGACACAAGTTAATTCACATATCTATAATATATATCTCGCAACATCTATGCCTTATTTGACATGTTAGATATTATCATATTAATCTCAATTGTACACAAGGTGTACAAATGAAAGGAAGTACTCCATGAGGCAGACTATGCACCAGTACTTAACCTAACAATGTGCAGAATATGCCTGAGTTCAAAACTTTACAAACTCATGAAATTTCAAACAGCAGAATGATTTAAGAATGCCACATTCAAAACACACATATAGTGTGTAACCAGTATCTCTTATGACTGGCAACTCTAAATCTATAAGTATTAGAGGGCCTAGATTGCAAAAATAAGTAGTGAAAGTGCTTTATCAGGCCATTGTACAAATTTATAACAAGAGGTCCAAGGACCTTGGCGCTCTGCTTGACAGCTGCAGTTAGGATGACAGGTAATTTTCTGCAGACTTGTATCAAAAACTCACTGCTGCAGACTAAATCAA
>JAAUYG010144231.1_pt1 | contig 12581 bp, 10 predicted proteins | sample 7278091 | NCBI WGS metagenome assembly JAAUYG01 (sample SAMN14350201, study PRJNA611818) | marine sediment metagenome | isolation source: surface marine sediment (0.6m) | place: French Polynesia: Moorea | collected 2018-08
CACCCCCTCCCCTGTCAAAGGCCCAGATGTCGAAAAATCGAAGGTGCACCGGATGACCCCAAAATGACCTTGAATGCTGCAAGGCCGAATGTACCCCATATATGTTGAACTACTACCCACGAGTCCCAAATTTCACCCCTTTTTGCTCTACGATCGTTCCTTTTCCAGATAATTGAGGTTTTTCGTTTCTCCATAGGTAAGGGCACAATGGTGAATTTGAAATTTTCGAAAACAAAATCGTTAAAAGTCCGAAACTCAAAATTTCAAACATTCCCAATGTAACTTCGTGAGGAAAACTCAGGACAGATTTGTAAACTTCACTGTTGGTCCATGTTAACGAAAACAAAAAATCGTTTAGTTTTCAAAATTTCAAAAATCCCAACGTAGTTTTGTGAAAACCATTGAGAGAAAAAGTCAGGAAAGGTTTGAAAACTTTCGGCTGCGATTTCTAAGAGGAGTAGCTTTTTGAATTTTTGGTTCTCATAGGGTCCCATGTTGAATGAAAAACATTCGTAAAAAATCAAAAAAAAAAACCCCGTATTTTTTCATAATTCAAAAAGCCTTTCGGTGAATTGCCCAGGGGGAACAACAACTAAAATGTAAAAGAAATCCGTGCATTAGGTTCAGTCGATGCCACAGACGGACGGACGGACGGACAAATTTTGATTTCGTGAGCTCTGCTGTCATAGTCAAACAGAGCTAAAAATGAATAGGGTCCATGATAAGCACAAGGACTGGCCGCAGGTTGGACTAGTACAAGACGGGTCCAGTACATACTAGTACACACCAACAACTTGCAGTCGGTGATATGACCATGAGTGGTTGAAAGCCGACTATAAGCCTGATTCATCCATCCATCCAATTGATAAGCACAGTTTCTATTAATAACAGTAAAATACCTTGCAGTATTATATTTTTAACAAACAACTCTTTCACGAGATACTAAATACCAAGAAACATTCGTATTCACCAATGTTATTATTTATAAGTTCTGCATGCAACAGATATTTTGGACACTGCAGTAGCTTTTGTCAAATGTCAGTAATGCATCGTTTTGGTGCTGACTATAGTTTGAACGTGGCTGATTTTACAAGTATCTCGAACGTAGGAGTGTGACTTAAGATTACTAAATATGTAAAATATGATATGTTATCCCAGACTGACGTGCAATATTCTTGTGATATAACTATTTATGGGATTTAAATTTACGTACGTACCACGTAATCCCTGCCAGTCTCTTTGGCAAATGCGGTCCTGAAGCCACGGGGTAGCTCCTCTGGGGGCTCGGAGCCGGTTCGCACTTCAGACATGTGCGTAAGCAGCCGTCTGGCTTGAAACACCTGGTCAAAGAATGATGGTCTTAGAGTTTCACAACGCATGTTGTGGCCATTCCCTAACCATTGGCTTTGCTGCTGCGTGAGACCCATGAACAGATCGACTTGCATGTCCCAATGTTGCACCTGGACCATTCCTTCACTCTGAAGCGTTGTCGTGATGTGAATTCCCCCAAGACAGTACAGTTTACACTGACTGTCCCTATTCGCATCAAACTCTCGTAAGACGGCAACGTCGCCGTGGTCTACCAAGCATGGAATGATGACGGGAGGAGATGCTGGAGATACCTTGATATGTTTCTTTACTTCAGCTACCCAGAGACGGTTCACTGAACGACAGAGCAGTTCCACCGGTGGTTCCCACAAACGTCTTATAGGAACTGCATAACGTCGTGAAATACTTAAAGCTCTCTCTCTCTCTCTCTGCCAATTATATTTGGCTTGAAGTGACAGAAAAGTGAATGAGGTTGAATATAATTACATCGAATGTACATGTACACATCTATTTTAGCAATAATAATAATAATAATGATAATGATAATGATAATGATAATAATAATAATAATGATAAGAATAAGAATAAGAATAATAAGAATAAGAATAACAATAATAATAATAAATTTCCGACCGTGAAAAAATATAAAATTACTGCGTGTCCAGAAATATATGAAAGAAAGTAAGCTACAGCAATTAGGCGGCCCCAAAACCTTTTGGAAAACAGTTAAATCAATTATGAATAAGGATACGAGTAGCAATAATGTACCGGGGATGGGGGTGGGGGTGGAAGCACAGGTAAATCATTTTGGGTGGCTGCTAAATGGACAGCACAATATTTTTTTACAGTGACTTTAAAACATATAAAGGGTCCTGCCATTGAGAGAAAGTGTATCTGACACGCCCGGTCCACTTGATTATAACATTGAATCGTCGGAGGTAACAAGGTATAAGGAGTCTAAGACACGGCAAAGCTGCTGGAAGTAACATGATTTTAAACCAAATGTCAAAGTCAATGGAAATTCTATTGAACAAACCTCTCTGTCACCTCTTAAATAATATTCTATAACCCGGGGTCACCCCAGCGAAATGTATTGGAACTGTTCTAGAATTTACATTGAATTGTTCATGAACTATTCATGTTTGTCATTCATGAAACAATCAGGAAAAGTTCTTGATGTAGATTATGAATAGTTCATGATTTGACCATGAACAACATATGGCATGCTGGTTCATGAACTCTGTTCTGGAATTTTTGATGAACTGTAGTTCAAGAACTTTAGGTCAGGAACAGTTCATGAACTTTCATCCATGAACATTTCATGAATTCACTCATGAACCTTTCATTGCTGTTCTTGAACTGTTCATGAACTGCTGTGCCATTTGTTGTTCATGGATAATTCATGAACAATTCTTGAGATGTTCATGTCTAGTTCATGGATAATTCATGAACTGTACCAGACACTTGGAATTCCAGGAACAGTTCATGAACTTGCTGAAAGATGAGTATTTCATGAACTGTGAAACTAATTTGCATAGCACATTAATGATGCAGTATGTACAATACTCAACTGTTGGTTTGTTTTAATGGCTTGAGTAATCATACCCAGTAAATGACGTAAACAGTTGTGTGTTTCTATACAAACAAGATGAATTAGGTTTCATAATTTTACCAATTAATCTAACTCCAACTAAAATGTTAGATGCTTAATTTTATTCCGTTTGAAGTTCACTCAAATAACACATTGATTGATTACATATGTAACCGTTCACAGCTACCTTGAGTCCCACTGTCAGAAGAGACAGTTGTATCATGTATATTTAATGAAATGATATACTAAGCAGAGTCAGTGGGTTTTCGGCCCCTCTGTGTAACCTTTTGCAGGTTTTGGAGATTCTCGATGAACCCCTTGTGGGTGAGTGAAGGGCATTTCTCCCTCACCAGCGCCTCCAGCTGCCGAAGGCGGTCCTGGTCTAACGGAGGGCGTGGAGCACTGTCTCCACACTTAGCACTCCGTTTACCACTTATGGAGGACATCTTCAACTCCTCGGCTGTGAAAATCCAGAATGCCAGGACCCGGAACGCTTCCTGTACAGATTCCGGAGGCAGGTGTGAAACTGCCTCCCGATGGTGTACCAGAGGGAGTCCATTACACAGTTCGCCTGCTGCTTGAACTGCAGGTGTTCCCACTCCGGGCATCATCCGGGCAGCTTGGAGTTCAGAGAGTGCCTTCTCCTTGGCATCTACACGCTCTTCTAACGTCTTAATCCTGTTCTTCAACTTTCGGAAGCTTTCCTTCATTTCCGCTTCCAGCTTTTTGTAGTCGTACCTAATAACATAGGGAAACAGAATACTTTAAGAAACTGGTTACTATTGTATATATAACAGAATAAAGAAACTGGTTACTATTGTATATATTGATATACCCATGCCTTCAATATCAATTTATCTTGGGTTACATAGTAAATCTGCATGAACAAAAGGCAGATACTTTAATATTCTGCTATGTAATTGCAGTTACAAGTACTGGAATAAATAATCTTGTCTGACCACAAATTAATTCTAGAGCTTTAAAGCATGTTTAAAGCATGTTATATTACTTGAAATAAAGCTGAATTACCACCATGTGCAGTTATGATATAATAGCATGATATCTATCAATACACCACCATAACTGTTATGGCTTATACATCTTTTTTGGTATGCCATGTAGTTCAATTCTTTTCCCTTTATCAACAGATGCAGCATACAGTCGATCCTTAGTAGCAGCCAATTTTTTAGAAGCTCAGATAAGATGATTCAGTTTAACAAGATTTTATGTAATTTCCGTAATTAGTCTATACATGCATGTTGATGAAAATAAGAAACATGATCAATAAAAATTTAATATTTGTTGGATGCGAAAGCAACATCAAAATTTAGGGTAACAGTGAATCATTATGTATCTAATACTGCAAGAAAGTAACCTTGGTTTGATCACCAATTAAGTAACATTTCAAGTAAAGATGTCCCTCCTTACCTGGATTCCTGCCTACTTTTCTTGGAGCTCGACATGTCTGCCGAGGTACCACCTCTGTGGCCATGACCTGCCAACAGTTAAACAATATTTCTATCCATTTTCACAGTGTAATTGTTAATATAATTAAAGTTATTAATATAGTATCATTTTATAATTACAACTTAATGCAATCATGGGTCATTAAACAGTGAGTTTCAGTGATACAAAATGCTGACATAATATGTGCAACTTTAGTTGATGTTCAATTTCACTTAACGTTAAAGCTAATGATTCCAACAGTCATGGTCCTGATAAATTGTCAATATATGAAATGTTAGTGGTGTCAAAAAGTAACTTTACTAGTATTACATGTGTAACTCCCACTGTTTAGTTCATATGGCCACTTGAATAATAAAATTTTATCTCATTTCATTTGGAATACTTGTTATATTAAATTATTTTTATACAGATAAATACTTCGACTCACTAGAAGTTGGGCTCGGGCTCTGGTCAACTGCCAGCCTCTTCCTCAGTGGGCTGTTCTCCCGAGTCCTAGTCACACCAGCTGGAATTAAGAACAGGATATTAAACTATTAACATCCACAGCCAAAAAAGGTCCACATTTATATTATCCCACTAATGTTTTTTTTAAAAAGGGGTACAACCTAAACTTATACACAACAACTTAAGAGAATAAAATTATCAAAAAGCACATTACCCAGTATCTTCTACTGGCATCAACAAACCTGTTTTAAATTGCTCCTCCCCACTCCCAACTTTTTCAAACATTGGAATTCAAGCTGCTATATACAGTGTTCCTTGCATTTTAAGCCCATCTATCTGCCACAAATATGTGGCCTGTAAGTTGAAGGTTGTCTTAAATGGAGGGATTATTTATGTTGGAATGATAGGGTAGGTGTCAATGACCAGAGGGAAACCTTAAACGGAGGGACCAGTGTATGTCAAAAAGCATAAACAGTAGTGTGCACTAGAAAAGATAATTATGTTTTTTTTTTCTTCAGCGGTGATGATGATGGACCCTCAAGGTTAAAATCTTATGATCCTTGAATAAATTGCCTATATATAATATCCTATTAGTTACAGAGTACATTTATAACTCCGACTATCAAGTTAATATAGATAACAACACTTAAAATCTTTCATGTCTTGTTTGGCCCGATTGCTTCTGTCTTCATTTTTTCCATATAATAAAGTTTGACTTGTCTATAGTCTTCCTGCCAGCTGCAATTAAGAAAATGTGTCGAGAAATGGAGCATCAACACTTTGAATGCAACATTTGTCTTATCTTGTTTAAATGGGAAGGATAAATGTTTGTCTTAAAATTGTTCTATATATAAGGCAGCAGTTATACTCACTAGATGTTGGAGTTTCAGGCACTGCATTTGGGCTCACTGCCTTGGTCACACCATCTGGAATTAAGAAAGAAAAAGAGATACTGTAGAAAAAAGTCCAGTTCCCAAAAGTTAAAACGTACTTGTGTATTCTCTTTTCAGGCTTCACATTCAAAGTTTAACAATTAAGAACATGAAGAGGAACTTGTTACTCCTACTCTAGTAATGATATAGCCATTCGAATAACAATTTTTTCATCTATTTTGTGCATGAATGGTTGCTTGTCTTTAAGTTATTCTTTATTAATTAGCATACTTGACTCACCAGAAGCCGGAGTTTGCAACGCATTCACTGCAATCCCATCAGCTGCAATTTAAGACAAAGATACTGAAATGGAATATCTACACCAAGCCACAAACACCAGGCACAGAACTTAGTTTTCAACAGTCTGAGCGACTAAAACAAGCCCGAATAACATTTTCCAATAGCTTCTTTACTGCCCCCACCCTATCTCAACTGTTGTAAACATGGAATTAAAATTTTTCGGCTAATGTGCTGAGAAAGATACAAACCTATACACTACACACAAATCCAGATATTGACAAAATCCTTAACTTTTTTGTGTAACATGATTAACATTACAAAAGTCATTTATGTTATCTTTAATATCATGTTCAGTGTCTCTCAACAATCTCTTCCTGATAACAAGGAGGTACATAGTAAGATCATTTTAAATATTTACATAAGAAATACGTATAGTTCGCACTTAACTACTACTACAATTAAATGTTAGGTAAGGCATTGAGGTGCCAATAATTTTCTGCATATGACATGCTATTACTTCAAAACGAACTACATGTACCCTGTGGCAATGTGCCATTCCTATCTCTAGAACCGACTTGAACTGAATATTTTTTATCTTAACACATGTTTCCCATAAGTGTGACTCACTAGACATGCTAGAAGTAATCGGCCTTGCGTCCACGGTCTTACTTTGGCTATTGCTCCTACTCACTTCAGCTGCAATTAAGAAAAAGATAGTTCAAAATAAATTTTAGTCATATTAATAACTAAACCACATTCTCAATCTGTTTTCATGGTCACACAGACTCACACTCGATGCAAATCGTTAAACCTATGTAAATAGTCTGAATTATCCATACATCCACTGAAAGACAGAACCTACATATTAGTGCTATCAGTAACTAAATCATGTGAAATTACACATTTTAAACCAATCGTATCATATGTCTTATATACTGAGTAATGGAAATTGGAATGGAACATTTAGACAGCGTGGAATCTACTTCAAGGCAACATACAGATGAATCCAAAAATGTGAGAGGTTCTACATCAGAAGAGGAGTGCCAAGCAAAGGAGATATTGTCTTGTTTTCTTCGAAATTGTTTCTCAGCAAGTGCTAGCAAAGACATTCTGCATACAATGAAAAAACTGTTTCAGAAGGATGGCATTTGCATACCAAACTATGATCAAATATGGAAAGGAATAAATCCTGGAAAGGGCTTTAAAGAAGTTCACTACTGCATAAAATGCCATGCAGTCTTCCCAGGTGACATAGAGGAGTTTGAGTGTGATACAAATGAATGTGATGGTTTGAGGTACAAAGGATCTATTGCTAGTCAGAGAAACAGTGGAAGGCAACCTAAGCAGTTCTTCCTCTTGGCCGATATTGAAACACAACTGCAGTGCTTTCTCAGCTCTCCAGGTAAGGAAAATAAAAATTTTGCATATAAACTGCTGTATGTTAGAGAGCATACAGTATGTTGAGAACATTTGCAAAATGCAGTTGGAAATGATTGGGTGATTAGATTTTCTGAACATTTCTTTACAGCAATTTTAGAAATTACAACTATTGACATATAAATAGCATAGTGATCGGGTGGTTATATTTTCTGAACATTTCTTTACAGCAATTTTAGGAATTACAACTATTGACGTATAAATAGCATCACATTTTTTAACAAACATATTGAAATAAATGTTATATAAATTTGTATTAAAGGATGTTACTTTATTTATGTACAGGCTACTTTATATGTTAATATTTTATTTTTTCCCAATCCCCAGGGGTCTGGCAAGATATTCAGAGAAGAAGAAAACGTGATCTGGCAAGGCAATGATGGGATAATCACAGATGTCACAGACGGACAGCTCTATAGGTCCCTGTTGTCTGACGGTGGTTTCTTGTCCCAGTCTAATAACCTGACTGGGACCTTCAACACAGACGGTGTTAACCTGTATTCCTCCTCTCATATAGAGTTATGGCCCATTTATCTTGCCATCAACGAGCTTGAGCCATGTGTGCGTTTTTCACGAGAAAACATGGTCCTAGTTGGCATATGGCAAGGCAAAGGTAAACCTCCGTTCAGGCAATACATGACCAGCTTTAGTCATGCAATGAATGATTTGCTTTCCAAAGGAATTTCCCTGGAAATTGGTGGTGAAACATTAACAGTGAAGATTGCGGTGATCTGTGGAACTGTCGACTTGCCAGCAAAGGCAGGAATACTTGACATGACGCAATATAATGGAAGTGAAGCATGCATCACATGTGAAGAGCCTGGGATTGTTGTCAAGCAAGGAAAGGGTCATGCAAGGTGCTATCCTTACAGATCTTCAAATGATCAGTTTCCTTTGCGTACTTCTGCCATGGTGAAGGAAGCAATGCTTACAGCGACTGACAAAAAACGCAACAAAGGCTTCAAAGGTGTTTCAGGGCTAGCAGTCATGGACTCATTAGATCTTGTAAAAGGAATTGTCCCCGACTACATGCATTGCCTCCTCCTAGGAATTGCAAAAACCATGATGAATAAATGGTTTTCCTCTGTCCAGTCAGGGGAAGACTACTTCATTGGGAAACATTTAAAAAAGATCTCCAAGCGTCTTGGCTGTATTAAACCCCCAGACTTCATTGAAAGGCTTCCAAGAGACCTTGAAAAGCATTACTCCAATTTTAAAGCCACAGAAATTCAGGCTTGGTTGCTTTTCTATGGCATCCTATGTCTTAATGGCATTCTCCCAGACAGGCTTCTGGAACAATTCGCGCAGCTGTCAGAAGCAACCCACATTCTTCTGCAAGATCGCATCGAAGAGGAAGAACTGCAAAGAGCAGAGGAGCTGCTACAAGAGTTCTATCGTAGCTTTGGAGAGATCTATGGACCAGGCTCTTGTGGACTAAATGTGCACAATGCAGGTCTACATATGACCTGGTATGTTCGGCAGTTGGGGCCTTTGTGGGCATGGAGCTGTTTTGGGTTTGAAGACTCAAACGCAATGCTGCTGCAGTCTGTTCATGGAACAGGATGTGTAATGAGACAAATTATGAAACTGCAGCAGGCACAGGCCATTCTGAGGAGAGATCATCATGGCATTCACAGAAAGGAGCAGAAATGGAATAAGACTACCACAGCTGCAAATTGCTGCATCGCAGGGACCCCAAAGAGGTTCTGCGAACTGGATGCAGATATTCTGGATAATGAGCTGGATCGCCATGGGTTAAACAAGACTGCCCTGAGAAAAGTTACCAGAGTTCTGAGGGATGGCCAGAAATTCTACGCAGAGGAGTACTCTAGAATGCAGAAAAGGATATGCCATGCTGTACTCTTGACTGGTGGCAGAATGGGGCTGGTGAAGTATTTTGTTTTCACCTTGGACACAAAAGGGGTCTATGCTGTTGTATTACTGTTCCAGGAGAGACCCCGTACACTGCAAGGAGCTAGGCACCTGGTATGTGTGGTCAAATCAGAAATTGTGCAGATGGTTCGGATGGAGGATGTTCTGGAAACCCTTGTTTATGTCAACCCTGGAGATTCAGTTGAGGATAACCATGATGTAGCATATGTTTGTAGAGTTCTGAACAAACACGGACGATCTGTTTTTAAGTGAGTTGACAAAAAAATTATCATCGTGGTTATCACATGTTGGAGTGGTAAAATATGTTGTAATTGATAACCGGCAGTCGCCATGACCACAGTTGCTTTGAGTGTGTTTTCGGTTCCCATGTTTACTGCATAAAATCAGCCTGTTGAAGTACATGTAGAAGCTTTTGCTGATCTTTATGACTAAGCTACACACATGTACTGTTCTGATTCAGAACCATCAAATATCTAATGTTGTAATAATTCAAGAATAGTAGTGATACTAGCATTACATCGGTATATGACGTGTTGCTTTGTATTGTTGAGTGCAGTCTTTCTTTGTACATTTGGGCACTGACACCACCATTGTAACAGCAGATTTGATGTTTAGTTGACCTTGTTTAGCTTTAGTGTGGGTTGCTGCACTTGCATTAGTAAACCTATTTTTGGAATTGGACAAACTAAATGAGAATGATGTACTCGAGATATATCACCTTAAACGTATAACTGTATACCCTCACTGGAGGTGCAATTTGTTGTAGGTATATGCCACCTTTTTTTTAAAATATTTACTATCATCCAACGCTGACAGATGCTGAGATGGTCTTATAAGCCAGGTTTGAATGTATCAAGAAATGTAATAAATACATGAAATATTGTTCAATATCAATTATATTTATGAGAAGTTTTTAAGCACATATAACTGCTTCAAAATTACCTCAGGGCAAAAAAAAGTCTGAAGATGAAATTAAATCTTAAAACTAAAAACATCATTGTCAAGTAAATGTCCAAGTAATAAAATCTTTATGAACAGTTTATGAACAGTTCATGAGCTTCTCCTGTGATCAAGTTCATTAAATGTTCATGAAAAAATCAGGTAAAATTGCATGGAAAAATTAATGTTTCCTGCGAAATTTTCATGAACTATTAATGAACTTTTGCACATCAGTTTAAACGGTCCTAAAAGGTTCATGAAATGATCATGATTTATGAATTCAGCACTTCATGAATAGTTCATGAACTTCATAGGCCTCTGCCTGACATGGTGAACTATTCATGAACTACCAAGATGAACAGTTCATGAACCATAGTTCATGCACCAGGTTGTAGAACTTTTCATGAGCAGTTCATGAATGTTCATGAATAATTCATGTAGTTCATGAAGTGATGCACTCTATTTTCGCCGGGGCTACACGAAGTCCTGGAGGGAGATCATTAGTGTGCCCATCCTTAAGGGGCGTTATCTAATACAGGGAGGGGGGGGGTCCAATTTCATCCTGTCTCAGCAAGGTCCTCAACAAAATTCGCCATGACTGGAGACCTACATGCATATGGAGGTAAACAAATGGTCAGATATCAGTGTGGTTTTAAGAAGGGCAATAGGACTGATGATAATTATATGCTCAGGGGCGGATGGCGGAGGAAGCGGCGGTCTGGTGGGCACGTATTCTCCCCCCCCCCCTCCCCACGAAAAAAATATCGATTCTATAGACCACGTATTCAAACTGCACAGCCGATGGCCAGTCTGTATCCACGGTCAGACTGCAATTAGAGCTATGCGGCTGTAAGAAAGTTGCTCGGACTGCCCTCGGTAATGCATAAACAAATAATCTGCTGTTGTAATAGGACATACGGCAAGGCTGTTGCTATTTCACGGTTTTTGCCCATGCAATAACATCGACAATTTGACACCGTAGTTGTCTCGTTAGGCCAGTTTCTGGGTGCCGTAATTTTGTTTATTAATTGAGGCACACTGTTATCACACCATCTACCAGATGCAACCCCCCCCCCCCCCTGCCATGACAATTCACGCGCCAAGAGCAAGAAGACAAGAAAGATACGGCCAAGCGTCGGTGTTATTCTATGAGCTGTCTTCGCCTTTCCGTATGAACTGTTACAACAGTGCCTTAGAAACAATAAATGATACCAGTACTTTAACGACATATGTACGTACAGCCTGTCGGCTTTTGTAAACACTTTTACCAGTATTTGAAAGATGCTTCTCACATTTTAAAATGAATTTGAAATGAATCTTACGGCAGATATACTTACCAAATGAACGAGTAATCTTTATCAAATGTCAGCCATTTTATATTTTGGCAAAATCTACTACTAAGTTTATTCATATAAACTCTGCGGAGGCGTGATTATCACCGCCCAGGTCACTGGATCAGCCATAGCGCGCCCTGGAGCCAAATCAGGAAGTCCCGGACGGCCGAATCTCTCATATATGTTTCATCATAACGCAGTCTCAGTGTTCCATAAATCTCATTTCAAATCATAGATTGTTTATATATATAATACTACTAAGAAGAAAAATAATCCCATATATTACCTTTTCTTCCAGCCTTTGGCTTCACAATGGTCATGTCCCGGACCTTTTGTGACTCAATCAACGGAGTCTTTCCACACTCGTTCCAAACACATGGCTCTGATGTAGCGCTCTTCTTAACGTACCCATACTACCAACAAAAGTCGACCTTGAAGAGCAGGGCAGCAACGTGGTTGCAGGTCTGCCCTAACCTAATGGCAAAAAGACACAATAAACATATTTATTGCTTGTGATTTAATAGGTTTGCGCTTATCATTCTTTGTCTCAAAATGTTCGCCAGGCTTCATCAGTCCTACATAGATGCAGGAATACTTTTCACGACAAGACAAATCAGAAGATACATGTCTTCATTTTTCAACATTTAAGTACATCCTTGATGAATAAAATATAGTAAACAGACTTCTGGCAACAGGGCTGTAAACAACCATACAACAGTCTCTGTGATTTTAAGATCCCTCCATTTTACCATTCCCTTCATTTTAAGACTGCTCTCCAGCTGCCGCTATCAATATATGTAAGTACAGTGGTCCCTCTATTTTTAGCTCTGCATAGTCAAGCAGAGCTCATGAAATCGCAATTTGTCCGTCGTCTGTCGTCCGTCCGTCCGTCCGTCCGTGTCGCAATTATCTCTGAACTTAATGCACGGATTTCTTTCAAATTTTAGTTGTGGCTTCCCCTGGGCCATACGCTCG
>JAAUYG010052324.1_pt1 | contig 12579 bp, 10 predicted proteins | sample 7278091 | NCBI WGS metagenome assembly JAAUYG01 (sample SAMN14350201, study PRJNA611818) | marine sediment metagenome | isolation source: surface marine sediment (0.6m) | place: French Polynesia: Moorea | collected 2018-08
ACATAATTAGCATGTGTGATGAATAACCCCATGTAAGTTGTGCTATTGCTTTCTTCCAACAATGTGTACATTTGCAGCTCCGCTGAGAAGTTATCGCTGACTGGAATGTTATGTTATGCCAGCATATTAATTTAAATAATTGTGTAAATACAAATGTACGTGTACAGTTACATTTTGGCATGCTGAGAAATTGTAGGATATAAATGCTATTTATTTGCGAAAGAGCTATGAAATAAAGTATAAGTTTTGCGAATCATGGGTTTCTCTCTCTCTCTCTCTCTCTCTCTCTCTCTCTCTGCATTGGTTATTATGCAGCTCGAATTATATGCTGCCAGTCAAGGAAACTCAAAAATCCTATAATCGTTCAAGCAATATCATGTGTCAGAACAAGTATGTTGATCAATGTAGGACAAAAGATTTCTAATGAAGGTTGAATTCTGCTATTATTCAACACTAGTGCAGACTTTCAGATGTTAAATAAAAAATCTTGAATATCTTCTTCTTGCCCAGACTGCCCACATTGGTGAAAATCTACCATTGTCTCACCCTCCTCTACACTCCTGCACTCATCTAGACTGCCACAGTTCTGTTTACCTACTTTGACACACATGGTCATCCGAGGTGCTTAAACTTCGTATATCATCCCGGCTGTTGTGTATTAGTTTTGTTGATGCAGATAGATAGAGAGCTCCAGTGGAGGACATGACTAGTGGAGTTGAATGGTCACTTATTTTCACACCAAAACAGATTACGTCACCTGGTGCTGAAAGTAGTTCCACAATTATCTCTCACCAAGTATAATAGTACTACTATCAGAGGAAAGTCATTCCAGGAAGGCTTGTGCACCAAAGGTGCCGCAATTTAATGAAACTATGGGTGATTCAGACGAAACTTAAGAGAGATTTGAAAGATTAGCAAAGTCACAGGGTTAATTAAAAAAGAACTGATCTTATAGTGCATTGTTAACAGGTGCAGGAAAGTTATTACAGAAAGCTACACACACAACACAAGAGATCTATGTTGACATCAACTAGTTGACAACCTTGCCGAGCAGGCCAAAACAGAATACTATTTTTCGGGTTGCAATGAAGTGAAAGGTGACCAGAAAAGGCTGTTTGGTATCATCAACATTTATTTCGGCATGAGCAGGGGCCGATGTGGGCATCACATGAAGGCCACCCCTAACTTAACACTTTGCAGCATTTTTTCCTGAAGGAAATTGAGGATGTGCATTATGTGCATTCTTTCAAATCGCCCTGTTCATTGTTAAGGGATTCCAAATGAATCCTCGGGGAACATGGTAACGAAATAGGCTTTGACAGGTTCAAACCCGAGTCAACATCGGAAGTTAAAATATCCAGGCGATGACCATCCAAGTCCCGTGAGCTAGATCCAATTGTAGTGGTTACTTGAATCTTGTCTTGATCCTCAAATTCTAAATCTGTTCATCCAGTCCGGTCATTTTCCAAATTTCTTTTGTGAGACCATTACTGAAAAAAAACTCATTTGGATCCTGAGGATTGTTCCGATTACAGTATCCAATCAACTTTTTTTCTGGTCAAGCTAAATCGAGAAGGTTGTTGGCTCATGCCTAAATCTTCATCTAGAGAAGTATGATCTTCAGGAAGAATTCGGACCAATCCACATATAAGACCAATCACAGCATCGAGACCACAGCATTACACTTTTGAGGCCAATGGGCTGCCAAACATGTGGTGGTGCTGGTGATGTTAGATCTGTTCGCTGCTTAGTCACTAGTAAACGTAACTTTAGTTTCAAACTGTTCATACAATGAGATTATAAACGTTATGCTTAATGTAGTGATATTAAATGCATTGCAGGCTGTGGCAACTGCCCTAGCCAGTGACTGTAAACCATATAAAATACATAAAATAAGTGATGCATGCATTTGACATTATAACATATTATATACAGTTGGCAAAAGCCTGTGCTGCTGCAGGGGTTATGGAACAATATCCCGCAGTGAAATGCTAACTTACAGTACACATAGTGTATTTTTTTACGAGGGGTAACCCCACCTGGGGCCGCATATACTCGATTGTTAGTATGTACCTAAGCTCAGTTACTTCATTACCGGTTTACTGTTTTGTGTCTTACTCCTTACTCGATGTTACACTAGCGTGTATCTGCGGCTACTTCTCTTGCCTTTTAGCATTAGAATACCTATGATGCGCCGTTGTACGTTAAAAGCAAAGTGGTGTTAATTATATCGTGAGTCTGCCACATGTGACGTTGGCTGATGAGAAATTCCTTGAGTATGTATTTCCTAACACTCGTTGCCTGGATTTATACCAGGATCTCCGTAACTGCAATACTTATGTTGGGCTGGTGGCCCTGTTGTCACTTTCCGTGATATGCCAGTATGTTCTGAAGTACTGATCTATGCGAATGAGTGGAATATTGTTCTCAACAGAATGAGATCAATTTTCTTTCAGTCTTTTAAACCATAAAACATTCCACTGGAACAAGTTAGCAGGTTTCACCAGGGATATATTTGTCGGCTGGGAGAGAAATTCGCAAGTCATATACAATTGATCAACACTTTATGGATTGCGGTTCCGATTTTCTGAAATGAGAGATTGGTTTGACAGATATCCTTTCAATAATTTTTTATACACGTCAAAAGTCGGCGTATTTATATAGTATCTGGCAGTAAGGCCCAACGTTTTAGTCCAAGAAGAAAAACACTGCATGCCAGTTTTGTAATTCTATGCATAGCGCAAAGTATGCGTTTCTTGTGTTATAATTATGTATTTCTCTATTGAACGTTATATTATCATTATCCTTTGGTGACAGCTGGTTAGACTGCTTATACATGAAGCTGCCAATAGCAAAGTTATGCAATTCATCCAATGGCAATATGTCAAATCTCTTGAGCAAGAGTACTGTATGATCTACTGGGCGTACCGCTTTGCAATTATTCGTGTTGCTTTCTTTTGTCCAGCAATTACAGGAATTAGATGAATGTCACAAGCTGAACCCTACAGGTGTAATTCATTACCTACGTTGCGGGTAGACTAGAGTATAAAACTGAATTTTTAAAGTTTGTTCACAAATACACGGTCTGGTAGATCTTAGAGCAAATACTACAGATGATACTTTTTGTTACAGAATTTCATGTGCTCAGTCCAATTCAGATGTTCATTGATAATTATCCCCAAGAAATTTGTATGACTCACTTGTTCCATCTCGATCTATCCATGGTATTATGTATATCTGTAGTCTGTCGTTTTCTTCCAAAGATAATGTATTTATATTTTACTGTTATTTAATGACATTTTATTTGCTTTAAACTTTAAACCAACGAGACAGTGTATTCAGTTATTTGTTGACATCCTTTATCAGGTTAGCAAGTGCTGGATGCATATACAGTAGAATCATCAGCAGAAAGTATTGCTTTAAGGGTGTCTAATGAATTTGGTAAATCATTCATGTAAACCAGGAATAATAAAGGTCCAAGGACTGCTCCCTGTGTGACTCCATGTGTTACTGGTTTGATATTCGATTTCACTTTTTTATATTCAACAAATTGTTTTCTAGATGATACCCGGGTAACTCTCAAACCAGCCAAGTGCTAAACTCCCAATTCCATTACGCTCTAGCTTTTTTAAGTAATATATTATGGTTAGATGTAGGACCATATAGTTCCTCACACACACACATGGAGAAGAGGGTGACACTGAGGATCCAGAAGTCGTTAGGCCAGCTTGTGGAAAAGAATGACCTGTCGTACTATATTCCTCGGGGTTATATATCTACAAAGACGGACTCCGGTTGTTCTGGGGTTATGGTGAGGTTTGACTGGATAGATAGAGCATATGAGTACACGCCATACCTTTGGTTACTGGTTGATGACAATGTAAAAATTTTGTGTTGCAAACGTTTTCGCTCGCCGCACTATACAGATAGGGTTGGGGATTTGATTTCAGTGGATTTGATATCTATCGCAACAATTCGGGGCATATTCAGGCAGTCAGTTATGCTGATTTTGATTGGCAGGCTGAAACAGCTGTATATGAAAACTTGAGAGCATATTCAAACCGGCACCCGACTCACACGAAACGCGGACACTCGAAGAAGATATTTAATATTTACGTCATACACGCAACAGAGCTTGGTCAAGAATAAGTCGACAAGCTTTCACTCGAGAACTGGTATCATGCAAAATCTAACACAAAGGCGGTCTCTACCAAACGGTGACTCATGGTTTTAGAAGAAAAATTAAAATTTATCCAGAATGTTGAAACCCAAGGCAGGAGACAAAGTTATCGAGTAAGTCGTTTCGCACAAATGCCGAGGTCTATTTATGTACCTTAATACTCTGCTTGACGATGATTTGCATTTTTTTTCTCTTTTGTAGATATGGTATACTTTACATAATACTAGTAGATAAAGGATGTCGAAGGCTGACCTATGCACCCATGGATCTGAGTCTTTTTTTATCACACGCTATGCAAAATTAATTTACGTCAATGTAAATTAGGTAAGCAAAGATTTAGTTTTGCAATAATCAATAACTATGTCGAGGCGATGGGTACGTGCCCTTTGTTGTAATATGTTTTTATTGTACAAACTTTGTGGCAACTGAGTGAGCGTAAATTTCTAGCCACAGTCAAATTAAACACTGATCAAACGTTACAAGTACAAGTTTACATGAAAATGGAACAATGACTGTCACAATGATTATCAACAATTTCAAACCCTGTACGCAAAAGTAACACTACTCTTTAATTTTTACTCGTTGTTTAAAAAAAAAACATAATTACCCCCGGTAATACTAATTTTCGGACCAAATTTGTATTTCAAATGGCTATAATTGTGAGCAAAGCGATAATTCCTGACAGCATGGGCTTAGACTGGATATGCTCCGCTGCGCCAATCGGGCCGGATACCCGTGGTTTCAGTATGATGTCCTGGGTCACAGCGCTCCGTTCTCCTGGTGGAATTGTCACTTCCTGCGACTTCGTGCTATATCCGAAGGCGGAGACCTGAGAATAAACAGATATATTTTTATATGCATACAGTGGTCCATCTCTTAATGACCACTCTCAACAACGCGACCCTCGCTAATGTCGCACAAAAATTTGCTGCTGCTACAATGAATGCATTTACTTTCCCTTCTCGCCCCAAAGACCATCTCTCAAGTGTGGCCACAATTTCTTGGCAAATAGGGTGACCTTATTAAAGAGGGACTACTGGATAATATTGAAATACACATTTTACTTTTTACAGTTTAAGATAACCTCGGAATTCACATTTGAGACGAAATTTGGGTCACGCGACTCTCTTATTTATTGTAACTGGGAGCATTTTCTTAACAAGAGACCCACAGGTCTTAACGGTCTGCTTGACCACTTGCCGGAGAAGAACAAGTTAATCAGGTTTGTGCCTAATGGGCATGTGGTTGCGGTTTTCGAATTACAAGTTGATTTTGAAACAGCGTATTGAATGACCCAAAGTATACAGGTATCCCGAGCCCTCAAATGTCAGACATATCTGGTGCACAGACTACACATAACCTAGAGGCCCCATTTTGTTCTAATGGCAACCAAGATTCAAATCAACTTTGAAAAACTACACCGAATGACTCGAAGTTGATTTCAGGACAACCGGAGTCAAGTGTCCCTGACCCACAGTGTACATCAGCCGCCTAAGGCCAAATTCTTCTACAGTCTGGCTCTATGGGGTAACGATTTCCGAGATACAAGCTGGGTTTGGAAATAACTACTCCGAAGTACCCAAATTGGCATTAAGATCTCGAAATTCGCAATCCTGACACACGCCTCTGGAGCCCAATTTTTCATCTGATTTGTTTATAAACGACGGTTTTTTTTAATTGCAAGATGATTGAAAAGGTGCCCCAAATGATTCAAAACGCCCGAGACTTTGGAAATCTTGGACAATGTGCACACCTACTCCACGGGAACACATTTGCGTCCATCTCGCTTTCTAAGTTATAGGCCGATTTTGGAAAAGTGCACTGCACGGTCCCCAAATGACCTTAGAACACTAAAGGTCAGCATACGACGTATATATTTGGTACCTAATTTTCTTCAGTTTTGCTGTGCCAGTAACCGTTCTGACAATAATTTAAATTTTCATTTTCGTTGTACCAAATGTAAAATTTAATAATTTTTATCTTAAATTCGGAAAATTCTTACAATTATTAAATTATCTTAAATTTGAAAACTTCTTACAATTATTAAATTAATAACTTTTGTATCGACGGAAACAGAGAACCTCTATTAAAATTTGGTTGGAAAAGAATTATATTTGCAAGAGAGTACTAGTAGCTTCTTGAACACCCTATTTTCTGAACAAAAAAAAATAAAGTGCGCCAGAGGAATTCCCAATGACCTTGAAGCATCAAGGATCAAAACCGCACCTTATAGATAACCCACCTACTCCAGATACCTACATGCTCACCCATTTTTCTATACACCTACGCGTTATCATTACAGTTTCATTGTTCTATTGGCCACCAATGTAACTTTTAATGTACATCCAAATGTTAATTTTCATACTTCAAACACCCAACTGTCGCACAGGAAAGTTGTATAAACATTTTGGTTGGAGAATAACTGTGCGGTTTTGAAAATATGATTCCGATTAGACGCTCTCCAGATAATTGCACTTCCTCCTTTTTACCATTGGCCACAATGTCAATGTTCAAAGTGTTTAAAATATTTTTTTAATTATTAAAAAGTTATTAATTCGTGCATAGTCAGCTCAGAAGAAGTATCTATGTTTTAGTACCTGCAGTTAATATTACAACAACTACTACAACCACTGAAACTACAATTACAGGTACTACTCCAATCATAACATTAAGCATTACTACTATAACATGTTGCTTAATGCCACAATATTAATAGCAGTAGAGGAAGAAATACAACAGGAACACAACCATGCCAATTCTGATATCGTATTGTAGGACTTATTTTTCCTACCTTTAGCGTGTAGGTCCCTGGTAATAGTAGTCTCCAGTATTCCCCCTCTGCTGTTGTCTTAACGGCGAAAGCCTCTCGGCCACTCTCACCTCCGCCCCCTCCACTGGTTCGTTGTTTTCGTCAGTTACTACCCCCTTGATGCCTACGGTATACCCAGAATGTCGACATACAATGTACATATACATGACACATTGAAAGTGCAGACATATCTCATATTGTATGTAATTTGTTTATTATCAGTGACGTGTTCCATACAATTGTGACACGGTAATACATGTACATAAAATTAACAACTGAAAGCAAGCCCGAACGGACTTATATATCACTTTAAATATGGTAACATTAAATTTGTAGTAGCAGATAAAGCGGAACTTAAATACTAAAAACAACACCTATCTATAGGAGCATGCAAAATAGGACCCGGAATGAGACATTACGCTTTCTCATATAACAATTTTCTTCTACTATCGCATGCCTTTATCAGGAATTTGCTAGATTCCTATTTTTATAATCTGGGCACAGATTGTAGCGTACTGGTACACATACATTGTATAAATCATCAAAATTAGTATTTCAACAAAATTTCTTGCTACCGCTATTTATGATATTGGTAATATCTATGGCCTTGGTGTACATGGTACATCTATATCATATTTAGTCGGGTTGCGATGGCCGAATGGTTAGCGCGTCGGACTCCCAACCACAAGATCGTGGGTTCGAGTCCCGCCAAAAGCCATCAAAACCGTCCCGTGTGGGCTGCAGGTGGCGACAATGGTGCCTCGGTTCACTCAGCCGTAAATGAGTACCTGGTTATAGACAGAGATGGCAATTGTACCTAGATTACCCGTGGCGCCTTGAAGCGTGTGAGCGGGTGTATACTCCCCGGGGAGTTCAGCAAGTGACGGATTGAACAGGTCTGCCAGGGATAATAATATGTAAAGCTTTGAGCTAGCTTCGGCCAGGAAAAGTGCTATATAAGAGCTGCATATTATTATTATTATTATTATTATTATTATTATTATTAACCCTAATTGTAACTCAGTTCTGTTTCTGTTTTTCAGGAGTTTGATATTGACCCAGAATGCGACACGGATCAAGTTGACGAACTTCTGGCGATGTGTGTCAAACAAGCCACGCAGAGCCAGGATACCAGCTAGACCTGGTTGCCATGACGACAACACCGTTATGGCAACGGATGGATGGATCGAAAACCAACAAACAAACATGGCAGCATTCGTTGTATAGCATAACTATTCGGACATTAACTTTTATCAGTGCTTTGAATATGGTGTGTGTATTGCTGGGAGTGGATGAGCATGCGAACGAATTTTTAAACATGAAAAAGTTGACTGAAAGAAAGTCGGGAATGGTTTTAGAAATTCGGTTTTACCTGAAAGCTTGCAAAAATAGATCGCAATGATCGACACTGTAGTGACTATACCCAGGTTTTTTGTGTCAATATCGAAAGATTGACACCCGTCAATCATGTGCATTGACATCAACCAAGCACTATCATAAACCCCAATGTATGTTTCCAATTGAAGAAGTATTTTACATGCAGTGCAGATTAAATTATTAACTTCCCTACATCATGTAGGTATCGACTTCATACAGACATTATTTAACAGGCTGAAAAGGACCGTAAACTCAGTGTTATAAATATCATAATAGTACAAAGTTAGTCTTGAGTACTCTTGCACATACTGTGTAACTCATTAATAATACCACCTATCTTGGGTCCTTTCACAACTCTAAAACAATTTGTGATGTATTTTTACTGCTATAAGAAAGATTCCATTTTCAAATTTGTGTCTGAATGTTTAATGTCAATTTTATACTTTTTAAATTTTCATTACCGATGTAAAATGTTAATATGGATTGTGAATATAATACGAGTTTGTAACAGAGCCGCCCATGTGTTGTTTTTTTTTTGTATGTTGTGAAAGTGTGCGCTGCATGGGAGCGAATGCCATATACTGTATGCGAGTGATCGTCTATGTCAAGTGATGTGTTATTCTTGTTTTATGACTTATCTTTACTGTGTATATAATCTATATAACCTCTTACCGGTTCATGTTCAGTTTTGACTGTAGTGAGTGCTACAAACTATATACATCATGTCTGAACAAAACTAAGGGAGTGAGAATTCTCACACGGTAACTTACAGCTCTAGTTGCAAGGGAATTGTCTTTTTTTTTTCTTCCAGTTTCTCTGACATGAATTGATATATTAAATCTAAATTGGAAATGAGATACAGTAATCCCTCACTTAAAGGACACTCCCTGGAAAGAACACCCCTTCATAAAGGACACAAATTTTTGACAGTCAGTACTTTGAAGGCATGTGATGTTCCTTCTCACCAAAGGACACCTGTTTAATAAAGACAAAATATTTTGGCAGAAGGAGTGTCCTTATTAGAGGGGGACTACTGTATAAGTTTTCCAATAGAAAGTTGCTCAACTGATATGGAAAGTGTTCATCTTCAATATGGGTGGTGAAAGTGTGTACCTGTCTTCGAAGACCACTGCTGCAAAAGATTGTCTTAAAGGACCATGTACTGGTAGACTCCCGACAGGTCTTATATTTAGTAAAAATTGAAATCTGCCACCAAAGGCAACAGTCTTTGTGAGACCAAATTTTTGCAGTCGATGGGGGCATTTTTTTTTGTTGTTTTTTTTTTTTGAGACAGGTTTTACTGTAACTGTAGTAAAGAAAGTAACAGGTGAAAGTTGAGGCCTATAAGCTGTCGTTGTGTTGTACTGCTTTACCATATTGACATGCGGGAAAGACTTCTTTAGTCTTGGCCATGTTTTTCCATAAGTCCCTGTTACAAGCTTACAACTGAGGCTATGGGAAAGCCGTATAATATACCTTAACGCTTCTAGGCAAAATTATATGCACACTCACACAGGTGTTCAAGCGAGGGTGATTTGAAATGATATTAAGGCCCAAACTTGATTATGTATAAACGAGCAGATGTTGTGCGAAAAGATATATGTAAGATATGGAATAAGGGAGGCATTATTATTCCAGAAAATGTGGCATCCAATGTAATGGATACAATGTAATTTAAAGTTGAAATATGTACAGGTAACGGATATCTCTGTTATCTTGTTATGGTGTGACGCTCATAAAGTGGAACATTAGGTTTAACACTATACAACGTTCAAGTTCCTTGCTCTAAACTGGTCTTCATGGTGACGTGGTCTTAGTTTTCAAGACTACTTAAGTTGAAAATCCAGACTGTGGTACTGCTGTGGGGGGGGGATGTCTTTATTACACAGGTGGTCTTAATTCTGAGGGGTCGCAAAGTGTTCTACTGTATTTGGTGATCGCTAACCAAATCATACCGGTTCCAGTTGCATGGTACTGGTGAAAGAACCAAGATTCGGAAAGGAAGACATTTAACTTAGAAAATTAGCCACTAGTTATAGTTTTGTTCGCTGCATTTTCATACTTCAACCAGTCGAACCGCAATGATACAATAGTCCCGTATTGCTCTGCAGATATTAGGTAATACTGTCGGTTACAATTCTTGAGATACATGTACATTATCGTTAACTTGTAGTGTATCTTCTCTGCAGAAACAACTGCGAGGGAACGTAACGGACAGTTGCTAGTATTTGGGTACTATAGGTTGGGAGTTCTATACCAGGGAGGACTTCGTGAAGCTCTCTCTTTATATCTGTGTGCCTCTGTTTTATGTTGTCGGTCAATCGTTAATGTTTGTAAATAATAAAAAAAACCCAGGTATATAGCTCTATCTGTAGCAGCCGGCGTTGTGCTATACGCTCATAATAAAATACAAGCTACATGACAGTATTGGTGTTCGGACTTATTGTATACAGTGGTCCCTGTGATTTAAGACCCTCTATGTTTAATAACCTGTATTTTAAGACTATCCATCAGCAACACAACAAACAATGATCCCTGAGATTTAAGACCCCTCCATTTAATGATTCCCTCCATTTTAAGACTGGCCATCCAGCAACACAACTGTTATATTTTCAATATAAATATCCTCCCATTTTAGGACCGCCTTCAGTTTAAGACCATATTCTTCTGGCTAAAGGGTCGTCTTGAATGCGGAGAGCACTGTATTTTCCATATGAATGTCCCTTCATTTTAAGACCACATACAATTTAAGACTTTACCTAACCGAAAGTGGTCTTAAAATGCAGGGACCGCTGTACAAAGAGTTTATAACATACAATGGCATTCAGGAATTAGCTCACTGAATGGATGAAAAATTGATTAATGCACCTGGTGAATATCTTGTTCAGCAATACAACTGAAACTCACCCTGGACGTGCAAACAATTGCTAAAATGCTGATATACTGAGTAGTGAATGATCCAAATTATGCAGTGGTGCCTTCCCATGTTATCGTCTCCTGCTACAAAGGCTGCCATCCTGCCAATAGACAAACTACTTTGCAATAAATAGGCTGTGTACCTCTCTTATGGAGCCACAGTTTCTGGGCATTCGACGTTACCCTCCTAAGCAATATATTCAAATCACGAATGTGAATAGCTCTGAATCAAGCCAATGCGCCAGTTGATGTGTGAATGAAATCCAATGTAAAAACGAAAAAGAAACCTCGGCTGCCCACCACATATTGCATACATGTATAGTGCATAATGAGATGTAATGAAACTTTATACCTTTGTATGAAAAATGAGAGAAGTGCAATATCTGGCTTGTATTTGACTTCTTAAGGTCAAATTCAGTGCTGCCAGATGGCCCATTCCCTGGTAGTCTTCAGTGGCAATATATATGCCTTCGGTCTGTAAAAGTGCTCCAAATATTGATCTTGATTAACCTTTTAACTTTCAAGGTCACATCTTTTAAAAGTTATTAAAAGAGTAGCATATGGTCTAATTCAACTCATATCAAAATCTTAATGACCTTAAACTGTTGCTTTCAAGATCCCTCAAGGTCAAATCCAATGGTGCTTCAAAATCTTAGTGACCTTGACTTTGAGATTTCAAGGTCACTCAAGGTCAAATGTGAAGGTGCTATTGAACTCCCCACATATGGTTTTCTAGTCATGTTTAATGCTAACATAGGGCCTAACTATATAAGCTCCTTTTGTAAAATATAAGGCCTCGAAATATGAGTGACTTTGACCTTTCAAGGTCATTCAAGGTCAAATCCAATGGTCCCATTGAACTCCCCATATATGACTTCCTATTAGTGTTCTAATTGGTAACTATGTGTCTACCTCTCACCGTATAGTAGGAGTCATAGCCACTCGAAAAAAGTTCTCCTATCCCTTATAATTAGGTCAAAATCGAATGGTTTCCTCCCTGGGCCAGAAGGAAGGCCTCCACCAAAAATTAAGTTGATCGGTTCAGTATTGTTTGAGATTTTGCAAACAGATACATACACACATGCAGACACAATTGCAAAGTAATCAACCCAATAATTAAGCAAATAAAATATGACCTTGAATTTGACGTTCAAAGTCAAATCTAATTGTGTAATTACTATCCATATATGAATTCCTTTAATGCCTTATATAGTAACCATGCGATGTACTGTCTATCTTGTACAATTTAGCTGTTTATAAAGCCAGTTAAAAGTTTTCTCTTATCGGCTGTCGATGG
>JAAUYG010131739.1_pt1 | contig 12579 bp, 7 predicted proteins | sample 7278091 | NCBI WGS metagenome assembly JAAUYG01 (sample SAMN14350201, study PRJNA611818) | marine sediment metagenome | isolation source: surface marine sediment (0.6m) | place: French Polynesia: Moorea | collected 2018-08
TCAGATCGGCCCCGCGCTCGGCGAGCAACGCGATCGACGGCACGTGATTGCGCAGCACGGCATGGTGCAGGGCGTTCCAGCCGGCCCGATCGGTGACGGCGATATCGGCGCCGCGGTCGAGCAGGAAGGCCATCATCTGCGTATCCCGCGCCTTGGCGGCGGTGACCAGCGGCGGCGCCCCCTGGAGGTCGCGCGCGTCGATCGAGGCGCCCCGCTCCAGCAGGAAGGCGACGCGGCGCTCGTCGGAGGCCAGTACAGCGTTGGCAAGCTCCGCGCCGGCATCGGCGCCCGCCTCGAGCGCCTTCGATAGCTTGGCGAGCGTCATGACCTGATCTTCCGAGGCCAGCGTCGGATCGATCTCTCGCGACTCTTCCGGCTTCACCTTGGTGAAGCGGTCCTGCGGCACCGCCTTGAAGCGTTGGAAGAAGGTTCCGTGCGACGGCAGGTCGCCATTCACGACGCAATTGGAACAGGCGACCAGCGGCACACCGTAGTCCTTGAGAATCTCCGCGATCTGCGGCTCGGCCGCCTTGAGCGCCAGATCCAGCGCGTACTTCAGGACGGCATCGTTCGAACGCAGGCCGAAGGCGAGATCGAATTCGAGGATGACCTCGTCCTCCATCAGGTTGGCGGGGGTCAGGGTCAGCGGCTCGCCCCGCTCGACCAGCCAGCCGGCGAAGGGCCCCCAGACGGCGGCAATGTCGAGCTCGCCGTCGATCACCGCCTTGACCTGGCGCCAAGGCTGCTTCTCCGGGCTGAGATCCGCGTCGTGGCTGATGATATGAAGGTCGAGGCCATCCTTGATGCCGTGGCGGGCCAAGGCCTCGCGCATGCCCGAATGCTGAAACACCCCGACCCGCTTGCTGCGAAGGTCCGGGTCATCGAAGCCCTCGATCTCGATGCCCGAATCCCGACGGACGGCGAAGACATAGGTTGAACGATAGATCGGGATGGTCGTCAGAACGCGCTGGTAGCCGTAGGGCACCTCGATCAGGACTTCGCACTCCCGGTTGTCGAAGGTCTCGCGCGTCAGGCCGCGTTCGAGATAAGGGCGCCAGAAGTATGAGATACGGGCAGCCATCTTCGCCGCTACGGCCTCGGCGATCTTGTTCTGCAGCCCCTCGCGCCGGTTGTTGGACAGCGGCATGTTGCCCGGGTCGGCGCAGAAGGTCAGCTGATCGTAGCGGCGGCGGCGGGCCTCGCGCTTCGCCGCCGTCTTTTCCGCCGAGGTCATTTCCTCGAAGGGAATCTCCTTGTCGAAGAGGACTTCGGGCTGTGCCGCTTGCGCCGGCCCGATGGCGATCATGCAAAACCCGATCGCGGTCGAGAGCTTTCGCGATATCGACTTCACCGCGGAACCGCCCCTCACGGAGAAAAAAATGGCCCCGGCGCGAGGTTATGCCAGTGGACGCCGGGGCCAGTCTTCACGACGAACTTCCAGTCAATCAGTCGAAGAGGCGGAAGGTGTAGAGCGTGCCGCCCTGCGGGATCTTGTCGAGCCCGGTGGCTTTCGCCATCGCGGTCGCGCCGATCGCGCCGAACTTGTCGCTGAAATCGAGCCCGGCCGTCACCGGCAGGCCGATCCAGCCGCCGATCCCGGCAAAGACCGAGACGTACTGCTTGCCGTCGATCTCGTAGGTGATCGGGTTGCCGATGATCCCCGAGCCGAGCTTCCGCTCCCAGACGACCTTGCCGGTATCGCGATCGACGGCCCGGAAGTCGCCCCCCAGGGAGCCGTAGAACACCACGCCGCCCGCGGTCGTCAGGGTCCCGCCCCAGTTCGGATAGGGATCGGGAATCTCCCAAAGGGTCTCGCCGGTCAGCACGTTGAACTTCTTCAGCTTGCCCGACACGCCGGGGACTTCCGGATACATGTAGACGTTGGCGAAGACGTAGACCGTGCCTTGCTGGGTGTGGGTCCGGGCCTGCGGCTCGTCCTCCATGCACCAGTTGTTGGTGGGCACGTAGAAGATGTGCGGCTCGTTCGGATCGACCGACGCGGGCTGCTGGTCCTTGCCGCCCATCGCCGAGGGACAGGCCTGGACGTTCTCGCCCACGGCGAAGGGCGAATGCTCCTTGACCTTGATCGGGCGGCCCGTCTTCAGGTCGACCTTCTCCGCCCAGTTCACCGTCACGAACTTGTGCGCACGCAGGAGCGTCCCGTCTTTGCGGTCGAGCACATAGGCGAAGCCGTTGCGGTCGAAGTTGACCAGCGTCTTGCGCATCTGGCCGTCGACTTCCATGTCGACCAGGATGTTCTCGTTGACCCCGTCGTAGTCCCACTGATCGAAGGGGGTCTTCTGGTAGGCCCAGACCGCCTCGCCGGTGTCGACCTTGCGGGCGAAGATCGTCATCGACCACTTGTTATCCCACTTGCCGGTGTTGCAGGCCTCGTGGGTATCGTCGCCGCAACGGTAGGAGGGCGACCAGTGGCCGGGATTGCCGGTGCCGGCATAGACCATGCGCAGTTCGGGATCGTAGGTGAACCACGCCCAGGGCGCGCCGCCGCCGATCAGATGCTCGCCTTCCGGATAGGAGGTCAAGCCGAGGTTCTGCCCGTAGGTGCCGTAGTGCGGGTTCGCCTTGTTGGTGTCCGGCGTGATGCAAACGTCCGCGTCGCTGCCGGTGGAGTGGCACTTCCAGACTTCCTTGCCGGTCTCGAGGTCGTAGGCGACCAGGCGGCCCCGGGCCGCGAACTCGTCGCCGCCGAAGCCGGCGATCACGAGGTTCTCGGCGACCAGGGTCGGGCCGGTATGGGTCTCGCCGTTCTCCGGATAGGCATGCTTGACGACCCAGTTCTCCTTGCCGGTGCGGGCATCGAGCGAGATCACGAAGCCGTCGAGGGTATGGACGATGACCTTCCCGTCGACGTAGTTCAGGCCGCGATGCACCGTGTCGCAGCAGGCCCGCGGAACGGCGGACTCGTCGCGGTCCGTCTTCTTCTCGTAGTTCCAGATCTGGACCGGCTTGTCCGGATTGCTGAGGTCGAGCGCCTGGACGATGTTGGGCCAGGCGCTGGCAAAGAACATCATCGGCTTGCCGTCCACCTCCACGACGACGGGCTGGCCTTCATGTCCCCGCAGCGCCCCCGAGGACTGCGACCAGATCATCTGGAGCTTGTCGACGTTGTCCTTGCCGATGCCCTTCAGCTCGGAATAGCGGGTCATCGCCAGGTCGCGGCCCGGCGCGGCCCAAAGCTTGGGGTTCTTGCTCAGCTCGATGATCTCGTCGTTGGCCGAGGCCGGACCCGACGAAGGGCCGATCGCAGCCGCTGCCAGAAGACCCAGGCACGCCAAGAGATGGATGTGTTTCACGGACTTTGCCTCCTCCCGTTGCCACCCCTGCAAGCCAGCGGTCGCCGGCGGACCGCAAGGCTTGCTCGATCGAGGAAGCCTCGCTTTCGGGGTGCCGCCTGTCGTCCGCCTCGTGCGTTCGGGCCGACCCTGAACAGGCGGTTCGGTCGCTTTCGCTACGGTAGACCAATCCGTTGGAGCAACGTTTCCAAACATCAGCGGGAGGGCTGTCTAGAGATCTGGGAATATTCGGCAAGGTTATTACAAATCATTCCTGGCCAACGCCCACCCTGGCGACAGCACAAATGGCTCGCATTTCTGGTGGATTCCGGAAAAGATACTTTAATCTCCGCCGTAGACGAGTTCGGTAACCAGATCAGACCATGGCTTCGACCGGATCGCACAACCCTGGCAGGTCTTCCCTCCTGACAAGGCTCCTTGTCGTCGGCCTGCTCTCGGCATCGTCGCCGGCCGTCGCGGCCACCGAGGTCGATCTCGAACTGGTCCTGGCAGCGGACATCTCCGATTCCATGGACCAGGACGAGCAGCGCCTTCAACGAAGCGGCTACGCCAAGGCCTTCCGCGACGCCGGGATCATCGACGCCATTGCCGCCGGACCGCGCGGGCGCATCGCGGTGACCTTCATCGAGTGGGGCGACCTGGCCCAGCCGCGCGTCGTGGTACCCTGGCAGATGATCGACGGGTCCGGCACCGCCAAGGCCTTCGCGGAGAAACTCGAGCGCAGCAGGATCGGCCGCATGGGCCGGACCTCGATCAGCGGCGCCCTTTCCTTCGGCGCCCATCTCATCGAGAACAACGACTACCGAGGCGACCGTCGGGTGATCGACGTCTCGGGAGACGGGCCCAACAACCAGGGCCGCCCGGTCGACGCGGCGCGGGACGCCGTGGTGGCACGCGGCATCGTCATCAACGGCCTCCCCATTCTCATCAAGCTGAACAATCCACGTGACCCCTTCGGCAGCGGTTTCGACAAGCGCGTCCTCGACATCTACTACCAGGACTGCGTGATCGGCGGCGCCGGCGCCTTCGTGGTGCCGATCAGAAGCCGGGCGGAGCTGGCGGACGGCATTCGCTACAAGCTCTTGCTCGAGATCGCCGGACGGAAGCCAAGCCTGATGCCGGCCGCCTGGCCATCGTCGCCGCGCCTGTCCTGCTGAGGTCCCACCTTGCCTTCCTCAGCGCTCTCCGGACTGGTCGACCGAACCAAGGCGCGCCTGCGCCCAAGGCCGGCTCCAGCGGCGAGGCGGCCGGGCCGGTTGTCCCTGGCACGCTTGCCGCTCCGGGCGCGCGTCATCATCGTCGTGGGCCTGGTCTATTTCGGGGTCATGGTGATCGGGGCCTGGCTCCTCGTGGCCAACGCGCGCGACGCCGTGCGCGAGGAAACGGCTGCCAGTGTCGAACTGGCCAAGAAGCTCTCGATCGCGGTGGTCGCGTCGAGCCTTCGGCAAGGCGATCCGGCCGAAGCGCTGATCGACCTGCGCCTCAGCCTGCAGCAGCCACGGCATGTCCGCATCACGCTGGTGAACAACGAAGGCGACATACTGTCCGCCCCGGCGTCCGCTGAAGCCGAGGAAGCGGCGTCCGGGGAAGCCGCACCGCCGGAATGGTTTCGCAAGCTGATCGCGCCGCCGGTCGAGATCGTCACCATCCCGATCGCGCTCGAAGGCCGGTCCTACGGCACGGTGGTGATCACGACCGCGCCTTCCGACGAGATCGCCGAGGTGTGGCATGATTTCGGAGATCTCTTCGTCCTGATGCTCTCCGCATTCGTCGTGCTTCTGTTTCTGGTCCACCTGCTGCTGGGTCGAACGCTGAGACCGATCGCCACAATCCTGCGCGGCCTGGAGGACCTTCGGGAAGCGCGATACGGCGTCCGGCTTCCCAGAATTCCGGAGCCGGATCTCGACCTCGTCGGCAGCCGCCTCAATGCGCTGGCCGCCAAGCTCGAAGCGACGACCCGGGAGAAGGACCAGCTCGGCCAGCAGCTCGTCGATCTGCAGGACAGCGAGCGCAAAGCAATCGCCCTCGAGCTGCACGACGAGTTCGGCCCCTGTCTTTTCGGCATTCAGGTCAGTGCGCGCGACATCGAGGCGACCTGCCAGAGGATGAGCGGCAGCGACGCGGACGCCCTGGCCGAGCGGGCAAGGGCCATCATAGGGATCACGGACCAGATGCAGGCGCAGAGCCGCGCGATCCTGAGACGGCTCCGGCCGATGACCCTGGGCCAGGTGAGCCTGTCAGACCTGCTCGAAGACCTGGTCGAGGGGTTCCGCTCGCGCCACCCCGGAATCACCTGGCGGACCACCGTGCCGGACGAGCCAGCCAGCTTCGGCGACACGGTCGACCTGACCCTTTACCGCGCGGTCCAGGAGGCCCTGACCAACGCGGCGCGGCATGCTCAGCCCAAGACCGTGGAGATCGCCCTGACGGTGCATCACACGCCCGCCGAAGGGTGCAACTGCCGTGTCGAGCTGCGGGTCCAGGATGACGGCCTGGGTCCACCGGAGGGGCTGACCTTCGGGCTCGGGCTCACCGGCATGAGCCATCGCGCCCGGATCCTGGGCGGCCGCTTCGAGATCGGCGGCGGGCCGCAGGGTGGCACGGCCATCCGCCTGTCCCTCCCGGCCAAGCGGGCCGAGGTCGGGGCCTTCGTCCAGGACACGGCGACGTCATGACCGCAGCGCTTGTGATCGACGACCATCCGGTCACCCATCTCGGCTGCCGGACCCTGCTTCGGGAGGCCGGCTTCGACACGGTCCTGGAGGCCCGCAGCTGCGAGGAAGGCTACCGGCTTTCGACCCAGCATCATCCGAGCTTCATCGTCCTGGATCTCGGCCTGCCCGGCGTGGGAGGGCTGGCCATGATCGCCCGGCTGCTCGACAAGACGCCCACGGCCAAGATCCTGGTCTTCAGCATGCACGACGAGCCCGTTTTCGCGGCGCGCGCGCTGGAGGCCGGCGCCCACGGCTATCTGACCAAGACCGCCAAGCCGGAAGAGCTGATCACCGCCGTGACGGCGATCCAGAACGGTCAGGTCTATCTGGAGCACGCCATCGCGACGAAGCTGGCCGTTCTTCATTCCGGTCGCGGCGAAAGCCCCTTGATCCGGCTGACCGCGCGCGAGCTGCAGGTCCTGCGCCTGATCGGCAGCGGCAAGCGGCACAGCGACATCGCCGAGGAGCTCAACCTCAGCTACAAGACCGTCGCCAACACCTGTTCGGTGTTGAAAACCAAGCTTGGCGCCAGGAGCCTGTCCGAGCTCATCCGGATCGCCATCGAGAGCGACCGACCGAAATCCTGATTGCCGAAACAAACCTTGCCCGGGCAGGACCGAGTCCGGCGAGCTCAAGCCGAGAATTGGTGGCTCGACGGACCGGGGCCGGCACCACCGTCAGAGGCAGCCGGAAGACTGCACGGCCTTTGGCCAGCATCGGATCCGGTTCGGGGCCCTGCACAGCGAGACCAAAGCCCGGCATGGCGGTGGGAGCGCCAGGCGGCGCCACCCGCGCCCGTCGCTATCCAAGCCCACCTCACCGCCGCCGCCAGCCTGAAGCGCTCCGGGTTGTCTTGGAGTCCACCGCACAGAGGAAGCAGCGTTGCGCCGCAAGCGTTTCACGTAAGATCAGGTCATCGGGATCTTGAGTGAGCATCAAGCTGCGGCGGCAGCATCGGCGCTTTGCCGGCGTCATTGTCTATCGAAGCAAGGCGTCCACCGGCAGAGATACAAATTAAGTGGGGTGGAAGTGTCCGCGGCCTGCCAGATCAAGGCCAGCGCACGACGCCTTGACGCAAGGGCCTGGTACCAAGAAGCGTTGATAACGGCTCCTTTGACCGGGTTTGCTTGGCCGCCGGTCAGGGACACTTCGCGCTGCGCTGTAGGGCAAGCGGAGCGCAACGCAGCGTGCGGTCAAGCAGGGCTATCTGAAAGGCTTCCCCAGGCCCGAGCGGATCCCGGCACCTGCCGCTCGGATCGTGCCTCCTCACCGGAGGAGGTCGTCCGGATCATCCAAGCGCTACCGGCCTTGCCCCGGACCGCCTGCGCGCCGGCGCCCGGCCGCGCAGGACGACTCAGTCGACCGAAAGCTCCCGTTATCCCTATCGAAGTCGACCACGCTAAGTGCGGACAAACTCAAGCAGCGACTACTGGTCCTCGACCAGGAGTTTCGAGAGTTCGCCGGCGGCGCGGCGTAGGCGGGGAAGGTGTTTCCGCACCTTGGGCAGGGACAGTCGGGGGGCCGGCGCATGAAGCGCCAGCGTCGATACGAGCCGCTCGTTCGGATCGAGCACCGGAACCGCCAAGGCCACCATGGCGTCGATGAACTCTTCGTTGTCTTCCGCATAGCCTTTGGCTTGGATCTGCCTAATCTCTTCAAGCAAATCCTTCTTGGTGGTCTTGGTGTTGCGGGTCCTCCTTTCAAGCTTGGTGTTGTTCAGCACCCGTTCGAGGCGCGTCTTGCTGAGTGTGCTGAGGTAGAGCTTCCCGCTCGCCGTGCAGTGGAACGGCACGTGGGTTCCTACAGGGAGCTGTATCCTCAGCGGCCAATGGGTCTCGACACGATCCTAGTAGATCATCGAGCTTCGGCCCGGGACCGCAAGATTGCATGTCTCCCCGACGTCGTCGGCCAGCCGCCCCATCACGGCGAGGCGGGCTGACCGGATCCGCGTCGACGACAGCACCCCGGCCGCCATCGAGCGCATCCGAGGACCGGGCGAGTAGGATCGTCCATCGTGCTCGCGTTGGAGGAACCCCCAGTCCTCAAGCGTGGAGAAGGAGCGGTACAGGGTTTGCTTGGGCAAGCCAACGGATCGGTTGATCACCGTCGGCGTCGAAGGGGTCCCGACTCGGGCGACCTCTTCGAGGATCAGCAGCAACCTCAGACTTCGTGGAATTCCTTCTCCACTCTCAAAGTCGTCATCGAGCAATTAGCTTCTCAAACATCATCCTCGGTTCGGCGACAAGATCGTGGAGAGATCCGGCACCATTGCGACAAGCAGCCACACGAACAAGAGCGCCACGAGGCAAGGCAGGGTGAAACGCAGTGACCGCATGTAGGGCAGGCCAGTCACCCCGCTGGCGACATAAAGGTTGAGGCCATAGGCCGGCGGGATGAAACCGATCGCTGCGCTCTTCGAGATCCTTGGCGAAGAACAGCGTCGCCGCGCCCGCCGAACGCCCCGCCGCGAAGAGCGTGGAAGTCAGGCCGTGCCGGCCTGCGAGACGGAACAGATCCCGGCACGAGGCCTGCCCGAGGCTGTTGAAGACCGTCATCCGTGCCCCGAACAGGATGTGTTTATTGAGACTTGCAGTCTCAATAAACACATCCTATGGATAGGGTGGCAAGCGAAGAGTTGCAGATATCGTGAGGGCCACGGCATGGAGGGCATGAGAGCGGATTTCGTTGTCGTCGGCGCGGGATCGGCTGGATGTGTCCTCGCAAACCGGCTGTCCGAAGATCCGAAGAACCGCGTCGTCCTGCTCGAAGCGGGAGGCTGGGATATCAATCCGTGGATCCATGTCCCCGTCGGCTACTTCAAGACCCTGCACAACCCCAACACGGACTGGTGCTACAAGGCCGAACCCGATCCGGGCCTGAACGGGCGCTCGATCGACTGGCCGCGGGGCAAGACGCTCGGCGGCTCGAGTTCGATCAACGGGCTGCTCTACGTGCGGGGTCAGCGGCAAGACTATGACCACTGGGCGCAGCTGGGGAACAGAGGCTGGAGCTATGACGACGTCTTGCCGCTGTTCAAGCGCTCGGAGAGTCACGAGGACGGGGAGTGCACCTATCATGGCGGCTCCGGCGACCTGTCCGTCTCGCGCATCCGGGCCAAGAGCGAGATCGCAGACGCCTTCATCGACGCCGCCGTCGAAATGGGCGTGCCACGCAGCGACGACTATAACGGAGCCGAGCAGGAGGGCGTCGGGTACTTTCATCAGACCGCCCGCGGCGGCTTCCGCTGCTCGAGCGCCAGGGCTTTTCTGAAGCCGGTCAAGAATCGCCGCAACCTGGAGATCATCACCCACGCCCAGGTCGAGGCCTTGACCTTCGCCGGGGACGACTCGCGGCAGGTAACTGGTGTCGCCTACTCGCGAAAGGGCGTCCCGCAGTCCCTGACCCTCAACGAAGGCGGCGAGGTTATTCTGTCGGCCGGCGCCATCGGCTCTCCGCAGATCCTCGAGCTGTCAGGGATCGGCAAGGGCCGCGTGCTCGGCCAGGCCGGCGTCAAACTGCGGCACGAGTTGGAAGGCGTTGGCGAATGCCTGCAGGACCACTTGCAGATCCGCCTGGTCTACGAAGTCAACGTCCAGACCCTGAACGACGCGATCAACCGCTTCGTTCCGCGCATGGGGATCGGGATCCAGTACGTCGTGAGCCGCAGAGGTCCGATGAGCCTGGGCGCCAGCCAGGTTTGCATCTTCGCGAAATCGATGCAGGGGCTCGAGACCCCGGACATCCAATTCCATTTCCAGCCGCTCAGCGCGGACAAGCCGGGGATCGTGATGCACGCCTTCTCGGGTATCACCAGCTCCGTCTGCCAGCTTCGGCCGGAGAGCCGGGGGCATATCCATATCGCGACGCCTCGGGCGGCGGACCATCCAAAGATCGTGCCGAACTATCTCTCGGCGCCGGCCGATCAAACCTGCGCGATCCGGGCGGTGAAGTTCGCCCGCGCGATGATCAAGACGAAGGCGCTCAGCCGCTACATCGTGCGTGAGCACATGCCGGAGGGCGCGCCCGAGACGGATGAGGAGTTGCTGGACGCAGCCCGAAACATTGGCCAGACAATCTACCACCCGACCAGCACCTGCAGGATGGGCGGCGACCCGGCGGCCGTGGTCGACGATCGCCTGAAGGTACACGGCATTGCCGGCCTGCGGGTGGCCGACGCCTCGATCATGCCAGCCATCGTCAGCGGCAACACCAATGCGCCGACCATCATGATCGGAGAGAAAGCCAGCGATATGATCCTGGAGGACAGGCGGGCCTAGACGAACATCACCGCCGCGGAGCAGCCGAGGCGCGGCGACGCCAAACAAGACGCAAGGATAGGAGACGCCCTGATGAAAATGACCACCGAAGAAGCCTTTGTGAAGGTCCTCCAGATGCACGGAATCGAGCATGCCTTTGGAATCATTGGCTCGGCGATGATGCCGATCTCAGATCTCTTCCCGGCGGCCGGCATCAAGTTCTGGGACTGCGCCCACGAGGTGAACGCCGGAATGAGCGCCGACGGCTACACCCGGGCGACGGGCAAGATGTCGATGGCGATTGCGCAGAACGGCCCCGGCATCACCAACATGGTCACGCCGATCATCACCGCCTACTGGAACCATTCGCCGCTGCTGCTGGTCACGCCGCAAGCCGCCAACAAGACCATCGGCCAGGGCGGGTTCCAGGAAATCAAGCAGATGGCGATGTTCGAGGACTGCGTCTGCTATCAGGAGGAGGTACGCGACCCGACCCGGATTGCCGAGGTTCTGAACCGGGTGATCCTCAAGGCCTTCCGCGGTTCGGCGCCGGCGCAGATCAACGTGCCGCGGGACTACTGGACCCAGGTGATCGATATCGAGCTGCCGCAGATCGTCCGCATCGAACATCCGCGCGGCAGCGAGTCGGCCATCGCCGAAGCGGCGCGGCTGCTTTCGGAAGCCAAGTTTCCGGTCCTCCTGAACGGCGCCGGCGTCGTGCTCTCGGGCGCGATCCAGGCCGCGGCCGCGCTGGCCGAGCGTCTCTCCGCACCGGTCTGCTGCAACTACCAGCACAACGACGCCTTCCCGGGGAGCCATCCGCTCTCCTGCGGGCCCTTGGGCTACAACGGCTCGAAGGCCGCGATGGAGATGATCGCCAAGGCCGACGTCGTCCTGGCGCTTGGCACGCGCCTCAATCCCTTCTCTTCCCTGCCGGCCTATCAGACAGACTATTGGCCGAAGGACGCGAAGATCATCCAGGTCGACATCAACGCGGACCGCATCGGCCTGACAAAGCGGGTCACCGTCGGAATCCAGGGCGACGCCCGCAAGGTCGCCGAGCAGATCCTGGCTCAGCTTTCGCCCGAGGCCGGCGACATCGGCCGCGAGGAACGCAAGGGCCTGGTCGCTCAGACGAAGTCCGCCTGGGCGCAGCAGCTGAGCTCGATGGATCACGAGGATGATGACGAGGGCATCACCTGGAACGAGCGCGCCCGCGCGCGTGAGCCGAACCGCATGAGCCCGCGCCAAGCCTGGCGCGCCATCCAGGCGGCCTTGCCGCAGGACGCCATCATATCCTCGGACATCGGCAACAACTGCGCCATCGGCAACGCCTACCCGACTTTCGAGAAGGGCCGGAAATACCTGGCGCCGGGCCTTTTCGGTCCCTGCGGCTATGGCCTGCCGTCGATCCTGGGCGCCAAGATCGGCTGTCCCGACGTGCCCTGCATCGGTTTCGCCGGCGACGGCGCCTTCGGCATTTCGATGAACGAGATGACCGCCTGTGGCCGCAACGGCTGGGAGCCGATCACCATGGTCATCTTCCGGAACTATCAGTGGGGCGCAGAGAAGCGCAACACGACCCTCTGGTTCGACGACAACTTTGTCGGCACCGAGCTCAACCTCGGCGTCGAATACGCCAAGGTCGCGGAGGCTTGCGGCGTCAAGGGCGTGCAGGTCAGCACGCCGGACGAGCTGACCTCGGCCTTGCGGACCGCGGTCAAGGAACAGATGGAAGATCGGGTCACGACCTTCCTCGAGGTCGTCCTCAATCAGGAGCTCGGCGAGCCCTTCCGCCGCGATGCGATGAAAAAGCCCGTCTCTGTCGCAGGCATCAGCAAGGACGACTTCGTGCCGCAGAAACCCGCCCTCTAGGCGCCTCGGCAGAGCTCGGCGGCGGGAGACCACACTCCTCTCGCCGCCGAGCGAGAGGCGCTGCCTGATTGAGACCCTGCGATGGGCTTCACCGACAACAACATGACCAGCGCACGACAGGCCGGCTCCCATGTCGTGCCGGCCGAAGGCGAAGACCCCAGGGTCCCGAAAACCGGCCGACGATCTGTCCCGGGGCTGCAGCACCGAGGAGGCCTACAAAATGATCGCGACCGCGGGCGCGCCAGCAGCCGCTCGGAACCGCGCGACCGATCGGGCGTGACACGGAGAGGCTCATGACCGAGGAACCCTGGATCGATCTCAATCAACCGGTCGGTGACCGCGTCGCGAAGACGACCTGCTACATGTGCGCCTGCCGCTGCGGAATCGACGTGCACATACGCGACGGCAAGCTTCGCTACA
>JAAUYG010017905.1_pt1 | contig 12578 bp, 9 predicted proteins | sample 7278091 | NCBI WGS metagenome assembly JAAUYG01 (sample SAMN14350201, study PRJNA611818) | marine sediment metagenome | isolation source: surface marine sediment (0.6m) | place: French Polynesia: Moorea | collected 2018-08
CTACTACTACTACTACTACTACTACTACTACTACTACTACTACTATTATTATTATTATTATTATTATTATTATTATTATTATTACTACTGCTACTACTACTACTTCTACTACTACTACTACTACTACTACTACTACTACTACTACTACTGCTGCTGCTGTTACTACTACTAGACTTTTTGACTTTCAGTTAAGAGCGCTACGTTCTATATAATATACAAGTAATATGTTCCGTGTTTCAGGTACTCGCTCTGCAAATTAAGCAACTTAGTAGTGTAAATCAGGCTGCCGTGTCGAGTATACTTGTCCATGTTATGCCAGAGGGGCTTCGCTAATTTCTATACGCGCCGTGTTCTGACTTCCCGGTACTTTGTCAGAACCCTTAAAGATTAACTGTCGGACCAGGCAGTAAAGCGGAATATGCAGTTTTTGTAAACATAATTCTGCCGGTTTTTATGTTTGTTTTTTTTTGTTTTTTGTTTTTTGGTGAACATCATAATGTTTGACATCAAACTGTACCATACGGGTAACTGTAACCTCTCTCATGCCCTGCCTGCATGTGTTCCGGCAAAACACAGAGATACTCCGGGATCAATCAACAACTGTAGCTCTAACCTATAGAGTGGAGAGAAACAGGCGAAAGTCCCAGCCACTGTGGCACTTTCCCCTGCTGTTAGATACCCGCACTCTGTTCGCAGCTGGTTACCAAGTTCCCCATAACATCGCCACGGGGTCACCGTGGACACTGGGTGCCGGCAAAGGGGAGAACAGCTTGCCTACAAGTGCGACGTTTAAGTGTTAAAATCTCAAGATGTTTACTGGATTGGGACGAACATTCGGCGGTGTGGGCCTAGAGATGTGTCGTGGATTTTGGAGTTTTGCTCATTAAGTTGTAGGTTTAGGTTTTATATTTCTCTCTTGTATGAGGCGTAGCCAACACAGCCACCCACCCAGTACGTAATACGATCATCCCTTCTCTGCTGTCAAACGTACAGTATATACAGTATCGAAAAATGCTCGTTATATCTTCGTGGAGTTAGATATTGCCCTCAATAAACTGGCTCTGGCTCTCGCAGACTACTAGTACATGTATACCTCAAAATGTGTATTAAATATTTATAATGTACAACATTGGAACTTACTGTATATGCTGTTTGATAAAAGCTCTACAACTACTAGTACTATACGGTGGTAGCTAGCTCGATTACCCTATCCCTGTATACTGGCATGCGGAGCCCATGATTATTGGAGCATGACTGGGGTCAATATACTGTGACCCCTGACGTAATATTCGCCAGCAATATTGGCTTTGGTTGGATTTCTAAGTGCTTGTCAGTGCCGACATATAGTGATCTCTGGGATCAAATGTGAAAAGGTTCAGCAGTTATCGCGTGTTTCTCCCTTTAATATTTACAAGAATGAAGACCGCAATTTATACATTACATTGTAACTTGTATAACTCTTACAGCACTTCGTGGCGTGTTATGAAAAGCTCAGCCAATACGTGTTAGTAGTTTCCCGCTCAAGGTACGCCTGCAGCATCTACTACCAGCAGCAGCAGCACTGCCGGTGTATTGATATCAACATAATCAAGAGTCCACCTGCTTTCATGGAAGCCTCTGTTATTAAACAGTGTGATTTATGCAAAACCTAACAGTTATACCTGTACATAAATTCTGCAGCATGCATGTGCTAAAACTATATACAGCACTGTATATCCAGAACTTATAAAAGCACAGGTTTTAGACGACCAAGAGATAAATTTCGCAAAACAGAAACCTTATAGAATATTATTCGACCTTACCAGGAGCAGACTACACCAGGAAGTGACGTCAGACGCCAAGTAAGCCATGTCGTTCCCGATGTCTTGTCTCCAGCGAGCCGATACCTATCAAGTTTTTCACGTATCCAGGAGGGACCAATCCCTCTGTCTCTATCCTGGAGTAACAAGCGCTGATCCCGTGTCAACCTTCTCTGTGTGTCCGGCCCCCTGACATGTCCTGTCATGTTATTGGCCATCCTCCCCTCCCATACACCTAGCCGCCATACATCCGGATCATAGGCACTTCAACGCTGAGGATCTCCGCTAGAGTGACCTGTCAGTGAATGTCCATTTTCTAACACCCGCGAATCAGTAGCAAAATATGTATTCTACCAGTGGTTTTTTTTATCTATTTCAAGTTATTTCAGCTTTTCATTTCAGCTGTTACACAGATCCAGATGACCGTGCCGACAAAGCGCAGTGTCTCTCTTTCCAACTGCTACCAGCAGTAGCCGGCGTTAGGCTACCAGTAATGTCTGTGTGATTAGTTTTACTGGATACAAGTTCTGTCTGTTGACCTGCTGTCGTCTGAAGATTCCACACGACCGCCGCGTTCCTGTTCCAGCTGCTGAACTGGTGTCGTCTGCTACCGGCGTTCCAGATTCCGGCCCGCCATGTGTCCAGGGCGATCCCAGGGGCGATCCCAAACCCAAGCTGAGTCAGTCCACGGACTGATCTCTCCCACTGCCGCCGCCTCAATCCTTCCTCACTCGGCTCTAAGCACGCGGCCACCTGGATCCAGTCCTGGATATTGCCGGCATCTGACACACTTTCTTTCTTCTGGACACAACGGATTTTAGCCGTCCGTCTCTGGCTCAGACCGTTATCTCTGAGATTATCGGGGAAACTGGGCCAGATTCGTCATCGGAAATGACGACGGGTGCCGCTGCTGTCGCCGACCATCCTACCAATCGATATGCGCTGCTGGCCGTCCGTACCCACAAGTTGATTACACAGAGAGTGGGACTGAAAGTTCACCCATCTACAAACCCCCCCCCCACACGCACACACACACACACACCCCTGCCCCAACCTTCACGTCCCGCTTCACGTACAAAAGGCGTATCGCAAGCTGCAAAGTGGCTGACGCAGATAATAATCTCCTTACGCAGGGTTCGGTGATGTTTTTGGTGAACTTGCTCTTAGAGACTAACTTCAATGCTGTTTAAAGTTCAAAGTTGTCCCCCTTACCACAGCAGCCTTTAAATATAGTGAAATGTCTGTTGTTCGCCGCTCAGTGCCCGGCTCAGCGTTATAGCGTGTTGACTGACGTCACGTCCTGTTTGTCATTGACGCGGCAAGGCCTTGCGATACGGGGAAAGACACTTTTGTGGATAAAGATTTAGATCTTAGAATAGAGATTATGGAATACGAGATCTTGAAATGGTCATCATGGCAATTCTAAATTATATTAGGCGCACCTATGAGAAAAGATGTGACAGGCCACCTTGACCCCCGATGCCACCCTGAACGTGAACTATATTATGGTACTTCAATACATATTTAACTGTCATTGAAATTATTGTAATTATGGCATGCTCATGTACATAGATCGCTTCTTGATTTTCTTGTATATGTGTAGATTTGTAGTTTTGGTGAAACTACCACGTTATGCCAAATAAACTGATTGATTGATTGATTGATTGATTGATTGATTGATTGAATACTACTGGTAGAACCTTGAGAGAGAGAGAGAGAGAGAGAGAGAGAGAGAGAGAGAAAGAGAGAGAGAGAGTACCAGGCATCATTCCAATATTCACACAAAGATGACTACCCAAACTGTTATAACAGGGCATGATCTAGACCGATTTGCATGCAAATCAGTCAGATTCCTTTCAAAAGAATCAGTCTGACCGATTTTAATACGGGAAGCCAGGCTACACATCGTAAACATGACGCCAGAGCCGTACGAAGCGCTCCCTGAGTGTTCTGAAATATCAAATATACTTCTTATTTTTTTTGCACCCCGTTCCCCGCCGTTACCCCCCCCCCCCCCCCCACCCCCACGGGGGGGGGGGGCACTTCTTATAGTAAGTAGTACATGCGGGTATGTGCCGGGGAAATGCCCCTGTTTTGAGCCATTTTACTGTCAATTTGCCCATGCAAAAAGCCAGTTTTACTTTCATAATGCCTACAAAATTCATCGCCTTGCGTTACGGCAATGACGTTTCATGACAATAATTCTAAAACTTAAATTTTCTGCAAAGTAATGCCAAAGCCTGACCCTTCCATAAAGTTTAGACCTCGGAAAAGCATTGTATGCATATCCGTAATAGCTACAGAACAAATTACAATTCAGAAAATACCCAAAAAGTTGCTTTCAAAATGCTTCCCAGAATTTTCGTTTTTCTCTCCCGATGCTTATGCCGTGCCGGGTGTCCGTGGCACACACTACCACTTTTACATAGGCAGTGCCTCCCATGGGCTTGGCGCTGACTCCGTTGAACCAGTGACGTTGTCATCCGCATGGTCCAGTTCCCAGGTACCAACCTGTCTGTTACCGCTGGACAAACCCACCCTCCCCATGGGACCTGTCTCGCCCGTAAAAGTAACAACAAAACATAACATTTTGGCCTAGGGAAAAAGTAACACTTGGAGTAAACAGTAACAGCTGGGAGAGTCAAGCGCAAAAAACGTAACGGTGCCTTACAAACAACGCAAGGTGGGAAATTATACGTTAGTGATTGTTGATGGAATAGCAATGGGTAATACTTTTATTAATTAATTGTTCAGTAGCGAGGGTACAAAGTGAACTTTGAACATTGTCATGCACTATTGCCATTGATACATTGGTACCCCGCCGGTACATATACACACAAGTACTGACTACACATATATCCACAATGTAGAGTAGACGGATAATTTATTTTCCCCTGATAACACAACAGCTATTATGAATTATGCGCCATATTGAAACTTGAGTTGTTAGTCACCACACTAGTACCGTGTCGTTCATCATGTGCGACGCGGGATACCATGCCTCAAGAGACATATATGTTCCCTCCAATACCTCCGACAAATTCTTTTAGATATTCTGGCATACAGAACCGGAATAGCTATAACGTCTTAGAAAACTAGAAACCTCTTTGATCTAAAAATTTGGCAAATGCCTGAATCTCACACACTGTCACACATGTTTTATTGGACCTGTTAATTTTTTCCCCGTCACTTTTTTCCGTTACTTTGTGATTACTTTTTTTCGGTTTGTTCTTTTCGTTACATATTCCTTTTACTTTTTTTCCAACTTTTTTTTTTTCCCGTTACTTTCTTTCCTACAGTCGTGTATTTGTATATCGGTAGTGTATTTATAATGTCGATGATGTCAAACTGCCTTGTCACAAAGAAGTAAATGTTGGAAATGCATTAATATAGCGTTTTGTAAACTTTTGACTTTATGCCCATTTTTATAAGAATCCAACGAACCAAGTCCTGTTTGATGCATTGTCTCCCAAGTCAATTTTACAAAATATATGAATTTTCACGTCCGTAACTTTCCTCAGAATTTAAAAATGCTCACGTGTATTCACGTTCGTTGGATTTCTCTTTTGCTCATGTGGATGAATGTTCTTGTTATTGTGTTAGGAGCTTTTAAATTTTTTCTATGTGTAATAGCTATAGATAATTATTATATGTAAATAGGTCACATATCATGCCTGATGTATGCAGGGCCGAAGTCTGCAGACAGCTCAAACTTTTTTCAAGATTCTCGGAAAAGGAAAACTACGAAAGTGACAAGAAATTCGTATTTCTTGGCCTTAGACTAATAAATGATGCGTCCCTTTCATACTACCTACGGCATGTTCTCTGTCATTGTTCTAGAACGTTATTGGAGCTTTTTTGTATAATTGTATTTTTCCTTCAAAAACTAAAGGCACTATTTTGTACGGAAGGATTTTCATGCACAAAGGTTTTTACACCGAAATTACTACAACCTCGAGCTCATTCCGCTGGCATACATATGTCAGGGCGGCGGCTACCCATAAGATTCTTTGATTCACATTATATAACCGAGACCTTGTTTTAAACGAAACGAACTATGTATATATGACAAATGTGATTTCAATGTGATTTGTACATGGGATATGGGAAAGAGGTTATTGAAAGAACAGCTTCTTCAAATTCCATTGGGTGAAAATAGGCCACCTTCTTTGAAATATATATATCGAATAAGACCTATTTTGCCAGAATATTTTTGCTATGGTATGTCTTTTCTTTTATATAAAATGTTACTGTTACACGACTGCATAAACATCCTAAAAAATGCCTGTTTGCTTTTGCGGCTTTTTACATATTATCGACGCCATTCTGATGCCGTGTCTATGATAACTGAAGTAGTTCGGCCGTGGCCAATATAGAGGCATCTGTGTAGAGAGTACGTGCATTCAATGCACTGCCACTGACGTCATTTCCAGTTTTCTGATATATGACGTTTCCTTCCAGTTGATCACAGAACAGGACATCTGATATAAGGGGCCATGGCGGGATTTGCCTTCAAGGGCCATTCAACGTGCCACTAGCAATCAAGTCCGTTGTTTGCAGCAGTTCCGCGGAGTGTGTTACACTGTCGGTCATTCCCCCGACTGCAGTAAAGCCACTGGTCCCCGGAGCAGTGTTAGGTTGTCCATGGTTGCGCTATGATGGCCTGGAATTAGTATCGAGAGCTCTTCACAACAAATGGCTGCGCCATGGTTGCGCTATGATGGCCTGGAATTATTATCGGGAGCTCTTCACAACAAATGGCATACTGAATCCAGTAATTAAAGTCTTACTGGATTGTACAGAAGAAAACATTCGCGCGGAGTTGAGCATGAAGCAACTATTCAATACACTAGATAAAGAAATTTATTTAATAATATAAATAACACAGCTGGATAACAGTGTTACCATTCCTTGTTAAAAGACGCAAAGAATGATATTAAAAACATGGAAAATATTACTGCGGCTAATATAGGTAGACAAAGGCAGAAAGAACCAATCTTAAATGACTTCTTGATTAACAACAATACTGTTACAGATTCTAATGCAATTGCAATGAATTTGTTGGACAGAATTTACAAACCAACATTCCCAACTCTTAGTAATCCTATGAGTCGTAATTAACAAATGATAGACCAATGAACTCACTCTTCTTAAACCATGTCACTGTAAATGAATTTTAAGATGTATTGTAGAAAATAAACATTAAGAAGAGTACATGGCATAAGGGAATAATTAAGTAACTATATTTTGAAAAAACATAGCTGGAGGAATTTTGGTCCCAATATGTATTTTGATAAACTCGTTCTTACAAAATGGACTTGTTACTGATATCCTAAAATAGCAAAGATTTTGCCACTGCACATAGGTAAAGAAATAAATCGTGTACCAAATTACAGGCCCGTTTCTCTACTCCCATCGCTCCCAAAGATTCTGGATAAGGCTGTTCGTACTAGAGTACATTTTTTAACAAGTCTTGTCAAGTTGAATTTCCATAGAATATCCTTAATAGTAATACATTTTACAATTAAGGCCTTCAATAATAAGAAAGTTGTACGGAAAGTTGTTAAATAAAAATCAAGATGGCTTTCGAAAGAAGTATTCTATAGTTGCAGCAGTCACAGAATTCATTAAAGATACATTGCTATATGATAATCAGCAAATTACAATAGCAGTGTTCCCTGATACCAGTCAAGCGTTTGATACAATCGATTATATTATTCTCTTTCAAGAAATTAGAACGTAACGGCATTCGTGGCATAGCCCTAGGCTGGTTTAGAAGCTATCTCGCAAACAAAACATTTTGTCACATTTACTGAAGTAAGTTCTGAGGTCAATAAAGTGACCTGTGGTGTACCCCAAGAATCAGTTTTAGGTCCGTTGTTATTTCTCATGTATGTTAATGAGTTATCCAATGAGTGGGGCTTAAAGCTATCTTATTTGCAGATGTTGCAACTATATATGCTTCACCTTCATCACTGCCAGATCTAATAACACTTATTAATCATGAAATGAGTATACTTGCAGATTATTTTAAAGCAAATAAATTGTCAGTAAATGTGGCAAAGAGAAATTTTATTTTATTCACGAAACACAGGAAATATGATGCTGTTAATATCACTTTAGATTGTGAAAATATATCAAGAAAAGAAGTGGCCTTGGGAGTATTTTGGTGATCAAAATCTTAGCGGGAGTGAGCATGTAAAACAATGTAAAACTGAAATGGTGTCTGCATTATATGCATTAAAATCAAGAAAACGTATGTGTGAAAATACACCAAAGCTATTGTACTATATAGTTTAGTTTATCCTCATTTATGTTAGTGTTTTTACTGTTGGGTATGGCGTATAAAACATGTAAAACAGATCACCGTGTTACAGAAGAGAGCTATAAGGAGAGTATCTACAGTGAACTACAACGAGCACACTAGTCCTACCTTTAAAATTTGGGAATACTCCCACTGGATCAGTTGGGTTTGTGTCATCGGGGTAATTTTATGTCCTTACAGTATAGATGTTGGTTACCTGTGGCAACTGTCAACTGTATTCAGAACTCTGATATACGCAGAAATAACACAAGGTATGCTCATCAAACTCATGTACAGTACAGACGAGCAGCTTTGGTTGCTAATAGATTTCTTAATTCTACACCCAGGTATTGGGATTCACTGCCAAGTCATTTGAAAGAAGTCCGAAATACATGTAACGAAATCTATTACTATTGAATGTGTTTTTTTTTATTGAAAATTGACGACTTGATATATTAATGAGTACTGTCCAAATTGGCGGTGTGGCTACTAGTATTGGCATCGGCTGACTGTACTTTTAATATATATCTACTGCATACATGTATATAGTGCATGTAGTGTATTTGCCTAAACGGACAGCCACATCCTTATTGGATTAAGCAGATTCTACAAACTGTATTTATGATACACAAGGTTGGAGCCAAGCAGTCTGATGCTATGTTTGTTGTGGAGGAAGGTTGAACACAGACTTGTTTGAAATGGGCTTTTATTTGGAAAAAGCCGGTAGAAGCTGAATAATATGTTTACACACGAAACACAGTGACTATATGGTAGCTTATGACAACAGATAAAACAACAGATAACAGATAAACTCCACATACAAAGGTGTGGGCCGCGAAAAACGGCCACAATATAACTGGCGTACAGTCTAATGGATGGATGGATGGATGAATCAGGCTTATAATCCGCTTTCAACCACTCATGGTCATATCACCGACTGCAAGTTGGTGTGTATGTACTGGACCCATCTTGTACTAGTCCGACCTGCGGCCAGTCTTTATAGTGCTAGCCCACTGATAAATGAGATGTGGAATTGTGGATGTAGAATAACTTAAATAATGACTGACATGAGTAGTGTAAATATTTACGTTGATTCAAATAGTGTCTTACACCGGTTTATCCATGGAAAGAGATGGTAATGTTATGGAAATAGATGTGCGTATGAAGAAGGTGCTTCATACTTTTGATGTTATTCCAAGTGATAGATTTTTACAGAGAGTATGATGGATGTACATAAATATGGAGAGAGTGAGAGAGATATATTTGACAAAGTTTTAAAAGGATGATTGAATATGGGGGGGGGGCATTGTTAATATAGAGGTGGTTATACAATATTTGTTCTTTTCAGTGATGGATTTTACAGAGAAAGGATGATGTATGGAGAAAAGAGAGAGAGAGATTGGACAAAGTTTTAACAAGGATGATTGAATATGAGGGCATTGTTAATGCAGAGGTGGTTATGCAATTTTCATGTTATTTCAAGTGGATGATTTTTACAGAGAGAGTATAATGGGTGTATATAAATACGGAGGTGAGAGAATGAGAGAGACAGAGAGAGATGTATATGGGTTAACAGAGTGAAAGGATTGAGGTTGAGATCATTTTCCAGTCTTGCAAATGGACTTTGTTTTGCTTTATACATTTCTGACAGATATTTTGTATCATAATAAAATATGTATACAATATATTTATAAGGGGTTCAGGCTTTGGTATAGAGATTGACAGATAAAACCATGTTATGGACGGCTATTTTAAACGATTAAAAGTGAGGCACAAGAAATATACACATGGCAAAAATAGCGAGGATTATTGCTACAGGAAAGATTTATACACACATATAACTAAAATGACTTACCTGGTATAGCAGAGTCATGGTGAGATGCCATGTTCCCCGGAATAAATCTCCTTCCTGTGATAGAATAGATACCCTTCGTATGCTACACAAACTGGCTCCAAAATACAGACTTCACACAATTTCAGCTCCTGTAATTTTCCACAAATTCAGCTGATAGGGTTTCCACTAAGTACTGCTGCTGGTCAGAGTTGATGGTGCTGCTGGTGCTGGCAAAATTGCAATGGGCAGCTGTGGCTGGGACAGAGGCTTTTATATTTCCCATATAACATGGACAGGTCAGAACAGGTTTGGTGGGTTAGTTACCAGGTGTTTTAAAGGATTTAATATTAATTGCTGGCGCGGAAGTTTTTACAAAGACTAGTGCTTTGTTCACGTTTCCGCTTGGCTGAGCAGGCAGTGAAGGTTAATCACACGGACAATGGAACTGACCACTGGGGATAAGCTAATCTGCTAATGGTGGGTGTGGAGAGCTAAATGCCTGCTAGACAACAAAGGTGGCCTCAATTTGACCATGGTCAGAGTATTGCATGTTACATGCATTGTGGAAATGCTGCCCTTGGTAAGGGATAGCATACCTGCAGATTTGTGCCATGTGTAGGGCTGGAATAGAACTGGTCCGGGCTTGGACACTGGTTTGGCTATTGTGTGTGGCATACAGAGGTTGATGGTTGACAAAATGGCCTTGTGGTAAGAAATGGTACATCAGTAGACTTATGGTAGTTCAGCAATTTATGGTGTTAACATTGGGTTTGACATATAAAATAGGGTCGGGACTTGTAATAACAAGCATGGATTTTAAAGAGGGAATATGGGAAAAAATAAACACTTAACAGAGTATGTGAGTAAGTATAGTATAAGTGATCATAGAAACAGTAGTAGTACCTAAGTGTAGTAACTGGGCAGCTCAGTAGTGCCTACAGTTGTAGTCATCATCATGGTGGTAGTAAGTATGTGACTAAGCAGTAGTAGTGATGGAGATGGCGGTAAAAACTTACTATAGCATTTAAGTATAGTAGCAGTAACTAAGTATAGTATTTAGGTAAGTAGCGACTAGAGTATTTGTTGTGATGCAGAATGGGGGAACAACTTAAGTGTAAGTATAGTAGTAGTAGTAGTAGTAGTAGTAGTAGTAGTAGTAGTAGTAGTAGTGGTCGTCATCATAGTATGATGTACTTTTTCCATCATAACGGGACACCGTTGTTGGGAATGGTAAGACTACTGAAACTTGTACTCCTACATTACTTAGGACATAATAACGGACTTCACGGCAGTGGTAGTACTACCTACAGGGTCATAACGGGAGTGGTGTACTCCAACAAGACTTAGTTCATAAGGGAGGCGTACTGACTACAAGGTGTATTATAGGGTGTACCACCTATATCATAACGTGTGTACTGGGGTCATAATGGGCGTACTGAATATACGGTATACTATACATGCTATAAGCTGTAGCACTTATATCACAACGGAGGTGTACTATATCATAATGGAGATCATACAACATAACGGACTAGATCATAAGTGAGGTGTACTACAACCTACAGGGTGTACTACAGGGTGTACCACCTATATCATAACAGACACCATAACAGCAGTGGTGTAGCGCCTACACCCCCTACATCATAATATCACATTGCATATCCTTTCTTCATGATCACTAAGAATGTACTAAGTTTCTTTTACAGTAAATAATTTATAATAATGATTCAAACTATTATGGATGCAATTGTAAAAACTTAAATTCCAACTTAAATTCCCTTCAAACATGTGCATGCTTCAAAAAGTTGAACATTAATTCCACACAAACATTCCCACTAGAGGATAATGCGGGAGACGGTTGACCACTTCCAGAGAAGGCAAAAGTTCAGCAACACTGAACTGAATTTAAAAGAAACATTTTTGCTGCATTGTGCAAGCTGTGGGGTAATATCACACATTTAATATGGGGAGTAATAGTTTAGATGTACCTATATGTATTTTTCCTTTCCCTTCATTACACTTTTTGATGACAGCTTTAAGTATAAAAGATTGAGTACACTCGTTGGTTTAAGACAGATGCTTTCTCAAAATTTATGTCAGTTGCCAGTCTGGGCCAATCCAGCAATTCAATGCAGCTAATGAATATCGATGAACTATCTACAAGTCATTGGCGACATATATTCCCCATGCTGTGGCTGATGATGGCAATATCACCGGTCAGATTTTCATATAAATTGCACTCATTCAATATTTCAATATTTTACATATTTGTCACTTTTAAAATATTAAATTAATGTTTATATATGTGGTAGTCCGGATTTAGTAGGCAGAAACCTGTGGTGGTTGTTGTTCTCAGTACAGATATAGTGGGCTGAGACCTGCGGTTGTGACGTCAGGTGGCGCGAATCTGGTATTGGGGTCTTTGTCTGCATGCAAACTTCGGTCGAGGAAGGACGTATAGAAGGTCCGAGCGATCTCTAGCTGTTTGCCTGTTTGCTTTAAAGATGACTTAGTCCAAATAGGTCTAATCACATTCCCGTGTATTCCTAGCAGAGGATACAGAAGTGGACAAGCCACTCAAGTCTGATTTTTTTCTGAAACCTACCGCCAGTCACTGCAGGTACCTTTTTATAATTATATC
>JAAUYG010092885.1_pt1 | contig 12577 bp, 12 predicted proteins | sample 7278091 | NCBI WGS metagenome assembly JAAUYG01 (sample SAMN14350201, study PRJNA611818) | marine sediment metagenome | isolation source: surface marine sediment (0.6m) | place: French Polynesia: Moorea | collected 2018-08
ACGTATGCGCACCATCAGCAGGCAGTACTCCAGAACATGACAGAAATAGAGCCGACAGAAGAGGCACTGTGAAGAGCCTAAAGTCGCGAATCATCATAAGTTGCATAAGTTGCATAAGTAAGTATGCTTAAAAAAGTCTTACCCAACTATGTCGCCATTTAGAAAAAATATAATAAATAATTTAAACATAATGGTCCATTTGGGATTAGGGATATTTTTATGACACGTTCTATCAGACAGAAAAAGTAAAGTTGTTTCACATGTGGCACAGTGGCATGGTTAGAGATCATACAAATATCAAAGATTTATTTTGATGCTCCTGCTACAGCTGCAGTGTAATTGCAGGCTACAGCTTGTGGTGTTTATAATCCACATGCTGTACCAAAATATGTGCCTCTGCGCACTTTGGTGATTTCTAAATTTTGAAATAAATTTACTTTATTTGTTAATATATTTGTTATTTATATACAAGTCATGTGGTTAGGCGCAAAGGTAATTATAAGATTACATGCTTTGTCAGGCAATGTATATTTTTACAAAATGTCTCGATGTAGGTAGGATAAACCTTTCTGTACATCACCATATATGGGACTTGACTAACAAAAATCACATCCTCATGTTTCACTGAATACTTTTAGGCAGCATAGTTTAATAAGAGTATATTATTGATGTTTAGATCTTAAGCCCACAGGCTTTAATTGGGTAACTATATATGTTACCACCCCAGCAATATGGGGCAAATAGAGCGGTCAACCCTTTGAAACATACTAATTATACAAATAACCATGAAGATAATCTTGCTATATAGGAGAGCAACTTTTTTTTTAAGGACAGACCCCTCTGAGGGGGTTTGTGGGATGCTCTTATAGTCATGTTTTGAGAAATTTTGGAGCAAAATTATATGCACAGTGCTTATGTGCAGACAGGTAATTACACCACTGTCAAGTGTAAATTGTCAATGTTATAATCCCAACCGAAGGCATTAGTTTCATCAAAAATATTAGTCATTCAGATATTATGGGGGTATTGATATATGCAAAGTTCTTCTCTGTTGTGTTTTGTGTTTGAGAATATACCACACAAATGGACTACCAGACATGCTACAGTGATAATTATTCCCTGTTCCCCTAAATCTATGCCCACGATTTAATTTGGGAGCATATTTTTTGTTTATAATACATGTACGTCCTTTCCATTTAAATAGCGCACAAAGCGCCAATAGTGTTCTGTAATACCTGCAGCAGACATGTAGACAGTTTGGTGAATGGTTCTACTCTTAATGAGTAAAATCAAGAGTCGTTTATATGGTCCAGACCCTTAAAAAGTATATTTTTGCATGATCTGTTTTTTTTTTTACAAACCAGCTGGCATGGGGTAGCTAGAAGAAGTATAAATGGTAATCATGCGCATTCAAGTAACTGTGGCAGGCGTAACTGTTGAAATTCAGTTACTTCATGGAGGCTTAAATAGCCATGTTAGTGATGTAACCATATGCACACTTAAACTGCTTTTCAAGGTATGTGGTGAACCATTGCAGATTTTTTCAGATAACAGCTGAGCGATTATACCAGTTGTGCCTCAGAGGATGTTACATATGCAGGCCAACATAAATGGTAGATTGAACTTTTAATAAAACCCAAAACTAAAATTACAATTTCCAGAAGAATGTGGTAGTGACATGAAATGTTTTTATTACAAATATGCTTAATTTATACAAGATGATAATGGAAATGGCATAAAATATACATTTTTGCATATGTCAACACCAAGTAGACAATAGTACATGTATAGTATTTAGCCCATGATTACTAGTTTTCCAATCTGGTCATGAGTATTTGGAAGTGTTAATACCATAAACGGTGCTATATTGTTTGTAACCCATCAACATAACTTTGTATGGATACACCTATTAAGATGTTTACAGCCAGGAGCACATGCTGAAATATCTTACAGTTTTTACAATTTTTACAATTTTTAATGCTTATGGTGACAAATGTATTTCATACCATAAAACTCAAATTAGGATCTTCAAGCAGACAGATAGCTACAGTTTTAACACCTGGGATTTCACAGCTCTGTACCACGATATCTAAAGTCCGAAACCCTGGCACTGCTCATACTCTCCATTAAGGACCGTAGCCATGCCATTGGCCCATCGCTGAATAAATTCTGGACAGTATGCATTATGCACACACTAAGTCTAGCTCATGTATTTGCCTCTTATATCATGGTTATTCACTTTTATCTTTTCAGTGAAGTTCTCCCAAACAGCATGTACAGGCAATACCAAAAAGCAGCTAGTCTTCATTTCGTGGCCTACAAGACATCTGCACATTCGAAGTATCAAAGTTCAGTCAGGGACACTTCCCTATATTGACAAGCACCACTGTTACATTATCAGCACTTAATCGCAGCACGGCTTCGTTGGCAAGCTTGTTGCATGCTGTGTCCCACTCACTGTCTGGATCTGCAGAATTTTCTTCCGGATCTTCACTTAGAGAGTCCTGGAATCGAAGTGACAAGTAAATTAATTGTGGATTTTCCCACCACATGTGTAATAGACACATTATTAAGCAACTTGGTAACCGCACTCACTACCAGTTAAATTTATACCAGCTACAGTATTTTTTTCAGGTAGTACCAGTATATATCATCTGATTAATCTATAAGTCATACTTGCTTTACATGTGCTTTTTATATGAGAGAAATAGTTAATTTCAAGATTGAATTTTGTATTGGGGATGTCACTTAAGAACGTGATAGCACAAGTCTAAATAGCAGCTTCATTTAAGAGCCACTGGATCCATGTCAGCCTCTGGTGAGTGACAATATGCATTATAATGCAGTATTTTGCATAGGTCATATGATTTTTAACAAGAAAGAATGGATGCTCATTTTAAAGTGGCAGGATTCTAATATTCAACAGGAAGTATTTGAAACTCCTTGGTGGGAAACTATTCCAAAGATACCCGAAAAAAGCTAAAGGCACAAAAATGGTGACACCTCATGATTGGCTGAGCTTTCATATGACACAGTGTGATTAGCTAAAGGGTAGCCATATGATCAAAAGCAGTTTGATTTCCGAATGAAACTGACTACCGGTATTCATGTTGCAAATTTTGTGGCACCAAATACTCCCAATAGAAGCAAATTTGTCCACTTCCTTACCAGTAGAAGAAATATTTTTGCAGCTTGTATTTGTGCATATTCGCAAATGAACAACATATTTGCGAGAACAGCACTGAAAACTTCATGGCTAGCAAGTACCTTTAGTATTGTCTTTACATAGTCAACTGCTGATTCATTGTCAAATCTCTTCCATAAGCCATCACATGCGATCAACAGAAATCTGAAAATCAATATTTAGCACACAATGAGTGGTAGAGTGTACTTGATAAAGCATGACCACAACATCTGTACTAAAGACAAACCATATTTGTGTTTATTACAGCATTGCGAGATCTGTTGAGTCCACACAAAAATTAACAGTTCATGGCTCACTGCAGCAATGAGCCATGCTTCAGGTAGAGAATAAAACATTGAAAATCTAAATTTTACATAACAAAGAACTGAAGATGATGCTTGTGCTATTCCGCTTGTTGAGAGGAATTGTGGTTCGTTCAGACCACGGCAAACTTCTTGAGCTCTATAAAGACTGGATCAGTCAGTCCAATTAGTTGCCACCTTTGACTTTAGGATCATTTTAATACTAACACGGAATACGTGACTTGTGCTAGAACAGAGTACATTTACATATTACACTACAGTATGAAAAAAAGAGGCACAATGGATAACCTGTCGTCTTGCGTCAGTTGGCATTTCTTGACGTCGGGAACACAGGATAGTCCATGCTTCTTGTACGGTCCATCACCGATACTTCGCGACACCTCAAGAACCCCCATAACCCTCCCATCTCTGGGGAAGAAAAATTAAAACCCTGATTAGGCATGCAAACAAGAATTATAGTAAAAATGAATCACTTCTATACCCAAAATGCTGTAACTGAAGAAAAACACATACATATGTAAATGAGCACAACCATCATTCGAGTTAAAATTACGCTATACTAATGGTGAGCTTATAAACACACCATTTACATTTTATAGGTTCCAGAACCATGAGAACTGCATTGCTAGAGTATTCAATCTTAAACTGCTAGTTGAATGTCAACATTGGTTTCAGCCATTACTGCCACTCTGACTGTCATAGATTCTTGTACAAAAAATCAAAGCGTGCACATCATGTACATGTGACATTGATTTATCTAAGTATATTATACAAAAAGGTTTCACCTTCCACCCTAAGTGTAATGACCGAAGTTCCTGTACCTTAACTGTCTACTACATTTTATTAGACAAATATATATAAAGAGGAGGATAAATAAGCATCACATAAAGAGGTGTGTTGTATGACATACATCATTATCAATGGTGATCTCAAAAGTATTACAAGTACTCCGGCATGCATAAAATTGGACCCTGTCCCAATCTTTCTCCATACTGAGTAATGTTGATTAAAAATTTCTACTTATCTTATTTCTAGTTATAATTTCCAGCTTCTGCAACTCATTTTATACCAGCATATGGTCAAGCACCATTTACCTTGCTTACTTAAGATTTTCGGCTAGATGCAAATGATGCATGTTAAACAAAACAAGAAACTGTACAAAATTAGACCTCTAGGTACGATGTCCGATCTCAGTATGATCAAGCATTTACACCTGTTCCATTCTGACCAAGGTACCCGGTAATCACCCGAACTTACAAAATCCTACATGTATTACCTAACATGACCACCAGCTTTCTGAATACGAATTCGCTCCTCATAGTGGGTTGGGTTGTGGTCTTTTGTTAGGGGAATGGCTGTGTGCTTTTTACTGGTGCGATTAAAACGGCATAAAACAGCCTAGAAGAGGAAAATATAAAATTTTGGCCCCTGTCCTTTAGAAAACTTCATCATATATTAAGGTTGTGAAGAACAGGGATGAAATTACGTCAGAATGGCCACAAGTCTTTTTGAAAATTTTTTACTTTTTGCAGAAGCGAACAAGCATCCCATAAATTGCTCGATAGCTTGTGTCAGAAAATATGGGAATTCAATGGCTTTCTTTAATTTTCTGGAAAAATTTGATGCTACACCATGAATGATGTCTAAAGGGCAGGGCCATAGAAATTAACATACAACAGTTTATCATGTTTGTACCAGAGTTAAATTTTATTCTTTTAATATCTATTAAGTATATGGCAAAGTGCTCAACGTAAAGCTGCATAATTAAATTTTCTTATATCAAAATATATTGGAACAATCAAATTCCAACTGCCGGCAATGGTTGATAATGGTTTTGACAATTTTTTGTTTGACAATTAAGCACAGGAATATAATGCAGCCTTTCAAAATAGGTCCCGAATGATTTGTTTTCACAACAGAATCTCAGTCAAAAGATTTGCTGTCATTGTAACCAGTTTTACTTGCTGCCGTGCATACCTTGCTATCTCCTAGGTTACCAATGTATAACGTGTTGTTAAGGACCAGGACTGCCACGGCTGTCGTACCGTCTTTCCAGGCTGGTTTCCTGAGATCGAAAACTTAGTGAACTGATTGTGAAGTATGCGACACAAGCATTTGAATAATGATTTATACGTGTATTTGCTTTTATAAACATATGTATGTATCGAATTGCATCACATGTGAATCAGTAAGTCCACAGTCCAAAGAACTTGATGAAAATGTCTTAATTCCACTGACTTTTGAGGTGGTACTCCGTCACAACCATGTGACAAATGCAGCAAGAACGGAAATAAAGATCACCAATTTTTATGGTGCTGTCACAAAAAAAAGTTCCACTAAATATTATGCCAATTCTGGATTTGATGCTTTGCATTTACCGGTAATCTGATATGTGCACATGATATATATTCAGTAAATATAACCACATGCCGGTAAAGAAATTGTTCACAGCAGAATATGATACATGTACCGTAGTCCCTCTATTTTGCAACCCTCTGTTTTAAGACCACCCTTGATTATAAGATCACTTGATTTGGTCCCAAAGGGCAATTTTCTGTGTTCAATGGCCTTTATTTTAAGACCAGCTGAGACATAAGACCGCATTTTCTTGGTTCCATGGGTGGTCTTTAGACGGACCAGTGTATTACTAATACTGGTACTGTGAATGCATATATACACAATGTATTGGTGGCTTTGTGTTAAACTGGAAAGACTAATTATGTGCGAAATATTTTGGCTACATACCACTGACATGTTCTTTAAAGAACTGAACAATCTCACATCTCTGTTGCGCTTTCCCATCTTTCACTTACTCTTTGGAAGCCATTGTTAGGAAGTCATCATCTGTCTGTTTGAAGGCTTCCACAAAACACCGTTTCATATCGCCTTCAAGTTTTGCAATATCACCTGTGGAAAAAGCACAACAACAAATTGCTTCACAAAAAACTGAACAATTGGGACGATTTAAATGAGCATCTGGAAATAGCATAAATCTACCAAGAAATAGTGCAAATGTATGCAAAAGTGTCTGTTTGCTGGATAGACTGACAAAATCAGGCTTTGAAATGTGAAAACAATAGCATCTGGTTGTAGTAATAAATGTATTATCATTTCTTGAGTATACATGTATAGTAGTACTTTCTACTTTCTCATGTCTCGGTCTTTGAATTCAAACCAAAAGTCACCTGTTATATGGGATCATATTTCCAAGTCCTGATGAGTGGTTTATTAAACAGAGGGAGCCCTGCATGGCCTGCTTAGAAAGTTGATGAAAACACTCGCCAATTTATCTCCAGCGATGTTTATTACAGGGAAGTATTTGTTTGCAAATACATATACTTAAAAACTGTAAACAAACTAAGTATTAGCAATTACATGTACCTTTTTGAAATCGTGACTTGATATTTTCTAGCAGGTGATTTGCAGCATACTCTGAAGCTCTTGCTCCCCCGTGTCCATCAAATACCCCATAGAAAGCCAGCCTGAAACTGTAAAACAAACTTAATGCAACTAAGCAAAGATACATACATGGTATCATGGTATGTACAAATTGTAATATTGCTCAAGGGCATCAGATTGAGTGTGATTCGCTGTCAAGCCATGTAGGTTACAAGTTAATTATGGGTATGTTTCTAGCAGTCAGATTTATTACAGACAGCATAACTTGGATTTTGATTTCTATAATATGGAAAATGGTGACAATACTCCAAGTATTTCATAATTTCTACACAGCATGAGGGATGGCAACATTACTCCCAAGTATTTCACAATTTTCCTGATGTCTATAATACTTGTAATAATATGGAAGCTGGTGACATTACTCAAAGTATTCCACGATTACTATAACAACTGGAGGATGGCAACATTACTCCAAGCGTTTTATGATTTCTATAACAGCGAAGATGGTAACATTACTCCGAAGTATTTCAAGATATCTATACATTACCCCCCTCTAATGCTATACGGACACCTCTTCTGCCAAACAATTCTGTCCTTATTAGAAAGGTGTCCTTTGGTGAGAGGGAGCATTACATGCATTTACAGTACTTTCTGCCAAGAATCTCTGTCCTTTCTAGAGGGGTGTCCTCTCCACAGAGCATCCTTTAAGAGAGGGACCACTGTAACCTGGAGGACGGCGACATTACTCCAAACGTACATAGAATCTTCATATCCAGGGAAGTCTCTGGTGATGTCGTCCAGTACCACGTGTCGGTCCTGCATGTCTTCTCTCTCCCCCTTCCTTTCAGCGTAGTAACCCTTCAGGGGAAAAACATGGCTGCCAGCTGCAAGCAAAGTTGTTTATTATGGTCAAATGTAAATGGTACTACAGTGGTTCCCCTCTTAAAGGACACTCTTCAGAAAGGACACCAGTCTATAAAGAACACAAATTTTTGGCAGTAAGTACTATGAACGCATGTAATGCTCCCTCTCACCAAAGAACACCTTTCTAATAAGGACAGAATTGTTTGGCAGAAGAGGTATCCCTACTACAGGAGGACTACTGTAGTACTACCATTTAATTTTTGTTCTATTCACTCTATAAAGTTATTCGTGCAGCACGTGTACATCATGTACATGGTGTATAATCAAACGATATGGCATTGCAATGATTTTGTACTTGTATTGCTTATCGTCTGATGAGTATTGCAATAACCCTTTACCATTTTTACATAACTTTTCATTACAGTTGCCAGGTTACAACATAATGAGTAGATGACAGTTGCATATGACATGTACAATACTCACTGTACATTGATGTAGCTTGGAGCAGTATTTGGAAAATAAATCTTACATGTAGCTGCCTACTTTAGTAGTTTTAAACTAAACCACTATTGACAGTCCTCTCCAACATATCTAATTTATTACACATGCTATATTAAACACATACATCTACATAAACTGTAAACACATTTACATTTACCTGTAGTGGAACGTCTTTTTCCGGACTGAGATCCCCCATCTTCTTCACACTTTCTCTTCTCTCCTTTTCGATCTTCTTCCCTTGCAACACCGGTACTTTGCAATGGGGCATTTGCTTCGATATTTGCTGTTTGATCGCTGACTAAATCGCCTCGCTTCGATAGCTTGTCAGGCTCCTCCTTGCTGTTTTGTGCTGGAACATTATAAGAATTCACGTAATTGCTGATAATAGAAGATGTTTTTTCCCTAAAAGCCAGCAATTAACAGATTAAAGAAATTCTAAAGGAGGACAGTGACTTTATTAGAATAAACTCAAAAGGATGAAGCTAATAATGGTTCACTGGATAACTTTAGGTATTTTCTGGACTTTTTGAGATTTCTTCTGCAGAAAGGAAGAAGCAATGGAATGCAGATAAGCATGTGAGAAAAAAGAGGCAGACTCTATACTTGCATCCACATGATCCAGCCCTGCAAAAATTCTTTCAGCAAGGTTCTTTTGACCATGTTGACTTGAGTCATATGAAGTACAGTTATTCAATGAACATGATCAGCTGTATCTGTGTATAGTCTGTAGTATACACTATACAATCAACTCTTTGGCATAACGGATGCTCCAGTAATTAGGAATCTCTGGACAGCATGTATAGTGTTCATATGCATAGTGTTAAACCAATATTCAACTTGGCTAAAGGCCAGTTAATTAAATTAAGACTAACCAAGGTGGCTGCATTCATTAAGGTGTTTGTTTTCCTATAATACGTTGGCCAGAGTAGTTCTGTACCACCACAACGGGGATTGATTATGGGAAGTGGGAACTGTGCTTTTTATCATGTTTATCAGCACTGGACCTCTCTGTTTTTTCAGTATATGACACAATGAGTCAATAGGACAGGTAACAGGTAGCCGATTATAATGAGCATCAGTAGCATGCCACCCCTATTGTCTGTTATGTATGAGAACTCAAGGTAAATCAGACATAGTGCAAAGTATAAATTTGCTTATTTCCTTGTTTGTCACTTGAACATGTTTAAAGCACGATTTCATTCACATTGGACTTGCAAGCAACAAATTTTCTCAAAAGTGGGGTCTCCTTGTACATGCTGTATGTGTTTTGTAATGCGAGAGTGATAGCGCGCTGTCTGAATAGCGACTCGCATGTCTGCATGAAGTTTTCATCAATTTTGAATAAGTGAGTGACAGTGAGTAACATAATATAGCGGGTCTGTTGTATAAAGCGCTCTTGATAGTTCATTAAACTGAAACGGTGCTATATGAAGTTAATCAATATAAATATATATATATAACCGAACCAGCAACTCAGATGTGGCCTATCAATGGCCTCCGATGCTTCTTGACTAGAAATTTACATCACTTCTAGAGAATTCTAGTTACACTGTACACATAATATCCTTTTGGGTGTGGCTACAGCCCATAGTATACATGTATATATAAGACCTTTGGATTTCATCTTGTACTGTGATACAAAGCATGCAGTCACACAATAGACAAATAGCAAATCAGCAGGCCCTTATAACATGTATAAAAGATATCATTTGCCCAGCTTCTCCCCATGCTTTGTGGCCAAGCAGAATATGGGTCCTCTGTTGAACTCATAATTTAACCCATTTCCAAAGCTTCCTGTTAGCCTGTTTTGCCTTTGTGAATGGTCTGTCTCCCAATGACTTCCTGCATTGGCGTGATGTCATTATGGTCATGCATCTGTGTCGAAACACTCAGCCAGAGAGCATTTATTTCTACTGTTTCAGAGATTTGAGCAGGGGGAGTATGGCAATGCGTATTACTCCTTCAATGTTTCAAACCGATACGAATATTGGAATGGGACAGTGCATCATTACACACCAGCCAGTCAACTCAGTATGTATTAGTCTGTATGTATTATGTCATGGGTGAGTATAATAACTCAATATAAAAGGGAATTTTTAAAGCAGGTTTTTTGTTTGTCTGAAAATGTGTGGAACATACAGTAAACACAAATTTGGACCGGAATTGGCATGTCGTACTTTTGAAGATTTTGAAAATCCATTGACTTTCCATGCATTACTTATGTTATTTCTGCAACATAACTATATTGTAATTGCTTGGCTTCAAAGAAAAGGACTATTAATTAAAAGTTTGAGATGGGAACGATGTGGTGTAGACTGCAACCAGTGTACGAGGAAAAAGAGCTTGGATGCTGTAGCATGGAGATGTTCCAGCCGGAAACATGAGTATAGCATCCAACAATTTTCATTTTTCCAAAGATCGCATTTTTCCTTTCAAGTCTTGTTTCAATTTATAAAGTGTTTTTGGACAACCAAACTCTGTTGACAGCATCTAAATTCAGTGGCTTGGACTGCAAAAAGACTTTGGGTGTTTGGGCCAATTTTATTACAGACTTATTCAAACAGTGGGTGTATGACAATTACCATAACGTTCAGCTATCCGGAGATATAGAAATTGATGAGTCACTTTTCGGCAGACATTGTAAATATCATTGAGGTAACCCACATGTGGGCTGGTCGATTGGGAGACAAATAGACTGCTACTTTTCCCAGTTGACCAAAGGGACACATCTACTTTCATTCCCATTATAACACCGCACGTTCGACAAGGGAGCAGAATTTTTCCAATGGGTGGGCTGCTTATCAAGAGCTGAATGATAGAGGATATGAACATTTTTCCATTAACCACAAGATAAGATTCATAAAAACATAAGTCAACGAGTTCTCGGGGGAGGAAATTGAGGCGCACACAAACACAACTGAAGGGTGTTTGAAGCATGACAAGCAGCATTTCCGCCTCATAAATGGCACCTCTTGGCAATTTTCGAAGTGCATCTTGCAGAAATTATGTGGCGGAATTAAAAAAAAAACATTTATGCTGCGTTTTTCAAACTTTTGAAAACCTAGTACATGCTAGAAGGCCCCCTCAGTTGGATTTCATGATGCCTCTCTTTCCTTCCTGGTCTGTAGAGGTGCGCCAAAGGTCCCAAAACAGCTTTGTTCAGTGCCTCGGTTCCTCTGATGACTGATAAGGAAGCCTTATTACCTCTAAGTGGCAATGGACAGGAACCCAGAGATGCCGAAGGAGGTGCCAGCACTGATGACAGTGATGAACTGTCACTAGATCTACCTAATCCCAGTGCCACATCAACACCAGCTGTCCACTCCGGTCTGCCTGCTTCTGTGACTGTGCGCAGGAAAAAGAGCAGGGTACACCCCCGCCAACCCCCACAATCTAGCCAAGCTGGTAGACACCGGTTGTCCCAGCCCAGCCCACTTGGGCTCTCTCTCGCAGCCAAATCTTCCCTCCACTGCCCCACAGGCTGTTCCCCAAAGCAGGGAAAAACTATCTCGGGCAACTAGCTCAAGTCAACCCCTTGACCCCAAATCTTGGCAGACAGCAACCCAGGCATCCGCGGTACTCCGTAGCAAAGGAAGAGGAAAACCGCCAGCCAACCCAAAGGGCTCCACATGAGTTTAAATAATTTGCCATGTCACTTTTTATTTTATCCCTATCTCCCATGTCACTTTTTATAAGACCTTGATGTCACTTTCTATGTAGCTTTTATAAAGGGCTCATGTCGGATTCTACAACTTTTATAGTGGCTGTGTCCATGGTGTCGCACTTCGTTTTTTACCCATGTGGATCCATATATTTGGACCGTATTTGGACATACCTTGCCTTCTGTTATTTGTCACTTGTGGAAGTGCTGTGTCTGCGTTGCTATCTACTAGTATTTAAGGTAAGTTATTATTTGTGTAATAAAATAAACTGCCTAAAGTTAACGGAAAAGGATCATTATACATTATTGTACAATGGGTTCTGGGAGCTTTACCTGCTGGGGGCGATTGGACAGTATTGTCCTGTGGGTCACAAACGGCCACACCACTCCCACGTGTAGGGCTCCACATGGGTAAAAAACGAAGTGCGACACGGCCACTGTAAAAGTTGCAGAAATCCGACGTGGCCTTTTATAAAAACTGTAGAAATTTAGAAAACTGTAGACTTTAAGGTCTTATAAAAAGTGACATGGTGACAGAGGGAAACAATAAAAAGTGACGTGTGACATAGCATAAATTATTTGGACCCATGTCAGTTGGGAAAAGCTTTCAATTAAACTACGTAGTCCAATTGGACTACTGTAGTC
>JAAUYG010095321.1_pt1 | contig 12576 bp, 5 predicted proteins | sample 7278091 | NCBI WGS metagenome assembly JAAUYG01 (sample SAMN14350201, study PRJNA611818) | marine sediment metagenome | isolation source: surface marine sediment (0.6m) | place: French Polynesia: Moorea | collected 2018-08
AACGCTGCTGTTTTTTGGGATGCATAAGGGATTACAGTAACTTTTAAGTCGAGCGTCATATCTGTCACAGATGATGGATAGTGACCTGAATTATTTCACAGGGCTTCATTGGTATGGCCTCGGTTTTCTGCAACTCACTTAATACATATATATATGGTAGAACTAGGAATGCAGCTTAAGTAGGACAAGGAACTGTATTGGTAATTCCAGTAGTACTATTGGACCATACAATATACACTTTTTGTTGTAATATAGATGTCCATTGGGGTTAAAAAAGCTGTGTGGAAATTTCTAATCACACATTCTGCTCACAGAGTTGGTTTATGGTCGAGAAATTCCCGAATTTTCGGCAGAATCTGAATGCCTTCATCAGGGGATCACCTGACGGTTATCTTTATCCACCATAAACCGACCCTGTGAGCAGAATGTGTGATTAGAAGTATGCTTCCAGAGTCCAAAAACATTCACTCCCTTTACATGTATAGAAATGTTTAACCCTCTGGATAGTGTTGTTGTTTCTAAGCTAACTCCCCAAGATGTAAATCCTGATGGCATCAAAAAGAGAGAAAGAAAAAAAAAAACTTTCATGGAACTGGTGAATACATCTGTTAAAAGTTTGTGATTTTCCTATTGTGCCAGTAAAAATAGCTGTAAAAATAATAAAATATTTAAAGAATGGGAGTGATATATCACAATAAAAGTTCCCAGTATACATAGTCAGAACGGGTGTCCTATTTACTTCTGGCATCTACATTCTCATACAATCGTGGCATAATAGTGGAATTTCATATCATTAATCCATCGCATGATCAGATATTTGATCACATGTTACCGATTCAATTTTATTTCCTTTATGATTACAGTTTAACACAAGATACAATGTTACATCAAGTCTATTTTACTGTCTATTTGACTGTGATCTTTATACAGGTAAACACACAGTAATGCAACTGGGCTAGTGAGTGCCAAGATGGTGGAACATTTGCGGCTAATTTGACCACCTCGGCCAAATTTGTTCTGCTGCTTTATCGGCAAATGCAAATTCTTCCTTTTATTAGCCAAATGATCTTATGAATTAGGACAGAATTTACATTATCAGATGTCATATACATTTATGTTTAAAGCAGCAAAACAAATATAATGGTAATATCCTGGGTATCATGTCAAATTATTGATCGCATGGCTTGCATTGATGCTTTCATGAAATGCTCGCTAAATTTTGTTTTGTCACTTAAAATTCTAGTACCGGTAGTATCCTATCCGACTATTGCCGGCTTCACACCACTATTAATAGGAATGGAAAGCAATAAAATCTGCGGGTGGTATGTTTGGACCTGCGTTCAGACCAGAAAAGTCATTTCGGTATAAAAAGCCTGCCCTGGTGGAAACCGAAATATCTCCCAGGTTGCAGTGTGTGCGGCCATGTGACTATTTTTAAGGACTCACGAGATTTGCCTTCACCAGCTTAAAAATTTATGTTGACTTGTGTTGAGACTTTTAACTTGTTACCAGACGCTCACTCCCTTTTCTTACCAACTTGTTCGATATATATATATATATTTTTTTTTCCCTCAAACATGGCATAATTTCTTGCTTCGCATTCCCAATTAGAACCTCCACCTCATTCTCCCCTTAATTATTTGCGCGTGCCATAATGATCGAATTTGATGAAAAACTGAGCAGAAATTTAAAATTTACATGTACCCTGTAAGTATAACAAATATGGCATGGTGAATTCGCAAATATCGCGTCACATTACGTTGAGATCTTGCGTAGTAGAGCACCTCTTACCGCAAACGCGGGAAAATGCTGCGTTCACACTGCACTTGTGCCGACATAACTCCTATTCCGGAACACTAATCCCACCTTTTCTATCGAAATAGCCATTTCGTTTGCAGCCCAAAATTTATGCCGGAACAGCGCATTCAGACATGAAATGTACCGATATGTCGGAAGTTACACCGGCACAACTTTCTGGTGTGACCCCGGCCTATATTATCGACAATTAGTAACAGATTAGGCTACAATTTGTTTGATGACTTGATAAGTTCATTTTAATGGCTATCCCAATCATGCTATGATTGTGATCATTTTAGCAGTCCAATGACAACTTCCTAGCCTGGGCTTCCTTCTATCAAGTAATCAATGCATGATACAGGGCCAAAGTTCTAAGAAGTTTTTATTTTATGTCAAGTAGGCTTACTTAATTAAATATGTATTTTATTGTTCATAAATGATTTTATCACTGTTTTGAATGCTATAATATTATCTTATTTCAATTAATCTTGTAGGTTGATTTTTTTATATATACTACTGCCGGGGAAGTGCGTGGTAGGCCCCTGCCAAGTTATCACTGCAAGAAAGCGAGAATTACGTTAATCTAGAACAGTTTATTATCCACATAACTAAAAGAAAATGAACTGCACGTCACAAAACATTTACTGTTAAAAGCATGTAATAGATTGTTCTTCTACGGTGTGCTGATAGACTTTACCAAAAAACAAGACATTGATCTAAGCAACTATTGTTGCTCTTGGAGATGAGAACATCAAAACCAGTCACTATAGTCACTCTGTGTACGCAAGGGGTTAGCACAATAAAGAACACCAATTGTGATTGTGATGATTTTGCCAAGAGGTAGTCATGATCACAATCGATTACATTAGGCATGTAATCGCCCCAGCCCTGACTTGCAGTCTCATGATGTGGAGTTTGTCTATCCCCGTCTTTCCCTGGTGCATTCACTAACGTTTTAATTTCGGGCTTCTCGGCATACCTCCAGTAGCTTGGTCTGAATCGCAAACCTCCGGGCATATTTTCCTAACTTCCTGTTCCAATCAGGAAACATGATAAAAGATGAAACCAGCCGAAGGTTGCAGTAAACAGCTAGTTAAGGCCAGCAGGTAAGCGATGCATGATCAGCTCTGATGAAAGCACCAAACTGATTAGAAAGATTGCATGGGAGCTTTTCTAGAGTACACTGACATCCGTTGCCCCTTTATATATCCTGGGATTTTGCTTTAGAGAGAACAATGAAGATCCATAGAAACTTAGTCCTGTGTGATCTTCAAAGAAGACTTCTTTCTTCCGTCTACATGCAGCATTTTGTTAGCTTAAATTTTTCAATTATTTAGAAAGGTTAGCAAACACCAGTCCATCTGTAGGTTTTCACCTCTAGACGCTGGCTTTTGAAAGAAACAATGGCATTCCACCACAGAATTCCACACCTTTTAACACTGGGTTTCAAGGGTAAACACAATGTCGTCAAAGGCTGGAAACTAATGGAGCAAAGCACCTGAAGAACAACAGCGAGTTTGAAATTAAAAGTAACAGGTCTGTGTGCCCCACAGATCACACACACACTGAAGTAAATATGCTTTCGCACTGCCAATTTAATTTCATTGACAAATATGCCATATGGCCCTGTTTGGCTACATGCATATGGCCTAATGTGGAAACTTTTCCGAAGGTACCAGAAAGAAGCAAAAAGGCGCGAAGACCACATCAAATGATTGTCAGAACTTTCATATGACACAATGCATTGCAATGTGATTAGCTAAAGGGCATTATGACCAATGGTAGGTTGGCTTCCGAATGGAACCAACTGTTCAGGTTGTGCATTCGTGATGCCAAATGCTCCCTATGAAGTTCCTTTGTACCTTTGTATATACCTGGTAGTGTGAATACTGGTGTACTCAGATATTTCATTTGGAACAACATTTGACATTCTGCAATATATCGGTACAAGAGTAACATTATATTCCTGGTTGACAGCAAAATCACTTTGAAGGCTGTGACATTGTAAAAGAATTTATCGTGAACCACAATGGTTGCTATAGTACAGCACAGTTATACATAATTTTACCCAATAGGAATTGACTGTAGATATATCTTGAATAGTCTAGAAAATACATGAGTCTTCGTAAAATGTTTGATGTATCACATGAGATTATTTCTGTAATTTGTATGAAATTGTGTGAAGCCAAAGTTATTGATAAAGTTAAGCACAATAGTTGTGTTACGCTGCAACAAAAGGTTAAGATAATGACATGTTTCATCATTTCATTGAATAAGGTCTCAACATGTACCTTTATGCATGCATTACATGTTCTGTTGTATTCCTTTCTATGTCTGATATATATACTGTGAAATCTGTCTTGAGAGATCACTGCCATCAGAGCACCTGTTTTGTGAGACCAGATATTCCTGGCAGAAATTTAAGTCCTACATTTCAATGTACATGTAATTGAACCTGGCTGTCACCCAAGATCACCTGTCTTGAGAGACCACATTTGTATGGCCAATGGCATGGTCTTTCAAGGCAGGTTTTACTGTATATAAGTATAAAGCAATGCAAATCAGTATTCCCATTGGCACATTGGTGATTTTCCTTGCATTAACAGAGGGATGGTTTAGCAAAGGTCAATTCAAAGAGCCCTGACCACCAGGAATGCTGATCTCTGCCGTTATCTCCTGACATTGGCGAGATCACTTACGAAACCAGACAGTGTCGCATTGGAGAATCTGGTTTCTGTTCAGATGGCGGGATACTTCGAGTAATATTCAAGCGAATAACGGACACAGGAAATAAGCGTCCGATGAAGAGACTGGCAGGATTCGTGCGTCGGGTTAGGATGGGATTAGCGGCATCCGCAGGCATCACCAGTCTGTAACGGCAGCGGGAGGTTCAGTGTCATGTTCAGGCCACGCTGCAGGCAAAATGTAGGAAATTGTTGATGTTGCTGTGAACAGGAGTAGATCGAATGAAGCCATGGAGAGAGAGAGAGAGAGAGGGGGAAAAAAAAAACTGTCGCCAGATTGGCGTCCGGAAGGCTGAATAACCCCATCCTAGCAGCACATGGCACTTCCGGTGCCTATCAATACAAAATGGAAATGTGATAACAAAAAGCCAAAAATCCCACAGACCTGAGCAAAATTACTATAAAGGTAATAATTCTTCGGTGTGGCACCTGCGAACTTAATTAATTCAAAGGAGCTTGCTGTCAGAGACTTGAATGGCCATGTCGATGATGACATATGTGGCATGGCTGATAATGAGTTATTGAATGGACAACACCTAGCTAGTACGGCTATGCTCTGTGGGTGTTATAACGAGCTTCCATAGATGGCCCAGCAGCGCGGCGGCATATGGCTTATCCCGAGTTGCTGGGCTACTTCAGCACAAGTCCATGTGATAAGCGCTTTATAAGTTCCCAGGTAATTATGGTAAAGGTGTCCCCAAGAACTGCCATGGGCAGCAGGTGTGAACAGCATGGAAGGTCGTAAGTTAATGACCATGCAGCAAAGAACCAAATGGAATTTCGTCATCTAAGTCTTATTATGAACAGGGTCACCTTAGGGTAAAATTAACCTATTTTAAGAAAAATGTGTGGGTAAAGCCATCCAACTTGAGCAACCTTCATGATGAAGAACAAGAGCCGCCCTCCAGGGCAGGATCTGTGCTGTGACATCAACATTTTTTGGTGCGACAAGAGAACATCAAGTGCTGATGCTTTTAACAAAGACATCTGGAAGAAGCATAATTTTTTGCTGTTGTCTCTTTTGTATTACCACAACTGGCACGTGTATTTTTTCTGGAAATGGAAAAATCTATGAACTATAAGGTACCTCTCAAAGTGCATCGGTATCCTAGTTGCAAAAAAGTGTGCTAGTTAAAAATTTGAAATTCTAATTTTGAAAGTTCCTGACAGTCATTTTATGCATCCCTCAACAGAGAACTTAACTAAATCACTTTTCCAATAACATAAAATTTTTACCCTTGCTGAGACTGGATGTTGTAGCTCTTCCCGATTTGATTTTAACCCATGTGTACCCCTTATAGTTACAGAACACTAAAACATATTACTGTTCTAGGATTTGGTTTCTTTAAGAAACAAGCTACCGGTATACTCATAAAAATGTTATGGGCATTTAGAATAATATCGACACAATGGTATATTATACTACGGATGTCTCAAGTTGGGTTACCGTGATATTTTACAAACTGGCATGAAGCATTTCCTTCAGAAAAAGAATGATGCCCATATCTGTATATAAGCACGGCTGTTGTATCTTTAATAAACGTATGTGACCTCCTGGCTAACACAGCAGCTTATACTTTGCAGCAGAGGAGAATGGTTTGCGGCAACTAAGATTCAATTTATGGCTGCTAAATTTTTAATCGCGAATTCCATGCACGCCATCCCAGGAAGTGCATCATCGAGAATATGCGGCAACACAACACAGAAGCTGTGATGGTGAATGGCCAATGACACGCTGCGACTCCGATAACATGGGTCCAGCGATGACTCCCTGTGGGATTTACCTAAGCTGACAGATTATTACCAAAAAGGATATAGATGATCAAACAATGAATGCTGGCTAATTAATTCCAAGAGCATCCAGTAAATTTTCTTCCATTCCGGTGGCCATTTTGCTTCCACCAGAATTGCTCAAACTAGCTGAAAATAAAATACTTTTGGGCCAGAGGTTGTTCGTGCAAAAACATCTCAGATTCATCTGATCACATTCATCATGAGGGATTTGGAAGTGTAGATGCGTGGCAGAGAAGTGAATCAACTTATGCTGTCAGTGGGTTAAATGGAGTCCTGTTTCGGGTCTGTCATGTGGAATCAGATGGAGGGTGATCAGTCCTCCTGGTGCTACAGAACCACTTGATAACATGGAGGTGTAGTTGATAGATGATGATGGCATGTTCATGATACGTTCCAAATTGATTCCTCGGTGATTCAGGGATCCGTGGAACATTCACTGGAAGCCATTCTATAATTGCATACTTGCAAAACAAAAATCAAGTTGCTCAAAATAAGACATGCAAATTTTTCAGATTTATAAAACTCTTTCTAAATGCTGAATGCATCTTTATGTGAAGTAATTATGTAAAATCTAACGCATTGTACCAAATAGCACTGGAAGTGCATGGTCCCAAGAATAATTTCATATGCAGTTTTTAAGATAAATTTGCCAGCATTTTTTAAACTTTTTTGCAGATTCCCCTTGCAGCATGTATGAAGCCTGGATGTTAGATCTATAAAAAAGAAGAAACAAATTTGAAAATTCGATGTCCATAGTTGAAACGACATCAACTTTAGAATCTTGTAAGAAATAAAATTGTGATAGTTTTACTGGTTGCAATATGGTGCAGGCTCGAGGCATAAACTCATACAGATCAAAGTAATATGCCTGATGTTGTTAAATTCTGCATTCGATAATCTTTCTCTGGTGGCTGTATAGCAAAGGTGACTAGGTCAATCAATGTTGGTGTGTTTGCTTGCTGTGGTTTTGTCAATATGTGACGAGTTCCATTTTTTTGCCTGAGGGAAAGCACTGGTGATATTGTATCCACATGTTTTGAAAGTGGAATGGCACTTTAATTTTTAAAATTTGTAAAATGATGCAGAAAAATGATCCTTGATCCCTGGTTTAATAGTAATAAGATAGTAAGATGCTGCACACCTTTAAACACACCTCTGGAACTTTAATGTGAGGAAAGCAGTGATACTATTTCCCTAACACAGCGGTTGTTTTTTTAACATGCTCACCTATTTATAAACAAAATGTGTAGTGTCTGATAATTTGTTTTAAATACACATGTGGCAACATAAAATGTCAGAGACTGACAGGATTAATATTTATATGAACATGGTTGTCTTAGCACATCAGTGGCCAGAAATTCCAGACAAAATTGTGAAACTATCATTTGAAACCGATCACCCCCTATAAAGTTTAGGAATGTGGCAGTGATGTGGGAATATAAATGTGTCAGTTAAACTGTCACCCTTATATATCATTTAGGACTGCAGCAGTGATCATTCTAATTCTATACATGCATAAGGAACTGCCATATTTTATAGCAATTTTTCAGCCGTAACTCGGATGACAAGTGGTTCAGTAAATTACAATGAAATCTAGTACCAGTATTTTTGGACTTTTTCAAGCCTGCTTATATCTCTCAGTGATGACAGTCTTTCAAGAGTGGTGTTAATTATATAGTTTCTTTTAACTTAAATTTGTATCTTAACCTGGTGCACACAGTAGTCCATCTTTTTAAAGAATACACCCAAGGCAGGACTGACCCTGCTGTAAAGGACACCCCGGTGGCACGTTTATAGAGCGTGCCATCCACTGTGCAGATGAATATTGAAAGTCTTTCATGATTAGTGTCTAAGAATTGCCTACCGCCAGGAGATTTCTTAGACACGGGTTTTGTTTCTCCTTAAAGGATGTGTGACCAGCAAAGTACAGCGGTCCAGAATTAGCAATGAAACTCAGACAGCAGAAGGATGTATTGATGTCTATTTAGAGCGCAGATCATACACCCTAATTGGCATGTGGCCCAGGCAACGTGTCAATTACAGTCCAGTAGAAAGAAAAACATATTTCGACTTGAACTTTATTGGGCGCTTTATTGGACACACTTGAAGATGTCATTTCACCATCGCTTGTATGCCGTGACTTCCTCCTATATTTGATACCCGACATGATTTATACAGTGTCATAGATTTCTCTAACAGACATTGTCTACCAAATAATCATGGCGCTCAGCACCCCGAGCAAAGTGCAGGCAGCCCAACGAATTGGGGAGTGCTAAAATGGATGCTTATATCGTCGAGATATTCAAATGTTTGATTCATAGCTATGATTGAGGACCCGTGTTGTGATGTTATCGATCTTGCCATCTAGGAAACCCAACGTGCTGTCGCGGGACTGTAATAGAGACCTAGCAGCCTCAGCCCTAGCAACAGGCACAATTGGCCAGATGCAAGCAGCAGTAGCCAGGATAACTACTCCCCAAGGACGTCAATTCCCAGCTTATCCTGCCAAGTGAGAAGGTCTAAATGGCAGAATTTGGCACCGAGCAGTCTCTAGAAATCGTAAAATGTCCTCTCTAGCTGCCTTCCTCATTTCACACCAGTATTTATGGATACTAGATCAAGTAACGTGGGACTTTAACAGAAGCTGGTGCTTTCCACTTGGGATATATGTCACATTTTTAAGCCCCAATCTATCGAATGAACAGTCGTACCAGTATTATACTGGCCCAGTGTCATGTCAGACAGAAAAAAAAGTTTTGGCACATTGCATTTATGGAGCAAAAGATGTAGGCGCAAGAGCTTAGCAGTGAATTAAGTCACAAATGACAGGGGTGTTTAGCCTCTGTCAGCACTTCATACAAATTATGAAAGTACATGTAGTCTGATTTTTGTGTCCTGATTGAATGTGTATAGGGATATATTTGTACAATAGAACCCAACTTTGCGACTACCTTTGTATTTACAAGGACCACTAAATCCCGCCAGTACCACAAACCTGCCTTTCTGATCTTATTTAAGTAGTGTCAAAAATAAGACTACCTAACGATAAAGACTTGTTTATAGCAGTCCCATCAGTGGTCTAATTCTAACATTTCTTTGTATGACGAAAAGCATGGGAAATATACAGTATCTCGTAGGCTGAAAATTGATACACATATTTTCTGGAATATGCTAGTACTTACTTACTACACTCTACTAGTATGGTACTAGACTATCTTCTTTCAGCTAGGTGCGGAACCTGTCATATTTCTCGAATTATTCTGTTGCAATAGAAGTTAATCAGACAATAAATATTAAACAAAAAAGAACATCCATACATATTAATGATGTCCATTTCTAAGAGTCACAGTAAATATGCATATAAAGGAGCTCCGAAGGGGGATTTACAGCAATGGTCCGGTGCTTGTCGGCTACCTGCTGTGAAGAGAAGACGACGACGGACTGTATCCTTAAATTTGGGACGCATGTTTCTATTAAGATCACAATCTTTATGCACCAAGACAACATTGGATGGGTGTACTCCAGCCGGGAAAATGTAACTGAATTTTAGGGCCTGTAATCATTTGGAAAATAAAAACGTGAATTCTATTTGCTTGGGTGAGCAAAGCCATTTCAGTGCCATTTCCACATAGCAAATTTGGTGGCAGAGCTGCAAATTGGGTCCCCGAGGCAGTAGAAATAAGTTTCGACAGATCCAGAACCAGGGATATATTGTGCAATATATTACCTTTTGATGTACTCATTCTCTGAAAAGTGAAGTTTAGTAAACAGATACATGTAAGCAGCATTCTTAGTGAACTCTAAATTGCTGTGGTAGAAGGCAATGCTGCCTTTTATATTAATATCAAACCACTGCCGGGGAATTTCACAGTACTGGTATGCATAGTATGCTCACGATGCAGTCCGATTCATAAACTTTGTAATGAAAGAGGATAGATTTATATGCTTGTGGTAAGTCCTTAGTATCTTCAGTGAAGGACTTTTAAGTTTTTCATAGTTAAGATTAAAATCACATTTGAAAACTTGAGGAAAGAATAAACTGAATTATATTCTGTAATGGTTCTTGTACCAGCAGTATATTGCTAAACATAACGCCGAGGTCAATAAATAACGAAAACATTTTGCCAGGTCGTTCTGTCCCGCACTATCGTGATGAATCTTTCGAATCATTGCAGAACGGAGGCCAAATTTTGACCTCGGGATTCTCCCCATCACAATGCCGTGCCACTGATCTATATGGAATCTGTCCCAGAAGGTCACTCGACAGGAGCCAAACTGCGACCAAAAAACACGATAAATCATGCTCTCTACAATCACGTCTCATTGTTTTCTTCTCCCTGGTTAGGAACATCTGCCGTGTTGGGGAGCGAGATTTCTCGTTTCTCCACCCTAAAAAAGCACCTGCTCTCCATTTCCATACAATTCTGCTGTGACCCTTATACAAATTGGAACAAGCGAGTAGAGCGTAATGCGATCAGGTTCTCGCATTAACATTGGGTACGAGTTCATTAACCTAAAAACCGTTCCGTTGAAATGCATTTCTGTGTTTGCTCCTAGTGGCACAAATCAGAAATAATTTGATGCTTCTATATTTGGTGGAAGTTAATGTCAGTACATCATACAGAGAACCAGGTAGTGAGTTTTCTGTGCATTGTTTTCATTTTAGATTATGAATATAGGCTGAAAATAATGTAAATATTGCTGATTAAAAGTAATACAAAAAACAGCAAAAAAAAAGGTCTGAAAAGAAATGAGATTAAGATATAAATGTATAAATGTAAATGAATTTGCGTAAGTGAACAAAGTGTGCATTCAGCAAGGAAATTAAACACCATTGAACAGCAAATGAGAAAATATGCTACAGTGAAACCTGCCTTGAGATGCCAGCTGTCTTGAAAGACTAGATATTTCAGGCAGAAGGTACTACATTCCAATATAACTGAACCTGTCACCAAAGACCACCATTTCTGGAGAAGAAACATTTTTATGGCCAAGTTGGGTAGACTTTCAAAACAAGATTCTAATGTATAAGTGGAAGATAATTTGCAGATATAATTAGAGGACAGTAATCCTAATAATGTCACTTGATATATCATGTTCATGTAGCTTTTGAATGTTTTTATTTATCTGCTCTGTGTGGGTGATATTTTCACATTATTTTGGCTAGAAGTTTTGTATCACGCCTGCTCCAAACAATTTTCAGATCTGTAAATCAGACGCTTTTTTCCCATATACAGTAGTTGCTCTGTTTTACAACCCTCTATTTTAAGACCACCCTTGATTATAAAACCGCTTGATATCGCAAAGGGCAAATTTTTCTGTGATTTTTTTAAATGACTGTTATTTTAAGACAACCTGCAACATAAGACAACATTTTCTTGGTTCCATGTGTGGTCTTAAAAAAGAGGGACCACTGTATGGCTACCACCACATGCAAAAATCCTCAAACTTCAGGCTATGAGAAACACAAGAAAAATTAACTAGGAATGGCCTTAGCATGGCGATTGGCAACGTGCACTAGGCGTTGATAGGCATGAAAGGCATGATAGGCCAATATCGCCGATCGCATCGCATGTCGCATGCGAGATGCCGATGGCAAAATTCAAATGCAAAATACACCTGGCGTGAAAATGCCAAACTTGAATGCTTCAAGCATGCGATGCTTCAGTACTCATTTGCACATACTATGCCATAGCACATGGCATAGAGCACATATGCTATAGCACATGGAACAAGTGTGTTTCCCGTACTGTACTATACATGTAGTTGTAATGATGGCATGCTATCTTGCAAGGCCTGATAAGCTAGTAAGTTGGCTTAATGGAACTTAGAGGTTCTTTTTGAGTAGAATTGATAAGAGAAACAAAATTGCTGCCTCCGTCAGGAAATTAGGTTTATGGGACATGAAGGAATCAAGGATTATACATAAGGGTGTTCTGTGGCCAAGGAAATGACACCTGTGAGAGAAATTAATCACTTAAGTCTTGTGTGAAGAACCAGAAGATACCAGGTTCACAGACTAAGTAAATGACAAGAGGCCCAGGGGCCTTGACGCTCTGCTTGAACTGAAGACCCAGTACACAAGAATGTTTTGAAAAGTTGTAAAGAGAATAAAATTATGTTACCTCAGGTACTTAAGATGCCAGTTAACTTCTCATTGCAGTATTCTAACAGGCATTCAGATTTACCATGGTAGCCAATGTTGTCACAAAGTTTGGATGGACTCCAATGAAAAATGTGG
>JAAUYG010085237.1_pt1 | contig 12575 bp, 7 predicted proteins | sample 7278091 | NCBI WGS metagenome assembly JAAUYG01 (sample SAMN14350201, study PRJNA611818) | marine sediment metagenome | isolation source: surface marine sediment (0.6m) | place: French Polynesia: Moorea | collected 2018-08
ATTACCTCCTCACCCTTTAACCTCGGTTAAGTGCTGACCTACAGAAGTATTATACAGGCGGGCTTTGGGTGAGGGCGATCGCGCTTGACCATCACTTATAATTACACCCCCACCTCCCTGTAAGGCTGTAATCTGGTTTTGGAGGCTGGAGGATACGGTAGGGAGTTGACCTAAAGTGGTTTTAGTTTGAAGCGTTTCTTTTTCTTCCTCCATCGGTTCAACCTGCCTTTGAAGCAATGGTGTAATTTCCTCAGCTAACGGCTTAGTTTGTAAAGTTTCTTCTTCTTCTTCTTCCGCTTCAGGTTCAACCTGCTGCTGAACAGAGGGTTCTGGCATCTGCATTACTTCGTCAGCAACGCGATCGGCTTCCTGTTCGTATTTATCCCCCGGTTCGTTAATCTTCAGCTTGGTTTGCAGCAACGCTTGTTCCTGACAACGCGGACAACCACCACCGCAGGCGCATTTGCGTTGCAGCAGTGGCATCCCCATTGAAAGAGGAGAGACATTGCGCGATCGCACAATAGTTTTAGGAGTTGCCCTCACTGGTTTCTGGTGAAGGTAATTCTGATTAGAGTTTTTTTTAGTAGCAAGGGTTCTCATGGGTTGAGCGCCTCCCTAGGTGATGATATTTGGTGTTGTGTTTTTGTTGGGTTTTATGCTTCAATCTCCCCTATGGAGGAGCAAAAGAGGTGGATCTCACGAAAACGGACGGGTTTAGAATGTTAGCGTCAAGGCTCCACCCCCCTCGAACAGGGTTCTGGGGAGTGCTGGTTCAGACAATAGGTCATTTTTGTGGATCCCGAGCCTCGCACTGATCCCAATCCACGGGAATATCTGATAATTAGCGTCCACACCTAGAGCAATGCCCGCTGGGCTGGCGATCGTAGTACGCAGGAAGGGGCTGACCCGCAGCTTGGGAGTCAATATCGGGATAGCGTGGAACTTAGTGCCAAGGGCCACACCTGGAGTCGTCAGTTGGGTGTCGAAGGTGAATTCCACAGGCAGTTTTCCGCCAGGATTCAGGAACATCCGCCCCCCGAGAATCGGTCCCTGGGATAGCAACTGCATCTGGAAGTGGGGATAGGTCAACTTCTGGCGACCCAGGTTGAAGGTCGGGATCTGCACCCGACGCTCCCCGCTCTTGAGGAACTGGTATTGGCCGATGAGCGCGGCCCAGCTCGGGCCAGAGAGCAAATCGGCCAGTGCCGCCACAGCCAGGAGTTTGCCGGTAGAGAGGCTCCCTGTACTGGTCACATAGTTGTTGATGTCATCCTCGCTTGGCGGATTCTTCAAGGACAAGGTGCGAGCGGCATATAGAGCCAGGTTCGTCTGCGCCAGGAGATAGGCCATCGCTTCCTGGTAGCGGACGTTACCACGCAGTGCCCACCGCACATAGATGACCCGGGCGTTGATCTCCTCTTGGTTAACCCCACCCGCAGAAAAGGCAATACTCTGCTGTGGCGTTGCGGCAGTCCCGACTGGCACCCCACGGCTTGTAACACCGCTCGCAAAGCCAGTCAATTTGGGTACCGAACTCCAGCCGAACTGCTTCCCGATGCTGTAATGCCCCACTTCGTGACTAAACACCATATAGGGGACCAACGGAACCACCCCAAGTAGCGTCCATTCCCCCAAACGGTACCAGAAGTTGCGGTTGAGCCCGGGATATTTCTGGCTCAATTTCTCCAGACCGAAGCCTAGGATCGCTGGTCCAAGCTCATATAAAGAGGCGTGCGCGCCGCGGTCTGCCAGTGGGTTGGTGAAATTGAACTCTAATTTATACGGGGCGCGCGTTGAGCTAGGATTAGACTCCTCCGAGGCAGCCTGCTCCTGCCTTTGGATGCTGCTCGGATGCGCCTGCCCCGTTGCCTGCTGAGCGACGTGAGTTAGCTCATGCGCCAGCAAACGCCTCCCCTCAGAAGTACTCGGTTGATATTGCTCAGCCCCAAATACAATATCCCGCCCCAATGTGAAAGCACGAGCATTGACTGCACTAGCCGTCTCAGCCGACTGACTATCGGTATGAACCCGCACTTGAGAAAAATCATGCCCAAAGCGAGGTTCAAAGAAAGCGCGTTCTGACTGAGGTAACGGCTGACCACCACCCTGTAGGGCTGTAATCTGGTTTTGGAGGCTGGAGGATACGGTAGGGAGTTGACCTAAAGTGGTTTTAGTTTGAAGCGTTTCTTCTTCTTCTGGCTCCATCTGTCGTTGAACCGATGGTTCTGGCATCTGCATTACTCGATCGGCAATGCGATCGGCTTCCTGCTCATACTTATCCCCCGGTTCGTTAATCTTGAGCTTGGTTTGCAGCAACGCTTGTTCCTGACAGCGCGGACAACCACCACCGCAGGCGCATTTGCGTTGCAGCAGTGCCATCCCTGTCGAGAGGGGTGAGAAGTTGCGCGATCGCGGACTAACTGCACGTTTTGCTACAGAATGCTTCTGTTTCGTCGAATTATTAGAAGATTCTTTAGTGGTAAGGGTTCTCATGGTTTCAGCTCGTAATGTGCAAGGGAGATGGATGTTATCCACCGGATTGGGGGCAAATCGCAAAATTGAATTGATTCGGCAGTTGGTAATGAGCAATAGGGTTGTTGAGTTTCATACTTCAATCCAACTACAAGATCGGCGATCGCACTGGTCACATAGTTGTTGATGTCATCAGGGGATGATATTTGGTGTTGTGTTTTTATTGGGTTTCATGCTTCAGCCCAACCTACGGGCGATCGCACTGTCTCAATCTTCCGCATTCCGCTGTTACAGACGTTTGCAAAATTCGTTTATCATGTCCGCGACAGGTGTTCGTGGTGGACTTTCGGACCTTCTCTGCTGCCGCTTACGCCTGAGATCAGCCAACATGTTATCTGCAATCGTAAAGGTATATACCTGATCAAAATTGCCGCCCCGACTGAAGAAACCGAAGAAAGAGCATGGTCCTCTTCCGCGCTCGTGATCGCTTAGGATGGAACCGATATCCATTCCGGTTCTACTGCGAAGTCTTTGACGGCAGGTCTGGGGAATTCGAGTGCCCGATCCCCAATTGCTTCTGTTCGTGATCCGTACTTGGACTCCACCTTGTACACGCGTCAACTGAGCGTCGTAGCTGCCCAGGAATTGTGTAGCGCTGTCATATGCTGCTGCACCACCGGGTGTGTTGGAAACAGGTAGTTCGTAGCGCCATCGGAAACCGTTCGCATGGATCAATGATCCATCACTTAGGGTAGTTCGTTTTCCAGCGAACCATCGCAAAAATAGCACGATGAAGCCAGCATTATCTGCAATACTCCGGTTCCTCGGATCACCTAGCCCAGAATATGTTGCAGGGTTCGGTCCAGTTTCATAAAACCAGGCATCCATTACATCGCGCCAATGCTGCTCATGCACGTATCTCCGTTTGTATGCTTCCATAGCCAGCGTTAATGCGGTAATGATTATGAGGCAGATTTTTGGATATCTGATCGGCAACACACCTGGCGGAGGATTCGGGATGAGACCAGAACCTGGGGATGGTTCTGGAGCCGGTTTCGGAACCGGTTTCGGTTGCAGCACCGCGATATCCAGACTGCGCTGGATCATATGATCGATGTCGGCCTGGGCGAGATCGGGACGGCCGGTACGAGCCGGAGTACAATCACGGTAGGCCTGGCGTTGCAGATCTGGCGTTTTGGTTATCCGTAGTGTGCGAATGCGTTGGTCGTCGGGTCGAGAGGCAGTGGGAACCCAGATTTGAGCAGATGGCATCTCACTCTGTTGCATCACATGAGTCAGCTCATGGGCAAACAAACGCCTTCCCTCAAAGGTACTCGGTTGATATTGCCCTGCCCCAAATACAACATCCCGCCCCAGTGTAAAGGCACGGGCATTGATCGCACTTGCTGTCTCAGCCGCCTGACTACCCGCATGAATCCGCACTTGGGAAAAATCAGTACCAAAGCGCGGTTCAAAGAAATTACGCTCTGATTGGGGCAAAGATTGACCGCCTCCCTGTAAAGCTGTAATGCGGTTTTGTAAGCTGGAGGATACAGTAAGAGGTTGACCCGAAGTGGTTTTAGTTTGAAGCGTCTCTTCTTCTTCCTCTTCTTCCATCGGTTCAGCCTGCCTTTGCACCAGAGGCGTGATTTGCTCAGCTAGCGGCTTAGTTTGTAAAGTTTCTTCTTCTTCTTCCTCCTCTTCTTCCAGGGGTTGCCGTTGTAGTTCTTCTTCCGCTTCGGGTTCGACTTGACGTTGCACAGAGGGTTCTGGCATTTGCATCACTTGTTCAGCAATGCGATCTGCTTCCTGCTCGTATCGATCGCCTGGTTCGCTAATCTTCAGCTTGGTTTGCAGCAACGTTTGTTCCTGACAACGCGGACACCCACCTCCACAGGCACAACTACCACTTTTGCGTTGAATCATATTTTCCCCCAACCCGCTGCGACGCTGAATCAAGGGGCGATTTGCCTTTGCTGGTGTTGCCTGACGTGCCGACTCCGGCTGATGCTTTGCACTCAATGCTAAGTTCATCTTCCCCTCCTAGCCAGGATTCTCTGTCCCTGGTGGTATTATTTCCTCAGTTACTTCCCCTGGAGAAGGCTTTGGTGGTGGGGAACAAAAGCCTGCATCTTCTCCCAAAATTATCCGAATGTAATCCACCTGCCCTAACTTCGGGAAAATGGGTCGCTTATCAGCATGAAGCAGTTGCGATTTCTGGTTGAAAACACGAACAAATACTTTCACTTCTTGATTAATTCTAGCTTTTTCTTGGTTATCTTTATAGCTAATTAGGAAATAACCATTCTTATCAGTACAGCCATAGCCCAACTCTTGAATCCAGTTACCCCCTTGGTCATAAATAGCCACAGTCAAATTCGGCACACCTTTGAGTTTAGAGTTCAAAACATGACCGTGCAAAATCCAAGTATTTTCATCAGCCTTGGGAATATCTACGTCGATCCGCTCTATTTCTCTGACCAAATTGCGATTTAACTCTTGGTTTACCTGTATTTTTTGCAACGTCTCCAAAACCCGAGGATGAGTAAGTCCTAGCTTCTGACTCAGACGGGCTTGTTCCCGTGCTAGGCTAGTAGCCTTGATGTTACGGATTCTTTGCAATCTCTCCAGACCTTGAGCGCGTGAGGGATCGGCACCAGCTACAGCACCTTCCAATGTCTGTGCGATCTCATTTATGGGAATGCGTTTTTCTTCTCCTCCCTGACTTTGCATATAACCCTCCATATACTAATTTGGGATTTTAGATTTGGGATTGTAGATTAGATCTCTTGCAGTCCGCATCGGTTTTACCAACTCTGTTCCCTGTTCCCTACTTCTGCAAGAAATCTTTTGTATCCCTTCGTGTAGGTATTATTGCCGTCCAAAATTTCTCAGTACATTACCAAACAAACGGTCACAAAGTCCTACCTCATTGGGGAAGAAGATTTGAGAAATTCCTTCGGCTAAGACTGTGTTATGTACGTTGACTTCACCTGACCAAAGCTGGGGAATATTCCAACCACGCACCAGCAAACAATGGGTTGCTTGATTGTCAGTGGTGGTGTTCATGATTCCCAGGGTCACAGCTGATAATGCCGCATTGAATATACCCTCCTTAAAACGATTATCGCTTACCCGCACAGAAATGCCGAAGATCAGCGCCTGCGCCACGATCAAATCATCAAACAAATTGGCATCGCATTGATTGTTGTGGAAACTAATATCATCCAAACTAACAATAAATATGGAAGATATAGCACCACTAATACCAGTTTCCAACAAATCGAGGACACATTGATTTTCGCTAAACAAAACATTACCATTAGCTAAGTATTGACCGAGGAGCAGGTCATCCAGTCCTCTGCGGGGCAGCACCACTGCATCTTCTTGGAAAGCCATCTCAGAAACCGCTCCCACTTGACCGTTTCTGATGCCTGAAAAAGCTAGTAACTGCCCGTAAAGCTCATTGGACAAGCCTAAGTTCAAAATTGCCACCGTAGCTGCAATAAACGAAGCCTGTATTGGTTGAGATGTTAACACCACCCCCTGGCTGGTAAATTGATTCCCCACCACAGAAACTGGTCCGAGGGCAGTAAGGGAAAGTGCTTCTCCCAAAGGTACGCTAACAATATTGTTATGTACTTTAATGGCGGGCATTCCGTTCTGGTCGGGTAAAATTTGACCTAGCACTTGGATGGGAACGGTAGGAGTAATGCCAAAAACAATATTAATCCCCCCACGCCGTCCATTTTTAGCAGCAGTTGGGCTTTGATCCCTTTCCTTTGCGCCGTTATTGATAATTCGGTTGCGGTCAATCTCCATACCCTCGCCATGCAAGATAAAAATGCCGCATATGGGTTCTAACTGGTTGGGACCATTGTTTTCAATGACGTTATCCCGAATTACAATGTAGGAACCATCAGCAAGGGCAATGCCGCCATACCCCATGCTTGACAACATATTTGGGGGAATGTCTTCCAAGTCGCGCTGCAAGCAATTGCGAATTTCGTTACCAATGATGGAGAGATAATCGACGGTGATAAACTCATCGGTAGCATCTAAGTCGAAGAAATGAATGGCGCTGATGCCACTTAAACCCATGTTAAAAATGCGATTGCCTTCTATGTGGATATCACGTAGGGGGTCGCCGGCAGAATATTCGGTTTGGGTGGTGACATCTATATATATTTGTGGAGGAATGTAAATCCTGCCGGGTCGCTGTGGACTACAGGGGTCGCCAATGTCCAACACCCATCCCACAAACCACTTTTTGATATTAATGCCTGTTTGGTCGCGGATGACAACATTACCCAGGCTAATGCCATGCCCTAAACCTCCTTGTATCAAATTATCGATCGCCCGCACGCGATCGCTACCACCCCCCAACTGCAAGCCACCCAGTGCTTCTTTGGCGAGTGTAAAACCCGGTACTGGGGTAGTTTCATCTGGTACTTCTACAGATGGTGGAGGTATCACTTGAATCACATTACTTTCGATTAAGCCATCCTCACCACTGAAATAAATCCCCGGTTGGGAACTGAAGACATCTATCATTTCAATCAGGCAGTTACGGATGGCGATCCATTCTCCAGCTTGGATTTCAATGGCGCTGCGGGTAGCGGCTTTGATATGCAAATCGGCAAGGGTAATGTGATGAGACGGTTGCTGATTTTCTATGAGAATACCAACCCCCTGCTGGTCGGCGATCGCAAATAATGACTGGATGTGGATATGTTGGCAAGCTAGAATCCAAATTACCGGGTCGGCAGTATCGGAGATAATTTGGGTGCGATCGCCACAGCCTTTAATAGTAATATTTTTCCTGTTTTTAATCAGTATATTCTCGGGGTAATCTCCCGGCAACAGACAAATTTGCCCGCCATCATCAGGCAAGTGCTCTAATGCCTTTTGGATGGAATCAAAATCGCCGCGACTGTGCTGACCATCACCAACGCTATAGGTGCAACAGTTGCGATCGCGTCTGGTGAGTGGGTGGAAAATTTGCCGACAATCTTCGATTTCACCGTTGGCAAAGGTAATATTTTTGGCATCATTCCATTTGAGAATTGCTAGGGGTACACGATGATAGTGGATGCCTGCTGGTGGTTGGTTATCGATTAGGGGATTTTCAATTTCCCCCACCCGGACTGTAAAATTCCAATAGTCTCCTGGGGTATACTTGTTGGGGTCAGCAGACTCAAATGTTAATAAAATTCCATCCCCCAGTGGTTTTGCTTCGCCAGTAAACTCGCTAATCTCTTTAATGCCGTTCCACAGGCGGAAAAATACCTCAGTATTAGGGAAGTTAGCACCAAACTTAGGTGTAGCAGGCAGTTGGAGTAAGTTATCATTTTGCAGGGTTACCGTACCACCATAGGTGACTTGCCAATATCCCAAGTCTGGATTGTACTCAATCGCCTCTAAATAGAAGCTACTTAAGCCAGAGGAGGTAATTGCTGCTTGATTGCCGGTAATTTTAACTGTATTAGCTTCAAATAATTCACCCCGTCCCACCAGTCCACCGTTGAACTGGGACCACTTAAAACTGGGTGGTTCGCTACTGTTAACTTGGGCAATTTCAATCCGGTAAAGGTTATGTTCAAATCCGGTATATCCCCCCGCAGCTACAACGGGACAATCCCCATCAATGGTAATGCTGGGTTGCAATTCAACTGTGAGTTTACCTTTGTTGTCAAAGTTATCCTGAATTTTATCTTTAAGATTACCACAGGTATCGACATCTTCCAGCCTCAGTAATCTCAGAGCCATTGCTGTATGAATTCTTTCTGTGGTGTCTGGTCCCCCCAATGCCCATTCATAGAATTGATTGGGCTGTTGAAAGCCATTGAATGCTTCCCGCCAAATTTCCAAAATTACTGCATCCCGTACACCATCACTGGGAAGTGGAGTGGTCGCATCCCAATAGGTAGCAGTGCGGGAGTTTTCCTGGAGATAAACCAACAGACCATCTGCCCAGATTCTACCAGGTAATAAAGTCAGTTTTACTTCATTATTCTCATCAACGTTAGCTGCTGTGACTTGAAAACCATCCGGTTCATTAATGGGGACTGCTGCAATTCCATCACCGATAATATCCGGCACTGCCGTATCTTGCCAATGATTTATTATCAGTGTTTGGGCATTCCAGTCAGCATCAAGTAAAACCCTGCCCTGCTGTTGCAGAACGCCATTGAAATTATCGTTTTGGTTAAAATCAAGTTTGGAAAAATCGCCGTCCATTTCAACTTTGCCCTCCTTAGGTTACTGGGATCGGAATTGCTCTAATCCCGATTGGCATAAATTCGCTACCGCGAATTTGCAGATTCCGCCATTTATGAGCCTCTAATAAAAAACCAAAAGCACCCATGGCATCCTTCTTTGGTCCGCTTTCACGAATGCGAATATCCGTACTATCCGCAAGTTGCCCGTAACCAGCTTCACCAAAGATTTCGCTGACAAATTGCAGATTCGCTTCCGTTCCCTTCACACAGCCCAGATATTGCGGTAGCAGGTCACCCTTGTCAGCAAAATAGCTAAACTTAAGACACCCCTGTTGTTGATTGAAAACCTCCAAAGCCTGAACCCAGATACCACCTCTACCGCTAATGCTTTCCACTCGCATTCGACCGAACACTGTGATACCGTTGACGGTGGTGGGTGGTCCCCAGGTTTGAGCCGGGTTCCCAGTAGCGCCAGAGACGGCAAAACTAGTGTCAGAATTATCATTAACTCCCCCCCCTGCATCAATAATGGAGTCGGTGAGAAACAGTTGGTAGCCAGTATCGATGAGTAGGGGACCAGTAATACTACGCTGGATATAAATTTCCGGTGTTTCTTGAAATACCCGTTCTTCCTGTAGGTCGCTAAAGCCATAGGGTTCGCGCAAGTTCATTGATGGACGAATTTCTGTGCGCGTACCTTTCTTGCTACCGTCAAGTTTTTTGTTCCCACCAGGGTCGAGGGTACAATTAATGACTTCCAGCCGGTGTAAAGCGGCTCTGGCAATTAGCGGCGTGTCATCATTCCAAGTGCGGGTGATGTACAGCCCTGACAATCGGACTGTCAGGTGCGATATTACACCATTTAAATCTTCTTGTTCTTCCGGGGTTGCACCAACAACCTGCTTAGGACGAAAACGCAGGGGATGAGCTAGCCTAATAATTGGTCTTTGGTTGCTAGCAGCCCGGATGATCAAAGAGTTATTTAATGGTAGATTGGCACCACCATCTTCGATGACTGCACCTGTAATAGCACTGATATCCAAGTCGTAAATCATGCTGTCCATAATTTCGATGACAACTGGATCGGGCAAATTTATGACTTCTTGGAGAACTGTTTGCAAAGTGTTCTCTGTACGACTAAAGCGTACTTCCCGCCTTTCAACCTGCTCATCGTTCAATTGTTTGGGAGCAGGAAGACGGGAGATGGGGTGAGCGCCCACCGGACCTAAGGCACCATAGGTATAAGTTAGTAGCAGATGGTCTTGTAAGGCTCTTGCTTCTTCTTCTGTATTCACACCAATAGTCAGTCTGCCAATTACGGGGTCAATGGCAATTTCCCGATTTAGCAGTGGCGAACGCAAACCCGTTTCCCAAGCGCAGAGATTTTCGCCGCGAAATGTCCAACCTGTGGCAACGAATTGTGATTGGGGTAAGTGTAATTGCAGACAAGTTTCGGCTATATCTATACCAGCTAATGTGGTGGCGGTTTCGTCATAAACGTCAACAAAGACGTATTTCTCCGGCGCACCTGCCTCTGATTTCGTGGTTAACCGAGGTGTGGGAATGGGACTGGGAGTTTCGTCAATTGCAGACACTTGGGGCTGGCTTGTTTCTGGTTGAAAGTGGTTGATGTTAAACAGCCGCACCGGTTTTCCCAAAGGATGCACATCAAAGCGGACAATAAAATTTGCCGCACCTGCTGCACCAGGATTAAATCCCCTAAATACAGGCTTGGATACGTCAATACGGTAAGCCATCAATCGCCAGAGGAAAATTGCTAAGTTGGGAATGTTGTAGGGAATATTGCCTGTAGAGGAGCGACATATCGCGTCTCTACATGGCTTGAGGTTTGGGGTGTGGGCAAAAGGATCGAAGGGTGTGTTAATAAAACTTAAAACTGCCGGGTTGCGGAGGGTGACGGTTCCGCCACGAATTGCTCCATGCATGGTTGTGTCAGCGTAGGGTGGTTTACCCCCTACGTCCGGTCGTTGATGGTTGAGGTGTTGGTGCCAGAGTAAATTTTCTCGTAGTTCAACGCAATGCACCCCCCAGCGGGTAAGGTTGTAGGTGAGTAATTGAATAGCACTAATAGTCCCTTTGCTACGCCGCAGTTGGATGGTATCGGCAACATCGGCGCGTGTTGTCCAGGCTTCTCCTTGCAGGTGACTGGTACCGAGTAGATCGCCAATGTAAGGAATTACCCAGTCGTCGCAGGTTTCGATAAACAAGTCGTGGTAAAGAGCTTCGATATTTGCATGAATTGCCGAAAATGCCGCTTCAACAAGGGCAAGATAGCTTTTGAGTTGACCGGGGGGTGATTGTTCTTCGTCTTTTATTTTGTAAATTTCTGGTAAGCGATCGTAGAGGGTGACAGGTTTGTTGTTCATCTCAACATACCTCCTTTGATTGGGCTAGGGTAATACTGAGATTGAGATTGGTATTGTTTAGAGCCAACACTTTATCTGCATCGCAGGTGACGACCCTAGGCAATGTTGATGGTTCTTCTGCAACTCCAAGGGAATTGAAGGCTTTCACTTGGGTCCATACCACCCCAGTAACGTTTTGAATTATGGCTTCGATGCGGGTTTCGTATTCGTGCTGTCCAAATTGCCGCCCTTCCAGTCCAAATAATCCTTTGGAACCATCAATACCCTCTGCTTCTGCACCAGTTATACCCAGGGCTTGTTTGACGGCAGTTTTGACTAGTTCTGGGCGGTAGGTGGGGTCAATAGCAACTGTTACATCTAAGTAAACATATTGCAATGTGCCGGGAATGACTTTGATGGGAAAGCGAGAAGCACCGCGACAGCGGTTATAGTCGTTAAGGATGCTTTCCACCTGTTTAATTTCTTTGTCCCTTCCCGTTTCCATTAATACAGTCAGGACAACGGAGGGAATATTATTAACCAGCTTCCAGGCGACGGATACTTTGACAACTCCCGGTATGGCAAGGGTTTCGCTGTTCATATCTTCTAGGCTCACCAGCCGTCCCAGACTTTGCAGCTTACCGGGAGCCGCTTGTTTGGCATTGTCTGCGGTTTCTGGCTGGCTACCACCTGAAACAACAGTTGGCAGCCAAATTTTATCTAGTCGTTCCAGTTTACCTGAGGCTTGTACGTTGGTTCCTGGTTGCAATTCACCATATGCCCCTGTACCTGTGCGATATTTAGCAACTACATTCTTTAAACCGGAAGGTAAACGCGCTCCAGTTTTGCCATCGCCAAATTGTACCCAGCTATCACCATTAACATCTTCTCGCACAATGTATATTTCTTCAAGGAGACTGTGATTAAAGAAGGAAGGAACCCGCCGCCACAGTATGTTATTCACGTAAACTTGTAATTTCGGGACTTCTGGCGGTGTTTCCCCCACAGAGTTGAGATAGGTTAAAGGTGACTTCGGCAGTTTAAAGGTTTGAAATGCTTGCCGACTATCGCCATTTCCCAAAATTGCTTCTTTTTCTGTTTTACCCTGAGTTGCTTCCACTAAGTTACCGTATACCTGCACTTGGGGATTTTCTTCGTTAAAATCTTCTGGGGTGAAAGGCTCTAGGTTTTCACTGAGGGTCACTGACCACAACCAGGGATTCACCTTGTCTTTTCCAGCATTGGAAAAGCTGTTATTGGTGACGGTGACTTGTTTGATGATTTCCTCACCCTTTTGCAGAATCAAATTTCTACCTACCAACCCCTGTACTTCCTCGTAGGTTCCCCAAAAATACAGAGTTTTATTGGTAAAATTAGCTTCCCATTCCGTCGGGGCACGCAATTTCATTTGGGTACGGCTCTTTTCAAGTAAAGGTTTATAACGAAACAATGGGATTTTTAGAAGATACTGCTATTTTGTAAGGAGCTGGGTAGAGACTTATGCATTTTTTGAGCG
>JAAUYG010170425.1_pt1 | contig 12574 bp, 12 predicted proteins | sample 7278091 | NCBI WGS metagenome assembly JAAUYG01 (sample SAMN14350201, study PRJNA611818) | marine sediment metagenome | isolation source: surface marine sediment (0.6m) | place: French Polynesia: Moorea | collected 2018-08
AGGCACGCCCGCGAGAGAAGGTGCAGGGTGCGTGGTGTTCAATTGAAGGCAGTTCACTTCTCACATGTACACGGAAAAAACACCGTATTCTAATCACGTACGGAGGTTTTAAGCCTGCTGCTTGTGTAGTTGTCCCTCCAAATAGATAAAAAAGGTGCTTTTTATCATGAAACCCTGAATATTCAAAGCTTTCACGCGTCCCTTTGACTTCGCTAATGCCACGCAGAAACAGAGGAACTCACAGTTATATAGATGAAACCTGTCAGTTTTCTCTCTTACTTCGTAACATATATTTGTTTCTGTCTTTAACTTTAGGGTAGGTCAGGAATGTTTCAACTGTTAACAACTGTATGCTTGGAATTTACCCACAGCCACAGCAGAAAGCACCCATATCCTACATTGCTGTCCACGCAAGACTGGCTTCGTGGTGGTCAAAGATCAGTTGCTAGATATTCTCTTGGGCTGACGAAGAACTTAATTGGAGCTAACAAGAAGCCAAATGAAGTGCTGCTGTCAGCCTAAGGAAGTAAACACTGAGAATTATGCAGAGAATTACTGCGCCATATCACGCCATAGTTGCCTTCGAGATACCTGGTTGAGATTACCTGCACACAAAGAACCAAGTCAAGCAGTCACCAAACTGGATAAAGACTTGTGATGCTGTCATTGCGAGTCTGCTCAGACCGGAAGTCCAAAAAAGTGCACACACCAGGGGAAAAAATAGTTTTGTTTTAAATCGAGATCAACTCATGCCTCGTGACACCATGAAAACATGCATTTTCAATTGCCCATTCAGTTAACATCACAGGTGATGGCCCCCTGGGCAGAGCAGAAAACTAAAGCAAAGATGGACGATCAGATTTCAAATACATCGTGTGCGAGAATGGCAATTTTCTGCCCATTGTGTGTGACCTGTATACTTAAGAAACGTGAATGTCTCATCGCACCTCACAATGCAGTGTCATTGTCTTCAGTGTCGCAACCGTCGTGACCTTGTGTCACAGACTGCATGGTCCATCTAAAGGAAGGCGGATGACAGGGATACAAACAACCTTGGAGTAACATCATCAAAGGCAGCAATGGCTGGCTTGGGAGATGGTTTTTTTGCAAATGAGAAAATTGCTGGTTGTGGCTGAGTCAAAAAAAAACGAACTCACGAAACTCAAGACAGAACACATGTAGATCACGAAAGCGGTAGACACGTTGGACAGTGGTATATCCATTGCACACGAAGAGAATGAAACTGAAACCCACGATCGAAATGTTCCAGTTTTGACCGCTTCCACCGCAGCCTTGGTCAACAAGCATTCAGCCATGCAGGACACTCATTTACTGCAACTGGCCATGGAACAATTGCATGTGTTTTGGCTCCTCAGCTTTGGTGGCTTGGAATTGCAACACTGGCTTTCTTTACCTTCTGCACAAAAGAACGACCATGCCACTCGTGCAGTGTGCGGTGTTAAAAGCATTCTTCCAAGGACAATGGCAGCTTTTCAGGCATTGGAAATCAATGTCAGGATCAGCTGCAGTCTTACCTGTTCAAACCGACTGTTTTATGCCCGAGGCTCGTGACATCCATCTCATGCAATCCGACACGGCGCATGTAGCCGATTCCGTAAAGTGGATTTTCTACATGTGTAGCGATTGATCAACATGTTTTAAAGCTGCCACCCACCCAAGTGCAGCTGCAGTCCTGGCGTTTACTATCTCCATTTATAGTCAATAAAGCATTGCTTCCTTGTGACGAAGAATGCGAGTTTGTGTGGGTTTCCAGTCATGTCCAGGGCAAGTGCTCCATAATCTATTTTCATTCTCTGCTATTTGTGGCACAATTGGTCATTCGGCCACTTTTTGTTTTTGTCACGGAGGTTTGTGCGCGCATTGTGTGGCAGTGCTGCCATTTTACTTGGCTTTATATTGCAGTGCCCTTGTCTGGCTGGCTACGTTCTTTACGCAAATCCTGTTTTTGTTGCTCTGCAGTTGTCTTTTTTGGAGTCCTGAAACAACGCCATGAAGATTCACGGTTTTGGTGAAGAGGCTCAAGCTGCTTCCTGGCCAGAAGAAAACTGAAGTGGCTCCAACCTAATGGGAACAGCGCCAGCGTATTCAATTTGAGCCACTGTCAAAGTGACATTCATCAAGCGACCTGCACAGCCTGGAACTGGCCCAGAATAGTTGTGCAGCTGACTTGAGCGCTGTGCTGTGACAATGCGGAGACATTGACCATCTTGTTGTTTGTCACATAAAAGGACAGGCTCTCCTGATACATGTTACGGGTTCAGAACCAAAAGTGTGACTTTTCTCCAAACGGGAAGAGATAAAAAGAACGCAGGCACACTGAGGCACTCCGGTGGCGGCTCTCCTCGTGAAAGAAACAGATGAAGCTTTCCGTAGGCTATTTGAAGCGAATCGTTCCCACCCCAAAGCCACGTTTGGAACGCCTTGTTGCTTCCTGCCTCCAATTTCACGCATTGAAACCCGGAGGCGTCATTGTTTTCGCAGCTCGCTTGCAATTAGAAACATTTTCGTGAGTCGCATTTTTCCCTTGGGTGACCATTTGGTCCTGTCAGCCCGTTCAATCCGGGTCATTAGTCACAGCGTTCTGTCGCCAATCCCAGTGTGGAAGTGAAACTCGTGTGGGTGTACAACCGCTGCAGGTTCAAGGCAAATGAACCGGCATCCATTCCTGACTCTGGTTTCATTAAAAAAGTCCTGACAAATTCACTTGCGTCACGCGCTCAGCAAAATCTTCGAGGAACTGTTCACGCCATCTTAGTTTCTGGCCCAAGGCTTATTTTTGTCACCGCAGTTCCAGAAGGGAGTTTGAACTTGTCAAATCACATTTAGATGCATTCATGCCCTTTGCATGTGATGACCGACCACCTGTTAGAGAGGGAATCTGCAACAATACATTTTTTCTTGCGATTCTGTTCGTAGATACAACATCCTAGCCTTCCATTGCAAGCCGTCTTCCGTCAGGAAGCTGTAGAAATGGCGAATTGGGGAAGGAGAGCGTTGATTACGGAAGTCGTACATGTGTGTTGCAATCCAGCAATCTTTCTATTTCTGGGTTCCAGAAATGCAGAGACCCGTGAGTCCGTGAGTGGTTGATTTCAGCAGGTTGTTTCAGTGTTTCTATTGTTCTGAGGGTTCCACCTCACAAGAATGCACATGTCGTGAGAATGCTTCACCTTTATTCAGAAAAGTAGGTCACACCAGAATGAATGCCAAAGATGTCGGCAATCCACTTCCATCGCGCAGCAAGGAAACATTTTGTGCGGCTTCATTGTCATGAAAACTGGAGAACATGTACTTCATGCATTCTCGTTCATTGTGAAAAGTGGATCATTTTTTGTTCAAACTCTTGTCTGCTGAATGCAGATATGAAGCATGCAAATGGGAGAGGACTAATTAACGTTTGCCGCGAGTACACATCCACGCTTTGAGCTAAACTACTTTTGAGCAGGATCAAAAGAAATCTCGTGTACTGCACACGACATAGATGTACAGAAGCCTGAAGCACATTTTCCTCACTCCCTCCAGCACAAAGCTGGACTGAAATGAAATTTTTATTTGTCAAAAGATGTGCTCGTGTTTAATTCCTGGTGCAGAGCTGCAATTTTCGCCACTCAAAGGCATCAGTGAAAATGCACACAAATGACACTGAATGTAATGGGACATTTTTGCGAGTGACAAGGACACATGAAGTCCTAGAAGTCTGTCATGAAGAAGATCTCATTACCTTTTGAGCACCAGACCACCAACAAGAATCCTTGAAGCAGATGCTTTAACAATTTCGTTAAACGCAGCTGCTTCCGTGACTAATCTTGGCTCATCTTCTCATTAGGCGCAACAGCTTGTTCGCCGTGCATGAAAAGGAAACTGAGTCTTTTCATCGGTTAAAAACCTGACATCCGGTCCACCAAAAGTCAACAAAGTGTTGTTGAGGGCGTCGGGTTCTGAATGGGGTTACCCTGGACCCCAGATCTGTGTTCCTGCTCTTTCAACGAGCTTGTTCAGAACTGCTGCGAGATCAAAAGTTAGTAGTGTTCCATGATTTCAAAGAAGATATTCCGTGCAAGATAAACGTCAAGTGTTTCCGACAGATCTGTGGGAGACTGCGGAGCCCTACAGGGAACCACTACTTGTCAATGGGTCACGTTTTCCCTGGGTTGCTCATGAAACAGTTTCTGGGCATGTTTTGGGAATCTGAATGAAAATATTTACGCAATTGACCGCGCCTATGAGAAGCCCATATCTGTGGGCTGAGGGATATTAAACGCAGCTGTTCTCAAGGAGCTGGAGTGTCATCAGTGGGAGACGGCTGAGACGAGCAGGTAATAGGCTCTTGTAGACGCAGGTATCGAGTATTAATAATGAGATGATGGGTAGAACTGCTTGAGACCTCTCACTCCTTCCCCACCGTCGTCATTTGTCAGACCTCCAAGGTGTGGACGGTGACTAATGAGGGAAACAGGAAAGATGCTCCTTGGGAGAATTTCGCGAAGCATTCTCCCCAACATCCTCAAGACCACAATCCCTTCAGTCTGCTCCAAGCACTGCAGTTGTACAATCCACCTTTCAGAAATCCAATGCTTCAATGTAGCATTCTTGGAAGAATCCGCCTAATCAGGTCTTCGCCTTTAACCTTCACCAGATGGATAAAGACACATGGAACAATGGTGTTTCCTGCTTTAATCTTGGCCCTATTGTACTTTGACTAGAGGCTGAAGGAGACAAGATTGATTGACTTGTGTGGTGCACAGAGCAGCTGCAATTCAACTGTGGCGCTGGTACATTTATTATGAATGGTTCTCGTCACAAGATGACAAGCACACGGCAAAATTGTTTTTTTCTGTTTCTATTCAGTTGAAAATTGCGGTGCATCAGCTGAGGCCCAGTTCGATTTTTTGTTGGCGCAGAATAAAGGGACAATTTAAAATTTTTGAATCGGAAGAAAAAAAAAACCAAGTTTCAGATTTTGTTTTGTATTGCAGCTTCGAGAATCCTGAATGTTGCCTTTGTGTCATGGCACATGACTTGCAAGCAGATCACCACAGAGACATTCTCACATTCTCCGTGTGCTTCGCGTGCAGGTAAAAACCCGCGATTGTCATCTTGCCATTCAGGGAATTGCCACACAAGTGGTTGTTCTTGAAGAGCAAGAAGGGTCAATCTAATTTCCTTTTCAAAGAACTGGGCCACATCGTGCTTCAAAGCCATACTGTGCTTCCTTGCTCTGACTTTCACAAGATAAATATTCCCTGACAAAAACGGTGCTTTATTGACCTCAGAGTATGATAAATATTTCCTTTCCTCCGAACGAGTCACGCCTGCAGGCACTTTGTATTTGCGCTGCTTTTTGACGTCGATTTTACCTGGTCATACTGAGCAGCCAAATTTAGGCGCCTGAAACATTTGTCAGTGTTTTCCAAAATTGTGTCTCATTCAAAATGGTCAGAGCAGTGTTCTGTGCACCAATTAACCCACAATGTACATTTGCTGTCCCTTCCTTTTTTGGTCTGATGCAGACAAACTTGAGCAGGCCTAGAGCTATAAGCTGGGCGATGCATTTGTGAAGGTGGAATCAGACTTGATCTTCTTCAGCGTGAGACGGGGTTGTGACATTTTGTTCTTTTTCCTGATTGATTGTCTCGTCTCTGCCTTTTTTCTGCTCGTTTTTCTTTTCTTTCTTGGTATCCATTTCCGAAGCCTGTCCAGAAATCCATCGTCAAAGCCAGCTGAAGACAGCTCTGTACCAGGTCATGCAGATTCTCAGAATAATTCTGCGTCTCACATAAAAACTAAGTCAGTTGTGCCCGCAAAGTGAGGAAAGGATGTCACTGCTGGCTGCCTTTTACGAGCCACAACATCAAGAATTCATGTTGTTGCCTCCCAATCTTGTCCTGTCTTGAACTTCTCACTGTCAGTCCGCACACTACGGTCAGGAATATCTGACAGACATGTATTGAAATGCCATTTCATGCAGACAGTGGAATCAGCTGGTCCCAGGCAAAGGCGCTTTCCCCTACCCAATTGAATCATGCGAGAGCTGCCCTCAATAAATCCAGTCTGTCAAATACCAAGGCAAGACCAATCCACTTCAGTTTGTTCGGGCACAATCAAAAGGCTACAATCATAGCATGTCCAACAAGCGCTGTAACGACCATAAAACTAACATATCTCACAAGGCAAGGGATCACAATTACAGACCTCGAAGACTGTTGGGAAGTTGCTGTTTTACAGCAATGGCAGTTGTTATGAAAGCGTGTCTCTGTCGCCTGGAGGGATTTTCAGATATGCACAAAACGTTCTAAACCTACAAGCGCATATGCGCATTCTTTTGTCACCAAAGTTCGTTCTTTTTTTTCAAGAAAGTGGGAACCTTGAATATCCTGACATTGGACGGCCTTGGGGGTATTTCTTCAAATTTAGCCAACCTGCGTTTGGGGTCATTTTGGGATTCCACTGTTGTAAGGCCTCCATGACCCAATTTTTCCAAAGGTTGAACTTTTCAGGAAAACGAAAACTTTTGGGTGTAAATTGGAGTTTGGTTTCCAATTGTCCAAGCTCCCACTGGATCCTTGCCTGAACAGATGAGCCGTTCTCCACAGATGTATTCTCCTTACATTGTCGTTCCTTTTATGGAAACAAACAATGGAAAGAATTTGCCCATTCTTCTGTTTCAGTTCTCACCTCAAGCAACAGAAAAACAAACTGGATAATCTCAAGCAGAGTTCACGATGTAAAACGCAAACATTTGACAGTCTTTACCAATCAACATGCAGGCCCAGAAAACAAGCTGTGACTGTTTCTGGACTCTGCTTCACTGCCTCCAAAGTGCCTGTTCTCCTCCAAGAATATTTCAGCCTGCCAAATGGACCAGCCAAGCAGAATGTACGAACAAAGAGGCATGGCCTTTTCGTTGGTGCAAAATACATCACAGGAGACAGAAACCTTTGCGTCAACTGTTTTTCATATTTTGAAGGATACAGTAATGCTTCTTGCTTTGTCAGTTGCAATGATAATTTCATCTCATTGCCTTAGATTTCTTCTTTGAACACCAAGGCAGTGTTACTACTCATATGGAATTGGAGACATATCTCTGCAACTGCACACAAATTATCCGACTTCATGTGATCGTTGCAGACAGCCTACATACATGGCTGCACTACCGCAGAATCAACAAGAATGCCTGCTGTAGCAACACAATGGCAGTCGTTTGTCACAGCAAAGTCATTAAGCTCCAGTGTAAAGAGTCAGCATCAGATCCAAGCAGTATGTATAAGATCCAATAGTGTCTCTAAATTATTCATCTGTCCCCAGGGGGCGGATTGAAATTACACTTCTGTGTGGATCCTCTGTCTATCAGTTTATCTTTCGCTTTGGTGTGCAATCAGACTATGGTTCCAAAACAAAATATTTCCCACTGTATGGTGTGATAAAGTTAACCCAACAGACCCACCTACCCCACACTGATAGCACAACAAAAATTACACGTTGCTGTGGACCTCCACATTTTTAACACATGTATCTCCATCATTAACTCGGTTTTGTAAGTACTCTGCATTTGTCAACCCTTATTTGTCCCGGTTGGTTTTGTCTTTTTTTGCAGTCTTTCTGAGAAATTCTGAAAATGGCAAAAATTACTCCTAAAAGCCTGTCAATTATTTAGCACTGGTCAGCACGAGCCTATGAAAAATTAAGCACGTTCACGATGCCATGAGGGAAAAAAGAACACTATTCCTTTCTCTGACACAATGTTGATGTCAGAAAGGCAGCTTGGGTGAGACGGAAGTCATTTCGAGTCAATGGGGCAGCATTCAACCCTGAATTTGCTGTAAAACCCTACTTTTGTTGCGCACCTTCTTTCGCACAACATGCATGGGCCTATACATTTCTGGAGGCTCATTTTCCAACCGAACCGAGTAAGTCTTTTGACATTCTTGGATGTAAAGACGTATCTTCTCGCAATGGAGTCACAAATGATCAAGAACATTACTGATAATGTCAGTCTTCACCACATTCTTGGGCAGGAACAGGATTCCCCAATGGATTTAAGTTGATTAGGAATTCTTGTTAGTATGCGAGTCCTGATTCCATGTTCGGGAGGAGCCCGTAGGATGAAGAGAATCGGGTTCCGCTTTCAGGTTCCCCGTAACGGAGAAAGACAAAAACACACAGGTTTACATGGATATCTAGTTCTGGTTTGGATTCTCAATCCAGAATATATAAGCCCAAAAACCACGTCAGCTTCAAAAAGACACTTGACCCTGATGTCCATGTCTTTGAAGTCCAAGCATGGGCCAAAAAAGATTTTTGGTTCGATTTTTTTGGCAAGAATTCGCCAAATTCAATGACCCTGTCATCAGGCTATTGCTTTCCACCACAGAACATTCCTTACCTTCATGTCATTTGGTTTTCACCTTAAGAGAGCTCAGAATGCGTAGAGATGTTCTGCTGATCTATAAACACGCAAAAGCCAATCCAATCAACACATAGAAATTACTCCATGAATAATAAATATGCTTTTAGCCTGGTATCCAACAATGGATGCGCACTGCGCTCCATAAACGTGCTGGAATTGTTGTCCCCAGCGCAAGCTGCCTGTTTTGCTTTCTGGTAGCTGGAGAGAATGTCCTGCACTGCAGCTTCGCGAGCCCAGCTTTACCAAAAAGAAAACCCACATGGAGCTGTACACAATATGGCAACACGTTTTTCCCTATCTGGGACGACGGAAAAGCTGCTGATGTGTACTTAGCATGCAGCCAGGCAGAAGTAGAATGGACTGAGCTCAGATGTACGGGCGTTTAGCATTTGCCTTAAAAGGACACACATTTACCGGATGACAGTGTAGAGGTCCCTGATGGTTCATCCACAACAGCTGCCCAGTCTGGCGGCCAATGGACTGACAAGTGATACCAGGATAAACATTATTCACTCTGCCTCGCAGGAGGTCTGACCAATGCACCAATGCAGCTGGACTCTGGCTCTTCACACTTTCACACAGCTTGACACCCATGAATCTGCCAGATTCTGGAATCACCAAAATGCTTGGAAACAAAAACTTTCTCTATTTCCTTAATTTTTGGTCAAACTGAGAAGTATACGCTGCGAATTTTTAAATCATTCTCTTTTGTGCATCTCCCACAAAGTCAAATTCATGCTTGCTGTTTGCCTGTGGTCATTCTTATTTCTTTTTCATTTGGCTCGCCAACAACTGCCGGAAGCTTGCCAAACACCAATTCGACTAAATCAAGCAATTTATTCACGTCTTTTAGATCCTGGTGATTTTGCCATAAAAGGAGACGCGTTGACAATTGGTTCAAAAAGTTCACGTTTTGCGCGGCAAAATATCGAACATCAGCCGTCTATATATTCAGGTTACAAAATCGAGCAGCGAAGGCTTATTTTCCGGGTGCTCAGCCAAACGCTGCATGCATTCATAATTCAGGATGTTGATTCGGACAGACATACACAAAGAAGTCTGCGACGCTGTGTGGACGGGACGGGACGAATTTGAGAATTGAAATCCAGTTTTCTGTCAACTGGTCTCTTAATGGGATTCAGCGATGTGCAATGCCGTCCTTACAAAATGGCAAAGCTGGATGCGCACCTTTCCCTACAGGAAGCTGCGCGAGTCTGTGATGTTCCGTCCCTACGGAGGATTCTTCAGGAAGAAGACGTGGACGTCAACGGCAAAGACAAGGAAGGCTACACGGCGCTGTACTATGTGATTTACCGCGGCGATTGCAGCACGCAGGCGTCGGACGCCATGCGCGTGCTGTGTGAACACGGAGCTGATGTGAACGAACAGCTGGAGGCCCTGGACCCGCTGAAGCCCACCTATCTGTTCACAGCGATGTGTGGGTACTTCCAGGGTAATTACATGTTGGATGTCATGAAAACGTTGCTTCAGTCAGGTAGGTCATGTCTCTTCAGCCAATTTTTTTTTCTGTTTTTGCTGCGAGAAAGAATTCTGAATCTTCTTTGGATAGAAAAATTGCCTCCAGGGCGTTTTTTTGAGCCCACCGTTTGATTCAAAAGAAAATAAAATAAAAAGCCCAATGGTGGTCCTATTTTGCACAAGCACCTGACCACATATGAATCTAAACACGGAGAAATTTTCTGCATGAGCACACAGCATGGAACTGTTGTGAAACAAATCATTTGGGTGACCGTTTCCAAAAAGAGAACACACAAAAAAGTCCTGTTTCCGGTGCACCTGCACGCCTGGAATTAGATTTCGATCTTGGCAATGGACATTTTTGGCTTTGCTACTTTATACGCTGTGCACACAACACAATCAGCTGATGAGCGTTCGATATTTTGACCCCACTGAGAATGTGCCTGTGAAATACTGCAACACAGTCTTATTTGTTCTCCCCAGGCACCTCCACAAACTGCGAAAAAATAATTCTCTCAAATTTTTTGCCGCGGACAGTGAAATACCGCACATTGCGTTGTCGTCCATGCAAAACCTGTTTGTGAATCTTTCATCCGAATTGACTGTGCGTACTTTCAGGTGCCGACCCAAATGTGCGCAACGCAAAGGGGCGCACAGCTCTGTTCATGGCCTGTTACTACAAGCGCATCGACGTCGTGGAGCTGCTGCTGGCGTTCGGCGCCGACGTGAACGAGCTGGACGCCCGGGGCGCCTCGCCGCTGCACGCCGCCGTGCAGTGGTGCAACCCGTTCGACCGGAGATACGCCGGACTCAGCCGGGAATGCTGCACCACGGACTCCGTCGTGTCCCGACTCCTCGACCACGGCGCTGTGGTCAACCACCGCGACTTTGCGGGAAACCTGCCCCTGCACGTCGCCATCAGCAACAGCAAGAGACGCTACGTGGACCGCGAGTGCGATGATATCCAGGTGCTGCTCCGACACGGATCGGAAATCTATTTGCCCAGTGGTTTTGATGGTTTGGATACGCTGCAACTGGCCGCGAAAAACGGCAAATACACAGCGGTGCGGTATTGCCTAGAAAGTGGTATGTGTCCCAACAAATTTAAATGTCCCAAGGTGGCGCCGTTGAATTTAGCGACGATGGGCAACCATCCGGAGGCTGTGCGAACCCTGCTGAGATACGGTGCCCAGATCAACGTTGCAAAGAACGGAATTTCTGCATTGCACATTGCGGCGTTTGAAGGCCTGCCCGACATGGTGAACTTACTCCTGGACCATGGCGCTGACCCCTGCGTCAGTCAACCCCTGCAGTGGATGAAAGAAGAAAGCCGATTCCCGTTACTAACAGCCGGCCACATCAACGCCGTTAAAATATTGGTCTCCAAAGGCGCTGCCCTTTGCCTCAACAACTCGTGCAGTGCAGATAGCAGCGAAGACAGTGGAATTCTCACACTGCAGTTTCTACTGAGGTCCGAGTGCGGACACAGTGAGTACAGAAGTCGACTGTGCACCCTGTTCTACAACCCGTATCTGCAGCACGCCTTCTGCTCCGACATCTTTCAGCATCTGGTGCGAGAAAACGTCATTCGACCACGAGAAGCGCAATCTGAGATCTCCTTCCATCTGGACAAACAACGCTTCATACAACTACTCAGGACAGCCTGTCCGAAGAAACTGCTGGCCCTGCGTCTGGCTGGACTCAGATTAACGCTGTTCAATTGCTTGTTGCGGCACGGGCGTTTGTTGCTGGACAAGATGGATGACAGGTGGCAGGAGCTGTACAGTTGCCTGCAGCAGCCGCTCAGTTTGAAAGAGAACAGCAGAATCGCGATCCGGCGTTGCGTCCCCGCGCCCCTGTCCGCCTCCGTCACGGCTCTTCCACTCCCGCGCTGCATCCAGGACTACCTCCTCATGTCCGACCTCACCTGATGCTCTGCGTGCAGGTCGCTTCCAAAACTTCCTCCTTTTGTCCCCACCTGGGGTGCTCATCTCACACTTAGAGCACAGCTCAACTCAAGTGACATAAGATGGAATCGTACTCTGGTTCAGACACAAATGCCTTTCAACTTGACGTCAACTCCTCACATATTTAGATGTTCACTTGACAAGTGTTTATTCTCGACCCCGGCCTCTTTACAAAGTGGAAGATGTTGGTTTTGCCGTCCATGCCAAAGTAGCATTGTAGCTGCTTGACAGTCACTTCCAATTTTGCCAAATATCTTGCCAACTACAGCCCTTGTGGCCCACCACAATACACGGACCTCCACTGCAGTTTTCATTTCTGGCAAAGCGTCCAGTGACTGAGTTCTAATTGCAGCATTTTTGTGCACATTCTTAGGGCCCTAATATTTTGCGTTCGCGAATGAAATCGAACAAAAGTGCAGGCTAACCTGACCTTAGTAACGGACATAATCACCGGTGAATTGACCGTCATTCGGTCAAAACGAACAAATTTATTCTCACATCAACTGAACCTGAAACAAGTGGTTTCGCGCAAACTCAGATGATAACGTGTTTTGTACCCCTTCTTGGGTTTCATAAGTTTGAAAGAAATCACACATCAAGAAAATGTTCGTTTTCTGTCCGCTCCATGTTCAAGACGCGCTGACAAAATGACACAACGTGATTTCACATGTGAATTTCCCAGTGGTACTTTTTTCCGGTG
>JAAUYG010148543.1_pt1 | contig 12572 bp, 16 predicted proteins | sample 7278091 | NCBI WGS metagenome assembly JAAUYG01 (sample SAMN14350201, study PRJNA611818) | marine sediment metagenome | isolation source: surface marine sediment (0.6m) | place: French Polynesia: Moorea | collected 2018-08
GGGTAGGGTAAGTAGGGTCTTGAATAAAACATAGGGAAACTCATTAAATAGGGTGAGGAGTAAGTCATTTTATTTTGGTATCACATACAAATGGTAAAACTGTTAAATCCTGTCTCCACACATTAACAGAAACCTCGGGTTTTCCGTCTATACGCATTAAAGGGTTAAAATGTCCTTGATGTAATTGTTTTGCTGGTTGGCAGAGGCATAAACACAATTTGCTCGATGCTGTTTTGTTTTTCAGACAAATGCAGAGTCATCTTTGATCAAGATGGGATTTCCGCATCACAAATTGCAAACCGGATCAACCTCAGCAGATAAACCGTCCATGTGTATGTGGTACGTTTTAGTGTGGACATCTTTTGGCCGCGCGCTGTGAGGCAGAGCGGCCTATCCGAGTCACACTACCATCATTGTCATTGTGGACAGCACCAGACCCCGACCCAAAACTGGCCCAGCATTGATGGTTGCGCAGTAAGGACGGTGGTTGTTTGCCTTGGATAGCCCATTTTTGCTGCCTCAAAAAAGTGACGAAATTCTTTTTGATTTTTTTCAGTCACCTAGATCATAAAAACGGCCAAGGTTTTAGCAGCAGTGGGTACTTCTGCCCTCAGTGCAAAAGCAAATACTGTGAGTTGCCGGTGGAGTGCAAGGCCTGTGGTAAGTGCTACTTTTTCACGTGATGTTTGCAACATTCACGTTCTTTTGTAACAGATCGCAGACATTTCAACGTTGTTTTGTGAAGCAAGCAGTTTTTATCTCCTTACAGGGCTGACTCTGGTGTCTGCTCCTCACTTAGCCAGGTCGTACCATCATTTGTTTCCATTGCCATCTTTCTCAGAGAAGCGACCACAAGACATTCTCCCAGAAAACAGGTGCGTTCAGAAAGCTGAGGGTCTAATATTTCTGGAAGAAATGAATGTTCTTTGTCATTCTGGGTTCTTCTATATTTTTGCTCATGCGTGCGTAAGAACGAACGCGCGAGTATTGCAATCGTTTTGTCCGTGTGTGCAATTATGCCCTGCCTGACCCAGGAACCCCCCCCCCCCTACTTACCGTGTGTTAGGAGGTAGGCGTCAGTTCAATGCAAAATAAACATTGTTCAAACTTCTTTCCAGATTTTGCTTTGGGTGCCAGAAACGCTCTCTTGGCTCAGCGGTAAGAACTTTTGAGCTCTTGAACATCCTGACGGGCAAAATAAGTGCAAAGTGAAGCATTGACATGCACTGAAAGGGTTTGTTATCGTCATTTCAGGCTTACGAATGTGAGAAATGTCACAGGATATTCTGTGTGGACTGCGATGTGTTCGTTCATGAAACTCTTCATTCGTGCCCGGGGTGTGCGAGCTCCAGGACTACTCAACATGTGAGCACTGTTGGGCAAAATACGCGGTGACGAAAAATCAAGATTTGTTTTTGCCCAGTAGACATGTCTACTTTGTTACTGGATTGTTTATTGAAGAATAAATATGATTTTCTTATCCAATAATTCGTCGCAAGAGCTGAAATTGTTTGACAATGAAGCTGACACAAAAGGTCCAGCTGCTCCCAGTTGTAATTAGGGGAGACTGAGATACACTTTGCTAAAGCATTTTGAATGCCTCCTTATTCGTCTTCATCGCTGCTCTCGGACGTTAACCGTGGCCCCTTCTCTGGCAAAAGAGCGGGAAGCGAGATGTCCGTCTGCAGTCGAATTTGAGCCATTTTCATTGGCACTGGTGAAATCTTTTTCTTGGCTTCGGCCGGTGTGTTGCGAGATTCAGTCCACACCACTTGAGGTTTGGCAGCACCAGCAGCTCTTACATTTTCAGCAAGATTACCAGTACCAGTTGCTCTTGGAGTTTCTGGGATTTCTCTGCCCCGGGATCCGACTTGATTCTTGAGCAATGGATGCCCGCACAAGCGAGTTTTCAAGTATGCACTGAGGTTCGTTCCTTGAGTTGTACCGGGACGATTTGTAGACGAACAACGATCAAAGGACCGAGAAGTCACAAATCCCCTCGGGGTTGGAGAGGCTGCTTCTGGTGGTGCTCGGGATGTGGAAGCCTGGACTGTGGTTGCTGGTCGACTGAGAGTGAAGCGGGGATAACTCCACTTGGAAACCGCAGTGGAGGGTCGCGATCCACTTTGTCTCCTGCTGCTGTAAAGGATCTTGAAGTTCTTCAAGGATTGCAAAGGCAGCAGCGGCTGTTTCTTTTTGCTCTTCTCAAAGCATTCTATGCTTATTTCTGCAAAAGAAACTGAACCGTCAAATCAGGCGTCCACGTACGATCAGTTCGGAACACACTGCTGCAAGGTCGTGCTGTGATTTCACAAAGATTCTCGGCTCATACGCGGCATGAGAACGCGTCTTATGCCCATTGCGAGGGGACAGAAACAGAAAACTTTTGAGGACAGGGATTTTTAGGAAATGCCACGCACCAAGTGTTTCTCGAACCACTCCTGAAATAACTTCCTTCAGTGCTTCACAGTTGGTTGCAAGACAAGGATTGACATTTATCTCGATCAGCCAAACCTGAAGGATAAATCCACCAGATACAATGCGCACAACATTCGTGGTAGCTTTCTTACTTGAACCACTGAGATTGGCGTGATTGTGATTTGCTCACCTTCATGTTTTCATCCACCAGGAAGTCGAATCCGTAAAGGTCAAAATAACCAAGTTTACAAGCCAATTTATATTGGACCGCTCTGAAGCAATGCAGCATAATTTCCTTCATCTGCGGCTGAAAATAATCAAAGCATGTTCAGAACATAAATGTTGCAACAAGAATGGATCACAAATGAGCCTTGCGCGCAAGCTGTTCAAAATCGCGCGAAACACAAGTCTCCAGGTGAAGAGGAGGGAGCAGGAAGGCTGAGACATTGGAAGAATCGCGATTTTCGAAAAAGCGAATGGAAAACCCAAGTAAACGCGCAAAATTTGGAAACAGAACAGCACGCAGGTGTCAGGGCTTCAGAAGGCCTCCCAGACATTCTCACCATGGAAAGCGTACAAAGCTCATAGGACCTCTTGATGGAGTGTGATCTTCGATTTACAGCGCTCTGGCCAAGAACGAAAACTCAGGGAGGCGGTCTCACCCGCGCTGACGCAGTCACAACTCAATAAACGATCTTACAGTCAGTATGAAATAAACCCAATCTGGATCGAGGCGCTTTCCTGGAGCGACGTGATTGTTGACGTATTCGTTGAACTTCTCCATACTCCACGCTGTTGTCTCTTTCTTCTCTTGATATTCTGGGGATTTCTTCTGAATAAACTTCAACACAGACAGAAAATACCAAAGTCACTTCATGGAAAGGACACAGAGATCAATGGTGATTTGGCGAACCAGTTTGTAATGTTGTTTACCTGGTTCGTCAAGTGAGCTGTCAAGTCTCTGCAGTCGTTGTCATAGTTCACCATTGCCAGGCGAACGTATCCCTTGTGGAAAAGCACCAGGTATGGACTCGTGGAAGCAATCAACATGTACGCGCGAATATCAAATTTCCTCCTGTCCATCAACAATGGATTGAGTATGTACCTGTAGGTATGCATTTGGTTTCTATCAAAACACGAAACGAAGTCTCATTTCTAGAGGGGCAAAAGTGTTTGGAAATTTGTAACTTGATAGGGAAACAGAACCAATCTGACCTTTGTACAATTCTGCCTCTCGGTATTTTGTGAGGTTTCCTAACGTTTCGCTCTTCTTTCTCTTGCTGCGAATGTTTGAATCTCTCGATATCTCGAATGAGGTATATCCCCTTTCCTTGGTTCATTCCAGTTGGCTTGCATATCCAAATTTCTCCACCTGAACAAAACGCGAAAAGCAGTTCGTTTCCACAAGCGCATCATGTCGAAAGGGTAAAAGCAGAAAGTGTCTGTTTCATTGCAAGCTAGCTTTTTGGATATTTTACACAAATTTAATCCCGCACCGAGACAGCTCAATTACAAGATCACTTTCCAAAATAATCAATGGATAAGTTTGCTATAATTCACATTCCAAACGGAAGAAAACTGAACAATTACTTCGCCAAACAAAACAATTTGCGGACAGCAATAAAATATTCAGAATTACTTTTGTACGTGTTGTAGAACAGCTCTCTTTCTTTCGGGTCGTCTATTCTGTATGTTTCTGGAATGAATTCGTTCAGCTGCAGTTTCGGCTCTCTCCCCACGATACCATTGCACACCCTATCGTAGGCTTGCAGACTGTTCAGAAGTCCCATCTTGTTTGTCAACAAGTAGCAGTTGGGTATGTGATTCACCATCTGTTCACCTGCAATTCACATGACAAATTCAGTGTTTTCAACAAAAAGCCATGCCTGGCACCAAGATAGCCGAGGCTGCGCACCCTTGGCATCCATGGACACGAGATGCGCTGGAGATGAGATCCACTTCAGGTCGGAATGAGCTGAAAGATTGGTGGAGGTGAAGTAGAATGAGTTCCACACCTCGCTCAGCTGAAAGATTGGTGGAGATCCCATTCCGCAGAAGTCAGGCGCAGGCTATTCTCCACATCAGAGTCCGGGTCGAACCTCAATTAACAAAATTGGGGTGCCCTGGGCATCAGGTTTCTTTGAAATTCTAAAAGGGCACATGCAGTCTCCAAGAGATGGTCACCTGAAATGCCCCTCTCATGAAAGTTTTCCATCAGCGCCAACCCTCGTCCTCCTCAGGGACATCAAAGCCTGTTGGCTTGTTTCTCACTGGTCCTAAAACCAACGTTGAGAAGAAGGAAGTGACAAACGAGCGCTCTGTTTCTGCAAGATGATTTCAAATCTTCTTACCTTCTCTAAATGCATGGTAATCGATGTTCCGTTTGCACTCAACCCATTTTAATTTCCAGGAATTGTCGCACTTGTCTGTTATCCTTCGCCATTTCATCCCGGTCAGAACTTCTTCTATCCTGCAGGAAAAATTGCATCTTGATTCGGAAACGAGGGATCGCATTCAACAAACCAGACAACTTTCTCTGTTTGAGCCGATGTTCACCACTGTTGGACGAAAGTTGAGAAACTTACAAAGAGGCACCATTTCCTCCACCAATGTAAAACGTGTCTTCCTTCTTGACCGATACAAGCCGGTGCAGCGTCCTGCTGGTTGATGGTGTGTTCGGTGGTGGTTTTTCATCTTCCGCCCTTTTGCCACATCCCCCTTGGTTGTCGTTTCCCGCACTGGTTTTTCGACCACCAGCAGATGCACAGGGGTTGTCGGATTTATCCCCCCTCGTCTTTTGTCCCACTGTTTTCTTTTCTGAAAAGAACACGAAATCATAAACTGCGGAAAGTTACAAGAAGAAAGCAGTTAACTCCAGATTGACGAAATGTTAACCTTCGCGCCAGCTTATTCTTCACCTGTACCTGTACAACAAAATTATCACTCACCCTTTGGCGCTGCTTGTAATGACGGCAGTATTTGAGGTCTGTACACACACGCGGCCCTTTTCAAAATTTGTATGTATTTTACAAAGATCGTCCCCGATTGTTTTTTGCTGTTTGGAAAATTTGAGGGTCCCATGAAGCTGATCAATGGGCGCACCTAAAAATCTCTGAAACCTGAATGTACAATTGCAAATTAAGTATTCCTTGCTGAGTGCATGTCCCTTTCAGTCGCTTTTTCTGGTTTGTTTGTTTGGGATCCATTGTAACAAGGGCAAAGCCAAGTCATCAGACCAGGACAATCGATAAGTTTTTAATCAACAGATCATAAAGACGATACGCCTTTCAGTTGCACATTGCTGAGCTCCCAGGAAGCTTTTTTCATTCGCTTTCCCTAAAAAGTGCGCAATTTGGTGGCGCAACGAAAATTTTTACACTGAAACCATCAAAGATGCATGAGGCTTCCCTGCAGGAGGAGAACAATCAGTGCTACATACATTTTGATTGTTTATAAAAAGTGGCTTAAAAGAGACTGAACCAATGTGGATCCTTTGCACAGTGCAGAAAAGTGACCCCGGATGTTATTTGAGGAATGGGAATCTTGGGCAAAACTCATCCTTGGTGATTCCGCTGTTTAGTCGTGAAGCCACCTCAGAGTATCTGTTGGCTTTATTGTCATCATCAGCAGACTTACAAACAAGTAAAATTCGTGTACGATATGTACAACTGGACGGATTTGGAGAACAGCTGGACGTCAACTCAAGACCCTGTATCGTCCCAGCAATCACAAAATTCAACAAGAAATTTCTGTGACAAGAATTAGATTCCAGTGATTGAAACCGTTGTGTGAAATTTCACGGCTCGGATTCGGAAAATTTGAGAATTCTGAAAACCATAAAAAGTATCAACATCAACAACAACACTTGGTCAGTCACAATAACAAAACCATATATAACTGTGAGCTGTGATATTACTGAGCACCTTCATTCCCATCGTCATCAGCTGGACTTGATTCACCAGAGTCAGCATCACAGTCATCAGAATCACAGTCATCTTCATCTTCTCCCAAATCACAGATGTAGTCTTCCTTGGGTTTATTGTGAGCACCAAGTTGTTTACCCCCTTTCCAAATGTCACACCTTGCGTTGTTAGAATCAACACAGTTCAGTTCCGATAATCTGCTTGCGATTTCTTCTGTTTCCCTCGCAATGTTTCCGGTCTTCGGATTTTCACACGCGGCACCCGCAACTGTCCCTCTCTCTTGGACGCCACTGAATGTTCTGGTCATTTCACCACTGCGTTTTGGTTTGGCGTAAACGCGTCTGTTTTGACTCTTCGATTCATCTTCAGCAGTTTGGGAAGCAGCTGCGCTCCTTTCTTCATCTTCACTTGGAGAGACTTCAATGATGTGTTCACCCTCTGCGGGCTCAACTGTGTCGCTGTCGCTTTCACTGCTTTCAACGCGGACATCAACATCCTCCGAAGCTTCATCGCTCTCCACCTGACACACTGGACCGGAAGCCATGGCTGACGGCATCACCCAGTCCCCGTCTCCTTCCACAACGACAACCTCTGGCTCTTTGGTTTTTCGGGCTGCTCGTTTCCGCTTTCTTGTCTTTCTTCTTTTCCTTGGTTCTCTGGTTTTGGAAGTTCTTTGGTGTTCTTCATCGGAATTATCATTGCTGTTCTTCTGCAGCTGTTCATCATGAGCCTCATTGAAGATGGACTTTTTGTTCTGTCTCAGTCGCTCTGCTCTTGTTTGCCACACGTGTTCTTTGCAATAACTGCAAGAAATTCAGATTTAATGTTCAGATCAATTGCTGGGTGACAACACAACACGAAAAGAACTGTTTATTTTTCTGCATAACTCAAAACAAACCTTCGACAAATCCCCATCAACCAGGTGTCAATGGACTTGAAATGGTAGGTAGGAGAGTGGTACGATTTGGCTTCAAAGGCGTAGCTGTCAAACACCTGGACATGACCTTTGTGCCAACGTGATCCAATGGTCTTTGGTCCATCGCCAAGCCAGATTTCCACATGCGTCATTTTATGAGGTTGTTTCTTCACTGCAATGACAATAAAATTGATCCATTTGACAATGTGTTCAAAACAGAAGCCTCGTACAAAATACATGAACATGTACGCTACAAATTTCTGTGGGATCTGGTGGCCTGCTGACCAATGGGCTTTTCGCATTTCAGATCAGTTTGGCCATTGTCACACAGATTCGTTGACGCAGTGCGCTCAAACAAGATGCGCGCCACGCAATGTCCACTGCGTGTCTCTGGATATCTTTTTCCTTCTTCTTTTTAATGTTGAAATGTAAACAGAGACTTTATTTTGTGTTCAAACTCCAAATAATGACATGCGAAGAGTCCCACGCAGACAAGTGATCTACACCAAAGGCATTTCAGTGCAGAGAAATCAATCAACCCAGTTCAAACAAAACAACTATCAGCAATATTGATAACCGTATCACAGTTACTGCAGATGGCACCAACGAACTACAAGAGCGTCGAATAATCACACCCACACTTGGTAATTTTCTGTTTCCAAATTCCCCTGTTTCACTTCAGCCAACCCCAAACACGCTTTTTTTTCTGACACGCAAGCGAGAAAATGCCTTGCAAAAAAAATTGTTTTTGAATTCCTTGCTTTTTTCGTGCTGAAAGACTTCTGTTGTCTCGGTGTGCACCGAAAGCAAAGCGGGCCTTTAACTTTCTCTTATGTTGTCAATTTCAAAGCTTTCTCAAGAGTTAAAAATGTGTCAATGGATCCCAACAGAATTTAAGCAAACATTTCAGAAATAAGTATAAGCTGAGCCCGATGGAGAAGGCACAAAAAATGAGCACCTAAAAGGCTAGCATAGTCAAAAAGTCGTGCCTAATTCATCAGCGACCAACTTTAGCGCTGAAAGGTAGGAACATGCCCCGTCAATATTTGTCCATTTTGAGGCGCGCAGACACAATGGTCACTTTGATTCACTTTCATGTCCTCAGGCTCCGAGCGCAAAAAAGCCAACAGCAAACTGTTTGTTTCCAAACTGCCTCCCAGCCAGGACCCCAAGCTACATATTTACCTTGAAATACATTCTATCACCTTCCTTCTGAAAGTGCTAATTGAGAAGCAGCGTGAAGAAAGAGTTAGTTATTTTTCAATTTTTCCCATTGACATTTCATACAAGTTTTTTTTTTGGAAAAAGCAGATTTTCACCATGTTACTTCATTGTTGCTTCTCTCAAAAGGACTATCTCCCACCTCCCATGCACACCTCTTAAAAACTTGTCAGGTTTATTCAACCTGAGCATGATATGTTCCGGGGAGAAATTTTTCTGACGATTGACGCTTCTCTGTATTTTCTTGTTATCTTCTCAAAACGGAAGGAACAACACCCCACAAAAATGTCAGTCACAAATTTGGACTACTTGAGTGAGCCACTCAAAAAGTAAAATCACCATCTGAATCTCAATGCAGAAAAAAACAAAAAACAAAAAAAAACACAAACACAAACAAAAAACGAACTCAAAAATCCAAATGTCTAAATGTCCTCAAACAGTTTGTGTTTCAGGAAGCAGTTAATCTAACCCTGACTGAAGTGCCAAAAGCTTCCTTTTCTTCGACTCAAATGCCGACGCGCACGTGGTGCCACCCTGTTCACAATTTTCTCTGAAGCAACGAAAACATGTAGAACAACCAGTGAAAAGAACATCCCCTCAAGAATATTTCGTGAAAAACAAGGCGATGTGTATAAAAATTCTTTCTACCTGGAACAAAGAATGTAAAAGTTCTTCTTGAGGTGGGTAGAGGAGCAAATATTGATAGAACGTGTGTACGTGGCTCAACGAGTACAGTGGCATGCATTTCTCATTCAACTTTCAAATTCTTGCTGTGTAAACAAGCATGATTCAGGTGGAACCGTACGAAGAAAACAGCCATTCAAGAGACGCAGAAGTTACTCGACACTGACAAGTCCACAGCTTTCAAATTGTCCACAAACATCTATTTCTCTGCAAATGGAACATCTGATTCAATGAGAACATTTGCCGTCTGTTCCCTTGTTGCGGCCCTTTTGCTTCTGGGTTCCTTTTTGTCACGGGACCAATCTTGGTCTTTCCTCGCACAAACAGTTTCTCTTTGGCTCAGAACATTTGATAACTGTCTCGTTTGCGGCAAAAGTGCCTTTCTGATGAGCTCAAAGGAGTTCGAGAATGACCAGGTCTCCGTGCGTTTTGGAAATGGTATATTTTAAGGCCTGTGCTGGAGCATTTGGTGTCGTACACAAGTTTGCTTTTGCACAAATGAAACACACAGATCAAAAATCAACAACAAACAAGAAATCTCGACAGACGCTTTCAACGAGAGTCAAGAGGCTCTTCCAATCTGGCCAATGAAAGTTTCACCGTCGCCTCCAAGACAAAAGAACGCCATCAACATGAGCCTTGCTCTGAAGTGTAAGCTGCATCAACAAACAGCAAAGTATCTGCTGAGTCTTCAGCGACAATTACCATTGTTCCATCAGTGAAAACAGGTTTACCAGGTCGCACTTCATGCCTCATCGGATCACATTAGTCTAACTGGAAAAGAGATAACATGTTGTTCTCCAAACTAAACCCTTTCCATGTCACTTTGGACAGCAAAACAGCAACAAGAAAATCATACAAAACATGGACGGCAGCTGAAAAAAGCAAACAGCAACTGCTTCGGACCAGATAAAATGGGATTGCTTTTGTTGCAGAGGAAAAATTCAGGCTTGACATGCATTTGCTATCAGTTTGGGAACTGAATGGATCCCAAGTTTTTTGGGATCGCCTGGGACCATCAAGTGATTGTTGCGGCGCCATGGATCCCCGGAGACACGACGGGTGAATTTCCCGCGCGGTTTGTCTCATGCGATCGGGCCGTTGATCCCGACTGGGCCACCGGGTGTACTCGCCGGATACTGGCTTCGGTGGAATTGATCAGTCTAATGAAGCCGAGTCATGGCATCAAGAATCCGTGCGCAACAAACTGATGAAACAAAACGCAAACGGGCAAGCTAAAAAAGACTGAAATGATTCATTTCTGCTTGACAGCCAACTGCAGGTGCAAACTCATGTTTTCTCTTTCGAGGCAATTCACATTTAACACATGTACGATCCTGCTGAACGATTCATTGATCACATATAAATTATCCTGTGCATTATCCACAACGGCAGCCCGAAGTGCAGACTGCCTCGCATCAGAATAGTTAAATTATTCATCAGAAGCGCAAGTGGCAGATCATCTTTAGTCAGGTGCAATGGTCCGACTGTGGAGTCGCTCAAACAGGTGAGCATTCACCGCTCAAAGAGAACTTGCAGGACCACCCAGGTGAATCTTGATTGAGACAATTTACCGTCGTGAAATATGGCCCTGACTGGTTGAAGCTTTTTTCATCAAAGGTGCAGGTTGCCTTCACCTTTCTACCAGACGTCAACAAGACCTGAAGTCAAGTAAAGAGACGCGTAGACAAGATAAAGAACAGCAATGTTCATTTGCGCAAAACATCAACAGCACTCATTCTGGATAGCGGACTGCCATGCATATTTCGATGGGCATAAGCATTCAAAGCAGGTCCACCGATTGTGAATGATGGCAGGTACAGCCCGTCATCACGGCTCAGCTATGGCAACTGACAAAATAAATCTGATTGATTGACTGAAATAATTAACATAGATTTGAAACCATTGTTTGAACCATCAAGCAGCTTTGCAGTGTAAGCGCGGGTGTAATTCGTCAAAACAATCAGCAAATACATTAGCTGTTGTGGAACAGCATCACCTGGCTTGTTCATGAAAGAAACAGCAAAAAACAGTGCTTGATGTACGCAGCTTCTAAAATCGTTCACCTCGCCATCCTCCCAACCCCGTTCTCCTTCCTCCCCTCCCCCGAAAGCTTCTATTGCAAGCCGATTGCCATGACAACGGTAAACAAACAGGACTGATTTCATCTTGGTGAATTCTCAATCCCTCACGGCCCATGCACGGATCAATGCGGAGATGCAGGTCTGGCGTGCTAGACAGACAGCTCCCTACAAACGAACAGGTGCATTTCAAACTTCCAAATCAGGCCAAGGGCGATCGCCCCCCCCCAAAAAAGACCAATTTAACCACAGCTATGCTTCAAGTCAGCAACTTTTCTGATTCTTTCCTGGTGTTTGGAAAACGTCTTCTCAAAATACCAGGATTTCCACATCCAGTGGGAGCGAACTCTGTGGTCTCCAAGTCAAGCCAACTCTTGGCCATTGCAAGTCTTGACTCGTGTAGCAAACATGAAGGACGATCTCAAGTCTTTCTATCGAGCCAACTGATCTTAAATATTGATGAATTTCAATCAATACACAACAGTTTGAACTTCGGCCACGTCAAAATTGCAAAATTGAATGTTTGGACACAAGTCCAATTCTTTGCAGCCTTCAGCCGCCGTGGGGGGAAACACCTGTGCAGGAGGGGGTAACACTCATTCATGAGGGGCGGGGGTAACATCCATGGGGTTAGGCTGAGCAGGTAACACTCATGGGGGATACATCTGACGAGGACAAGAAGGTCGACAACGACAAGGACGACACCATGACTCAGACAAGCCGCTTCTTTCAGCGGCGCACGCGGCTTAACAATTTCAGGATTGAGAACAAAACTCCAGGAAGTTTCCAGGGTCAATCTCAAATTCCAGGTTTCCCGGGATGTGTCGGAGCCCTGCCCTCCCCACATGTTCTCGCCAAACGAGTTTCCACACCCCTCATCCAGAGGACATCCATAAGGCCCCGAACAAATTGCTAAGCACAACTTTACTACTACTATTTTCCCTCGTTATGGTCAAAACACATGAAGTGAATTTTTAAGATCCAGTGTTATGGACGTGGGATAGAAAGTCGGCTTGATGTATTTTTGACCACAAAGCAGAGCTCATGCAGTCAGTGCAAAAGCAAGTCAAAAGTGTTGTTTCTGTTCGCGAAACAAAATCGTAACTGATGTGTCACCTGCAGGCTTTTTGTGCTCGTTGGTGGTACGTCCACACACAAAGCAACCATTGCATTTTGATTGATCACTTTGTGATTACTTCGCTGCCTTTGAAAAAGGTACGAAGTAGTGTTGGAGCTCCAGTGGTTTCGCAAGCAACAGGACCTTTGGTTTAGCTGACCCCCCCCCTTCCCATGGATGCCACCCCCTGCCAGCCATCAACCAAGTAAGGA
>JAAUYG010212937.1_pt1 | contig 12572 bp, 4 predicted proteins | sample 7278091 | NCBI WGS metagenome assembly JAAUYG01 (sample SAMN14350201, study PRJNA611818) | marine sediment metagenome | isolation source: surface marine sediment (0.6m) | place: French Polynesia: Moorea | collected 2018-08
AGTCCCGCCAAAACCATGCAGTTGGCTCATCAAAAACCGTCCCGCGTGGGCTACGGGTGGTGACAATGGTGCCTCGGTTCACTCAGCTGTAAATGAGTACCTGGCTATAGACAGAGATGGCAATTGTACTTAGATTACCCGTGGCGCCTTGAAGCGTGTGAGCGGGTGTATACTCCCCAGGGAGTTGAGCAGGTGATATGGATGTTACAGGTCTGCCAGGGGTAATAATATGTACAGCGCTTTGAGCTAGCTTCGCCAAGGAAAAAGCGCTATATAAGAACTGCATATTATTAACTGTGAAGTGCCAGATCTCCCCTTGCGAATGATAACCATGGTGGTTTGTGTTAAATGAAATATTTTCTCCCATGTACTGTATTATGTGTTTTACAAATGATTCCATCAGTCTGTTTAGGATGGAAATAAAATATTGCAGATGCGTACTCTAACTCGGCAGCTAAACTTTGTTATGGAAGATATACAAGGATTAGCGCAGCTCTTTGCTTCTTGTTATATGCCTTCGAAAATTTGCCTGATTGAAATCTGCAAATAACCTAAAGGACATTTTCAACATGGCGACGTTTCAGTGACATTTCCGTCTGAAGTTTTCTAAGTAATTATTTTCGCGTTTAAAGGTCTTCCAAGTGTATACTGTCATCATGTCAGACGAAGGAGGCTATCACAGTCTTGTTCAAGAACTTCGGGAAGACGTCTCCAGACTTCAGGCGGAATTGGAACAGACAACACAAGAGCGGGTGCAAGCCGCCGAGTGTGGACTTGCGGTCTTGGAAGAGAAGCAACAACTCGAATCTCAGTATGAAGAACTTGATAGGTTGTACGAAACAACAAAGCATGAGCTTGAATGCGCAAAAGAAGTACGTATGTTTAACCCATGCTTTTGGTATGAGATATTTGACTATGTTTTTGTTATTCAGCAGTAGTCCTGGTATTGGTTTGATCTGTAGTACTATAATGTCTAGTGACTAATGTTCAGTATATTTTGGGCAAAAATTGACAGTTTTAAAAATATCTATTTATAGTGATATGCAGGCCTATTTACGTAGTTAAGAGGATGCTAAGTTATCAATAATCTTCCTCAATAGTACTCTTCAGGCAGCGTGCGAGTGTCAATCAAACCAGTAGTAGTTGTGCACATACAGTAGGTTAAAATCGAATTGCGCGAACCAGCCGTTTTATAAAATCGATCTAGCGAAGCGACCAAATTCCTATCTTGTGAGTTATGATCTGCACTCCTCAACAAAGAGCGATTAGCGATGTGGGCTTTGTGGGGCCCCTCTTAAATGCCGATTCATGAGCCAGCCCACCTATAAAACTATGATCTGATTAGCCAGTCCCTCGCTAAAATAACGATCCGCGGCTTGCGTTTGCTGTTAAATTCCGATCTGCGGGGTGATGTCTGTTAAAGATTGATCTGCGATTTGAGCATGGTTGTTAAAGATTGATTTGCGACTAGACCATTTCTGAGAGTGATCCGTGACTCACCATGGCTGTTAAATATTGAGATACGAGTCAGACATTGGTGTTAAATAATTATCTGTGATTCGTAGTTCTCTGTTAAAAAATAAAACTCGAATCGGGCCATATTTTATAGACCCATGTGTACCCCTACTATTTTCAAAAGCTGAATTGTTGTACATTCACACTAGGACTCTAGGAGGACTTCCTCACACCTTTAGTCAGATGACTCGCTCACACATTAACTAGACGAAATATGGCAAGTGGTTAATTCAGAGGCCATATACTTAGGTGTTCATATCCATTCTTACTTGATTGACTATCATAGGTCTGGACCCTATACATGCTATATGGGAAATATAATGATATTTCACTTCATCAAATTGTTCATTGGACTTGTCACAAATGATTATTACACCTACTCACTGACTCTATCTCCATAGAATGCTTGATGTTTTATAATTCACGGTACATATTTCATATTTAACTTAAAATGATTGGCATTAATCATAAATACCAGGAGTCCACTCAGTCCAGGAATTCCAGTTAAAAGCTTGAAGTGGCTTCAAAAAGATATATACTAGTCAAATTTTGAGATATGATACATGTGCTACCATGTGAGCGAACGTCCAATCAAATTTGTGAGCAAGTCGATTCTGTGAGCATCTCTAAATAAGGGCTGGGGCTTGTGTAATTACAAATTTTAACAATGTGTTACAAATATTTTCAGGTTTCATCACAATACTGCTATATGCAAGTTTGTTTATCATTTTAATTGAAAATATATTATCTGCTTAGTCTTTCAAGTACCATATATATAACTTTCTGTTTTAGACACTCAGCAAGGCACAGTCCACACACAAGAAAGCCAGCCAGGTGGGGATTACTCAAGAGGAAAACCTTCTCCTCGAAACTGCTACAAGAGAAGCCCAGCTTTTGGAGATTATCAGTGACTTAGAAAATGATTCCAAGGTTGCCAAGCAAGCAGTAGAACGACTGGAGGGTGAAAATGACCGTGTTAACATCTTGGTCACAGATCTTTCCCAGCAAGTTGAGATGCTTGAAAATCAGCGGAAACAGTATAAGAAAGAAATCAAAGAATTCAAATTTCGAGAAACTAGGAACTTGTCTGATTACTCAGAACTGGAAGAAGAAAACATCTCACTTCAGAAGTCTTTACTTCAGCTAAAACAAAATCAAGTTGACTTTGAGTCGATGAAACTTGAAAGCAAGAGGCTGAAGGAGGATGTGGAAGAGCTGACGGCTGAGGTTGAAGAGCTGGTTAAGCTCAAAGCAATAGTAGAAAAAAATCTGGATGAAGCACTGCAGTCTCTTCAGCAAGAGCGAGAACAAAAGCATGCTTTGAAGAAAGAACTGGATCAGCGTATAAACTCAGAATCAATGTTCAACCTTCAGTCGTTAGCTAATCTTGGCTTTGGAGACCTAAAACTGGGCAGTGTAAAGGATAGCAATTCAAGTGACACCCCTGCCTTGGCAAGACTGGCTGCAGATTTTGGGTCAGAAAAAGTAGAAAGTCCTTCAAAATCCAGTTCTTCACAAAACATTGACGTTGTGGGCGATCTCTTCTCAGAAGTCCATGTGACCGAGATTCGAAAACTGGAACAGATTCTGGAGAAAACCGAGCTGGAGAAATCCAATCTGCAGTTGGCACTGGATGATTCTCATGGAGCGCTAGAGCGAGCAAAGAAAGAAATTGCCGAGCAGCACGAGAAGATAACTCACATGAAGGGTCATATCTCTGCCATGGCATCCCTGTCCTCTGGGGTTCAACTGCCAACACCAGATTCTCCAACAGAAGATAACAATGCACAACAAGGGGATGTACATCCAGACATGACCGTGTTGAAGAACAATCTGAAGCAGCAAGAGCAGCGTTACAACATGGCTCTCAGTCAGATCACCAACCTGCAGGAAGAGATCCAGAACCTTAAGCAGAAACTCAAAGACAGTGAGGACAAGGATGAGATAGAAGATCTGCGCGATGAGGTCACAAAGCTCCGAAACAATATGCTGGAGAATGAGGAAGCTAGAAAGAATTTGGAAGAAGATCTCAAAGCAATGTCCCAGATGGCTGGGGAAAGCCAAAGCAGTTTGAATGCCACTCAGGATGGTCTGATCAAGGTTGCGGAAGACCTCGCTCAGGTCTATCATCTTGTGTGTGAGGTGAATGGCGAGACTCCTAACCGAGTTATGTTGGAGCATGTACAAGGTAAAAAGTTCCGTAGGAAAGACAGCCCTAAAGAAGGCGGGGAAACAAGTTCTGACAAGGAGAGTAGCGCCTCAGATCGGGAGGGATCTCCAGTGAAAGAAGACCCCAAAGGTGATCCAGTGGCTTGCTACAAACTTATCGAGACCATTAACGATCAAATAAAGTATCTCAGAAGGGCCGTGGATCACTCTGTGGAAATCTCGCGCCAAAGGCAGAACATGGACTCGAATACATCTGAAGAAGTGTCAGAACTCCAGGAGCAAGTGGTGAAGCTTAAGGCTATGCTCTCCACCAAGAGAGAACAGATTGCTACTTTGCGTAGTGTGCTGAAAGCCAACAAGTCCACAGCAGAGGTTGCCTTGGCCAACCTGAAACAGAAGTATGAAAACGAAAAACGCATTGTGACCGACACCATGCAAAAGCTACGAAATGAGCTGAAAGCTCTCAAGGAGGATGCCGTGTCTTTCGCGTCGCTGCGTGCCATGTTTGCTCAGCGCTGTGATGAGTACGTCACGCAGCTTGATGAGCTGCAGCGACAACTGGCAAGTGCCGAGGAAGAGAAGAAAACGCTGAACTCCCTATTGCGCATGGCCATCCAACAAAAGCTCGCACTGACACAGAGGCTTGAGGACATGGAGTGCGATCGGGAGAGAAGAAATATGAGAAGCCGAGGACAGCGAAGCAGTAGAGGGATGCCCAAAGTAAGTTTCAATCAGCACAATCAGGGCCCTGCTCACTATGATGAGCCTTATGGTAGGTATCCACAGCAACGCTACCAGCCACGCCGTGACTACTGAACAACGAGCACCTCGATATTAACATATTTCTGATGTACAGGCACTGTGGTTGGTCAGTACTGTGCCACATCAATATTTGTTCGCATACTACCTAATACTCATAGCCTAGTCAATAGAAAACAAATCTTTGATGTTTTTAATGGTTCACCCTTGCAGAAGCCGTAAATTAACTTTAACATACCTGCCTACTGAGCTATATAGTTTTCTGGTAAACATGGTAAAGGTAACTTTTATCTGTTTTCAAACACGGCAAATGTCAGTCTAAAAGATAATTTTAGACAGCATATTGTCTGATTTGAACATGTATATGTGTGTGTACACGTGCTTTTCCCCAATGACTTTCCCAGTTGTCTAAATGTGAATTTACTAGAAGTGTCGGTGGTGTGCATGGGGGATTATTTGTAGTTCATAACCTGCATGTGCAATCATTGTGTGCTGTTATAGCTGATTGTCTACCTTCGATAGTGAGCCTATCACCTTGCTGTGGTACACATGTGGTACATGTATGAAGGTTTGAAAACATCAGCTGGTAATGCAGCATTTCACTTGCTTTGTGAGAGTGTTACATAATGCTACTGCAATTCTAAACGAATGAAAATATTTCTCGAAAACTGGAAATATCTAATGGAAATACAGACATTCCATTTGCCCATTTTTCCGCTTGTATATGGTACATTGTATTTTAAACCATTGTGCTTCAAACCATTTAACAAATGTATTTTAATACAATGTTATTTCCAGAGTGAATGTTTGGGGATGACTCGTTGCCCTGTTACTAGTATGCTCTTTCACAAAGCAAATGAAAAAAGCAATGCATCTGCAATTGTTCAGTTTGATACGATGCTTTATTTCATGTACATTGTACATGTACCGTTATGTTAATCAATTCCACCGATTTGTATGAGAAGCAAGTATTTGTGCGAATCTGAATCATTACATGCATTATGGGAAGTGAAAACTGATGCTGATTGGTGTGTGCTACCTAGCATTCCTGTGTGGCAGTCTTCATTTCTTCATGTTCTTTTAATCATGTTAGTACTAGCAAGTAGCATTGGCAGGAGATACTAGTACTTGTTTAATAATCATTTCAGATTTCCTTACATGTGTAGCACACTTGAAATTTGAAACCACTCTCTTTAGTTACTCATAGATGGAAAAGTGGTAAACAAAATCTTCTGCGGGTGCATCAACAATTCCTTCGCTAAATTTGGGGAACAAATTAACATTAATGAATGTATCATATCTCAGTTTGTATAAATATTACTATTGTCATAATTGTGTAATCATACTCTCACCCAAATGTGTATAATTTAAATTTATTTATTTTACTTGTAATAACATTCTTATAGCTCATGGGTTTCTGATAAAAAAATAAAAAAGGTAACTATCTCTTGAATCTTGCACCATAATTGGCAATGGCGTGAACCATATCTTCAGTAACAAGCTTACTAACATCTGCTTTTATTTCCTAATAGCTGAGTATTAATGCAGTGCAGTTTAAATTAAACTGCACTGATTAACAGATTTCCTAATAGCTGAGTAACTTTAAATTAAACTGCACTGATTAAGACTTCCTCATACCTCGTAACTTTGAACCTGCCATGTGCTTTACGTTGGAGGTTTGAAAGACTGCATTTCTTCAAATTTGAATACAAAGTTGTATGCTGATTGCTGAATACAAAACTAGTTACTAGTATCTGTAGTGAAATAAGCTAACGCTTGCATGAGATATTTATTGCTAAATGCTTCAGTACATGACACTGTATTTTTGTGGCATGTGAAAACTGGAAATTTCATCCTTTGGAATATACTAGTATGCTCCTATTGCAGTCCTCTCCATGCAAACCTTGTTTGCACCATTCGCTGTGCCCTAACCTTTTTAGTATAGCATGCCTTGCCATAAAGTATGAAAAAAAAATCACGCTCATGCTGTGTTACACAGGCTCTGGCATGCTGTTGTGTCGCTAGTGACGGAAACGAGGAACAGAAAATGATCCGGAAAAAGAAGAAAGGGGAGCAGATTACCGTACAACGAAGCACTAAGGAAGAATTCTACAGAGTTTCTGAAAAAATGTTAATAAATTGACTATTAATCAACCACTATATAACAAGCAGAAACTTGATGTTGAACATCGATGTTTCAAGTGTTGCTGCAACTACTGTGGATAGACTATTTCTGTGATGCATGCTTGCTACCGGTATTTTATGTTGTACCTGCATGAACTGTTATTTGGGTCTTTTACTGATTTCGCTTTTATCTTGGGAACCTGCCCAGTAGAAATAGATATATATGGTAGTATTTGCTAGTGCATGTTATGTATTTGTTAGATTCTTTTTGTTTTTCTCCACTGAAAATCACTTGTCTCTTCTTTTATCACATGTTTGTGTCTCGATGTATGCTTTATAGAATTCAGAGTGCTAACAACTGGGGAAGATTGCGACATAAAAAAATAAAGATTTAACAAAATCTCATCCAATACCGGTAGAAAGAAACCTGATAACCTGGAGCACGGAAGTTAAATTGCAATTGGTACAAAAGAGCAGGGATGGGCATTAACTTCTTTTGCGACTTGTCCCGTCGGACAAGTAAGGGTAACATTCACTTGCCCGAAATGAAGATTCACCTGCCCAAACTTTTTGTCTGTTACTGATTGTCAGGATTTTCTGTTCCTGCAACTGTTTAGCCTAAAAGACTGTTCAAATGTTATTTGTCCTGTCAGACAAATTGGGTAGAATGTTGTCCCGGGCAGTCGGACAATCCTTAATGTCCATCCCTGAAGAAGAAAGTATTACTGTCAGTCTCTTGACGTTCACGTTTATCGAATCACAGCATAATTGTTCTCTGCTGAACCACACATAAATGTGGCTGAAGGTGTAATAGCGAGCTGGAGCGGGGTTTTTGGCACCTGTGTGACACTGAACATGTAAAGCAGAGGCCATCAGCAAAAACCACTGTGATGCTGCTATGAACAAAAAAAAGCTATACATGTATATACCGCCTAGAATTCCAGACCACATTTTAGGCATCTTACTGTCCATGCAACAAGGCCAAGAGAAGGGCATTTCTTTAACCAAAAACTGTTTCCAAAAGCCTATAAATTTTAAGTATAGTTGTAATTAACTGCAGTTTGCCTTATACATGTATACTGAAGTGCATCACTTGGCATGAAAAGCAGCCTCACAGTGAAGGATATTAAGCCATTTCTCAGCTAGCGTTGGTCATTTGTTCCTTGTGCTTTCGTGTAGTTGTAGGTCTAACCTGGGCTTTGCATGTATTTTATGATTGTGGCCTAAAAGTCTTTATCTGGTATCATGCTTTTCATCTGACGTAACCCAAAGAAAATCTACCAGTAGATAACTGTCTTTGGATTGTTGTTCCCCTACGAAACCTACAATACAGAATCTATTTCCAGTTGATGATACCATTTGCTCTTCAACAATTATTTGTCTTTTCAGTATTTGTGAAAAGGCAAAGCAGTTTTACGCTTGACATTTACAGGAAATTTGCATTTTATTTTCTTCAGTGAAAGCCCAGGTTGACAATAAGGCCAAGTTAGACACAAGACGAGTGGATGAAATGGGGCGAGTCGGTTCTGCAGTTACTGACTTCCTTTGCACGAGTTGTCAAAAAAAGTTATGGCAATCTATTGGCAGAATCTTTGTAAATAATATTGAAGTTAAAGAAAAAGTCATAAATAATATAAATTAGGGTCGCTGATTAATGCTGTTGCATGTGAGAAATACAGGTCACTGGTATAAACATAGCAGATGCAACATGTTATTTGTGCAAAAAAAGTAAATTACTGGAAGTGCACAATTCTTGCTGGCTAAGTTATTTGCTTTGAAGAAGGGAGTGTGCAATGGTCAAACTTGTGATTTATATTCAATTGATGATTGATACGTCTTTACAAAACACCAGACTGAAGTTTGAAACTATGCTATGTGCTGCAGATTCTTTGAGGAACTTCACTGGAATCTTTAGACTTGAAATTTGAATAAGAATTTTGCTTCTTTACTTCCCTTTTATGAAATGACAATGAATGTAGGATGTAGAAATTTCCAAAAAGGCATTATTGAATTAAAAGACACTGCAAACTTTTTGTAGATGTGCCATGGCTTCTTTTCATATCATTCTCTAGTCATTGTTATTTAAATGCTTTTGTACAACATAACCATGGTAACCTTCTCATACCAAAATTTCACCTTGTCAGATGTTTAGCGATATGAACATGACGACTTAGAGGTGAGGGTCACACGTTTATACCGATCTACTGATAACTTGAGTTTGGGCAACACATGTATGATAATTGACACAAATGTGTCAATGTCTTAAGCAAACAATACCAAGAAGTATATATGGTGCTATATTATTGTTCATGATTGTGTTTTTGCAGGTTATGCTTTGCTACTTGAACATGTTGAATGTATGTGAATGACGGGTTAGCATTTCCAGACGTCCATATGCAACCTAACTTGGTCAACTCCATTTACGATGTCATGTACTGGCAGAATGGTGTTCTATTGAAATTAAAAAATATGATGGACTGGTACTACAGATATAGGCATGAACTCGGGTTGATGCCTATATGACAGGATGCCAAATGACAGGAAAAGTATAGCAAAGCTACAGAAAAGAGTTTGATGTGCTGTAGTGTTAGGTATTTGACTTATCTGACATTACATAGTTATGAGTACATGTATGTGATTGAATGCGGTGTAGGAGTTTCAGCCACAAGCCAAGTACAAATATATGTCTATAATTTATTATTAATACTGTACAAAAAGATTGAGTTCTGCCTAATACCATTTGTAGTATTGACAAACTGTATGTAGTGTACAATTATAGATGTATCTCATTCATGCATTTAAGTATCCAGAATACAGTCACACCCATGTGTACCATGCGTGATTAAATCTGAAATAAAATGGTGGGAAAAATAATTAATTTTCACTTGGTATACACGTTATTAAATTTTCCCCAAGATATCTCCAGGGTGATTGTGTGTGACTTGATGTGCCTAGTGCAAGTGTGCGGCGTAGCCTAACCAATGTTACATTGTGTTAGCTCCGTGTTAAATGTACAAAGTTGCAACGTTTAGCTCTTTATGCATGCAGATGTTTGATTTTATCTGGCGATGTTGCCAACGCGTTTGTGTATATATATGCATGTTTATAAAAAGCACAGCATGTGATTTTATTGTCAGATTGAAATGTTGTACTGCTGTACATGTACATGTATGTAAAACGTTTCACAGGAGTTCTGTACATGGAAATTTTATATACTGCAATTGACAAAAGTTAGTTTTACCTTACTAAGGGCCATACAAGTTTTTATCCCTAAAACCTAAAATTACTCAACATGGTCTGGTACACTGACAAAACTAATACTTGTATTTGATTATGTGGGATGGGTTTTGTACAAACATGTTTCTTACATATTACCGACAAGAATGTTACAGTTACACAATATATATCTTTATGGTGTATCGTATTTGTGATAGTACCACCTTCATATTACAATAAGTTTAACCATATATTGACTGGTGTGAATTACATTTTAGCTGTTATGGTTCTATTATTGATTAGTCGGCAGTGCCGGTAGTAAAATGCAGAAAATTTGATTGACAAATTCATGCTTGACAAGGAAATGGAAAGCGTGTACTTTACCATTCAGTTGCTGCTGTTTTTCAGATAATATGTTACCTGTTCATAAGTTTTTTTCCCCACAAATTTCCATCACACGGTAGTTCTGATCACCTATATGTTTCTGGGTTCCTGGTACCGGTTGCTGGAAATGGGCATCTACTACATCACGACAACCTTTGTACAATGATGTCGCCTTACAACTTGGTTGAGCCTTTTAAAGACAAATAAATTTGGGTGGACCAATATTTGCTTTGTGTTATATTTTGCAAATTCATGAAAAAGTAGATATTAGTGCCATACTTTTGCTGGGGTTCTTTGAGAAACATCTCTTTAGGCTCTTTCACAGTGAACTAAGATCACTTCAGTCACTTTCTTAGTATGACCTAAAGTAGAAAGGATATATGGCGTGCAGTTTGACCATGAGATCTACATTAGCAAGAGTCCCCAGGGCCTGGATGATCTGCTTGACCATTTGTCAGATAAGACCCATGTTACAATGCCAATGTAGCTACATTGAGAAATCTTAAATTGAAACTTGAAAGCCACAGCGACAGTTAAATGACAAGATCTACAGTACATGTCACTTATGTGTGATTAATCAGAAAAGCAGTGTTGTCCAGTGTTCTGTGATAGCTGGCACTGTCCTCATAAAGTTGGAATGAAAATCAAATGACCATTGTAGAAGTGCCATTTTGAAACTTGTATCTTTGGAGATTTTGGTAAGTTCACCAAATGGTCTCAAAATGACATTGGACAATCTAGCATGAAAAGTACCACACAAATACTACAACAGCCCTTGGGTGCCAAATTTTCATCCTACTAGCCATTTAGTAGTTAGTTCCATTCTTAAAATTTCCCACCGAAACATGATGTAAGGTCGCGCAAGCTCAAATCTAATGCTGGAGCTGGACAATACATATACGACTTCATACTAGTGATTTGTGATCAACCATCGATAGTTTAAACGTATGCCCTAACTACTGTCTGAGGTATAAGGGTCGAAATGCGAAGTAAAGTGACCTTTCAAGGTCACTGGGGCTCAAATCTGATGGTATGGCTGAACTTCGCATATGATTTTCTATCGGTGTTTAACAGTAATCTGCCATGGCCCTGCTCCTTCAAATATCAGTGTTTGAAATATGAGTGACCTTGCACTTGACAACCCAAGGGCAATTGTGATGGAGAGGCTGGCCTATATATGACTTCCTATTAGTGGTCAGTAATAACATGCCCTAACCCTACTCTACTGAAATATAATGGCTTGAAATACGAATGTCCTTGAACTTTTTGGTGTTTAATAGTAACATGAGATATAAGCCTTCCAAATCTGAGAGACATTGACCCGTTAAGGTTACTGAAGTTCAACTACCGATACATGTACATGGCTGTTAGGTATAAACCTAAGCGACTCAAATATGGATTCCCTTGAACCATGCATACACAGTGAAGAAAACAGAATTGAACTGATATTTGACAGAAACATACATGCCTATGGAGAGTCTTCAGGGTTCCCTGATAGTCAACTTTTTGTCCACTCTTTGTTTAAGTGTGGGTAGTTTTTTAGCTCTGCTGGACTGTCAGCAGAGCTAATGCCGTGGCGCGGGCGTCCGTCGTCGTCCGTAAAACGTGTTTTCCCAGAAACCATCAAGCGAATTAACGCCAATCTTTGTGGAAAGGTAGCTGTCCACCATATCTCCAGACCATTTTTTCCGTTTTTCAAAATTTTGGATTTTTGAATTTTAACTAACTTTTTTCATTTTCCTATGGGAGTGAAAATTTCAAAACGCTTCTCCTTCTACAGTACTCCCTATGACAGTCCTCACAAAAATTGCTTATAGGAATTTTGAAATTTTAAATTCATTTTTTTTTTAAAGATTGAAATTTAACATTGTGGCCAATGGGAAAATGCAAAATTGCCAACATCTCGGAAATGGCCAGCCGTAGAGCAGAACGGAGAGAAATTTGGGACTCGGGGGGGAGGGGAGACGGGGGGAGGAGGGGGAGGGGGGCGGAGGTAGTTTAGGAAGTTAGGCCAAGTTTCATGCCCAAATATGGCAAACCGCTGCCCGTAGAGCTAAAACAAGCTGAATTTTGCCCCCCCCCCTGGGGTAGACCCCCCTGCGCTAAAAAGAGAGTAAATGTGCAACTTCTGGCACTTTGGCCAATGGCCAAGTTTCATGCCCAAATTTTAGAAATCTGCCCATATTTCGGAAATCGCTGCCCGTGGGGCAAAAATAAGCTCAATTTCGACCCCTTGGGGTAGAGAGAGGGTATATGTGCAACTTCTGGCACTTTGGCCAATGGCCAGGTTTCATGCCCAAATATGGCAATTTTGAAAATCGGCTCATATCTCGGAAACAACTGCTTGTAGAGGTAAAATAAGCTAATTTCGACCCCCTGGAGTAGAAAGGGATTATATGTGCAAC
>JAAUYG010301783.1_pt1 | contig 12570 bp, 14 predicted proteins | sample 7278091 | NCBI WGS metagenome assembly JAAUYG01 (sample SAMN14350201, study PRJNA611818) | marine sediment metagenome | isolation source: surface marine sediment (0.6m) | place: French Polynesia: Moorea | collected 2018-08
ATTGGAAACAATCATGAGTCACAGCTTGTGTTGTATGGTGTAGGAGTCAGACAACTTGGTGTGACCGAAATGTAGAAGAGATCTGATGTCGGAAGAAATGCAAGATCCTCCCATTGTCATGGTCGTAACTGTAGTTTGAGTTTTCAGATTGCAGATAGAAAGTGACAACAAAGAATAGAAATGACATTCAATCTTGTGATAAGAGGGTTACAACCCAAGTCAAACATTTGATAGACACGCATTCTTGCGTTGATCATATGGCTTATTACTTTTGACCCTTTTTAAATGTGCAACGCCTGAGGTAAGAACTGCTACACTGAGCGCTCATGAATGGATCTGGAAAATATGTCAGTGTTGACTGATTTAGTTGTTACTGGTTTACTTTCCAGAGAAGATACCCCTCTCAAGCTTCATCTTTGTTTCCAGACTGCAGTGGTTCTTTCTGCCACTGTGCTGGATTCTCAACCACTTGTCTTTTCATTCCACTCTTGTTGACCCATTGCGAGTTTTTGCAGAAAAAAAACTTCATGTCTTCATTGCTAAATCTCGAGCGTCTTTGACCAACTGCGGCACAGACCGGTTGCGGGTCGTGGAGCACAACTAGAGCTCTCTGCGTTTGCGTTCCAAGTTTTAGTGGCGAGCATTTCAGTTTGTGCTTTGGAACAGCTTGGTTCTTTTTTGTAAAAAGTTAAAAACCAAGTGATATATGAGAGAGAATCTTACAAAAATATCTTTGGTTCCATTGAGTACTTTTTGGTCTTGTCATAAATTACTGTCATAACCATCTGCTGGGGAACCTACGTTCAAAACAGACGCATCATTGTTGTATTTATAGCTTGGGATCTTACAGGACGAGAAAAACATCGAAATTGTCACCACAGAACAAGGAGGTCGCGGTCAAAAAGTTGCAAGGGTGACAGCGGAAGAGTCGAGTGTGGGAGACCACCGGGCTGGCGAAAATGTGTTCATTGCGTTTGGGGAAAGTGTTTTGTTGAACAGTTGTTGGTTGTGGAGTGATTCGAAGTCTGAGAACTCGGTGTACATTACTTGACCAATTTTATGCCATAATTGAGTCTCGCATTTGGTGATCAATGTCAGGAGGCAGAAAAAGCATGCCCTGACAAATGTTAGTTTTGCTTGGTAAGTGTGGTGAGTAAACACACCGTGAAAGGTGCAGCGAAATTCTCACCGGATCGTGAGTGACAAGGGTTCAAGGGGTCGAGGATCTCACGCCAGGATTGTGATACCTTCTGAGTGGGGATCAGCCGTCACAGTTGCAGGGAGTGCGTGCGGCGTGCTCCTGCAAAGCCCTTCTGCTCAGCCTAACGTTGACATCTGGATACTGCGGATCTGTTGCCCAGATGGGCTAATCTCACTTCTGTGATTGGTTTCCTCATTTCTGTTTCACGTCCAATTAAGCTTATCATTTCATTTGATTAACCCATCACATCAGCAGATCAAAACACATTGACCACAGAGCGAACTAGAGATAGAAAGCCTCATGTCCTCAATCCCAATTTTGGCTTTGAGATAGGCTTGACTTTTCTTCCTTATCTTTTGTCCCTGGTAACTTCGAAACCTTGGGATAGATAAGGCATCTGGGATCCCTGCAGGGCATGGGAATGCAAATCCCAAGTGTTGGGTATTCAAGGTACGCAGCATTATGAATACCAACACCAGTAAGATCCATTTGTGTGTTCCATCCTTGCTTATTTAGGAGGCATGGATGCTGAGCCAGGTTGTCACATTGTCGTGATCTGCTCATCTGCATACATACCCCAGGCCAAGCGTTACCCACGGTGGATGTGACTCGGCATTCATGACAGAGATGTGGAACCATCCACATGTTGACACTTGGAATTTTACGGCTTTTGTTTCAGTGAACCGGGTGAATTGTATCCTTCCTTTCGGAGTTTGTGCGACTTGTTTGTCCAAAGTTTTGGACACATCTGCATCAAAAGTTGGAAAGTGCATGGGTATTCATTGAAGGGTGTGGATACTTAGACCTTGGATAACTCTGCTGAGGTGTATCTCTGCGTTCTCAGAAGAGGAAGCGTTCAGTATCTGCAGAATATACTGGATGTTCTCTGCTGTATCTGACCATGAGATTAAGCTGTCACTTGCAGACTCTGCAACGAAATTGCTTCTTCCTCCTAAATCTCCAGAAGATGGAATGGATGTGAGCCAGGTGTTACAGGTGTTGCTAAATGATCGGATAACAACTAAACAGTCTTATCTCAACCAAGATACACAGTGCTGATTGAGAGAAAACGCACTTATTGAAATTGCTAAGGAAGGCACCCTTCACGCAAACACACTTGAGGTCTGGTGAATGAAAACCCGAAAACAACGAACAGTGTGATCCAACCTGAAACCAGTCTTGCGGCGCAACTCTCCAAAGTTCCTCTAATCTTTATTTTATTCAGAAACAGCTAATTAGGCAATCATTAGCCGCATAGATGCAAGGTACCAAAATCCACAGGAGTGAACATTTGACAAACGGGTACCAAACAGAGACCCATTCTGCTCATTTGTGAACGGAGTCACTCGAACGGAAAATTTAAATTTGAAATTGAGAGAGTGTATATCCACAACGTCGCTTTCATTTTGGTGACCGTGTAGATTATTGTTGCTCATTGCAATTTTCTTGTCACCTGCGGATTTCAGAAGGAGACGTTTTGGAAACGAATTACGTGCACATGTGGAAAATTGAAGGGAAGCTTTTTCAACTTTGACTCGCAGCTGAGATTTCTGAAAAGGTGGTTTTCTCCGAGGCTAAATATTCCAGCGTCCAACTGGTGCTTGTCAATTTGAATACTTAACCAGGGTTGGGAGATCAACTGATTACTGATAACACCTTCTGACCTGTGGAATAGTAATTTTGTGACTCACACTGGAACAGACTGTGAACATTCCATTGCTCTTTGTTCCTGGAGAACTGAAGTGACCCTTCTGTTGTTCTCAGCTGACAGACTTGATTTGTCTCAACTAACAACCTGGTCTCGATGCAGTGAGCCTGAAATCTTCGACGTGCTGCAAAAATCAACACCAGTTCACGCCATGTATTCTGTGATAATGCTCCTTGCAATGGCCAGTGTCCAGGCCATACTTGCCTCATCTGCAGCTGAGGGTGAGCCAAACGCATCAGCGTTGTCTGAAACAGCACAGATCAACCAGCAGCTGACCTTGCCGCGATCAGTGATAAACAACAGTTCTGCTGTGAGAGTAAAGCCCGTCCACCCTGAGAACAGTAAGTACCATTCTTGTGGCATTGTCTTCAGCTGCTGGCCTCTCGACCCATGTGACAGCGGAAGTCACGACCAGCCCAGATGCTGAAAGGCTTGGGACAAGCAGACTGACAGGCGCAAGTCTCTTCAAAAAAAACCGGAAAACTCGAGAGACATTGATCAATGGCAAAACCAAACACAAAAGAAACATACGTCTTGGTAATGTCCAATTTCATACACGAAAAAGTCGAAATGCATTTGGAGTTGCATGGAAAATATTTGAAATGTGTTCTTTCAGAAAGGTCTGGGTGCATTTAGTCCCCAGGTCGACCAGCCCTTTCACGTCTTACAAAGAAAAGCAGGCGTCTTTCCCGTGAATGAATTAACCAAGGAGCATTTGCAAGTACACGCACAAACTAGAAATGCTGTCTGCATGAAAGATGATCCCAAACCATATTTGTCTTTTTTTCATTTTTTCCATGAAACTTTCGGAAGTGAATTTTAATTCGGTTGAGAGTACATAACTGAGCATGATTCTACACAAAAATGTTTGACATATGGCACTTACACTGCACTTGTTAAACATGACTTACATGAAAAAAAGACTTGTCAATATGGAGCAAAAAAGGAATCTACTCATGTGTTAATCTACACATGTCTCCTATTCTGTCAAGGGTGGTGCTTGTTTCACAATTCATCCAGTCTACCTGACTTGCGAAGTCGCGCATGTCTATATTCGTTGCAGTTTCCGGGACGGAACGAAAGGCAGACGAGTCAGAGAACAGAAAGTAGCCGTCCACACAAAACGCAACGACGAAGGCAGCCAACACAACTTGAGATTGGTTGTTTTGAGTTTTGCCTTTTCAGATTTCAGAACATAAAGTGATTTTTTGTGACCTGGTCGGGTCACAATAGGATTGGGTAGAAGAGGAAAAGAACTCTGACAGAACTGAAATATGAAACAGACATCGAGAGAAGATGATTTACACATTTTGTTGCACTGGAGATCAACCCGAAAAAATGATCTTCCGAATTCCGAAACGTCTCGCACAATTGTGAGGCACAATGAAAATTAAAAAAACAAAAAACAAAACAAAAAAAACTGCGTTTTGCTCGCAAAAAAAATGATTTTCCTTCCTGCTCAGCAATTCTGACCTTGAGCCCCCCTGACGTAAAGGAAGAGAAACATCTCGGTATCTCCCAGACAACTAAAAGAAGTTACTTTTCGCATCAAGTTCACACAGCTAAGAGGCCAAAACATTTGTGTACGGGCGGTTTGTTTTTGCTGGGGGGTCTTGCTGCACGTATGAATGTTTTACCAACAGTGGTGCTCGCAACAAGTGACAACTGCATGACGGTATTCAGTGCCGACCCTTGTATCGTGCATCAAACCAGAAATCCCTCCTTTTAAGAATGCAAATCAACGATCACAACAAAGCAACAGCCGACAAATTAACCCCATTCAAACAAGAGAAATGCAAATCCCACATGTCGCAGATTGTAACGTTGTGCGTCCAAGTAAAAAACAATCCGTATGCATTCATAGACATTCCCTTGAGACCCCAGAAGGGCCAGAATTACAAGATCCATTCTCAACGCATTGAGAACGAGCTGATTTCAGGAATGCTCCGGACAATCCCTAAATCTGTCAAAAATCATGTGGGTGTCCTGTGGTTGATACAAACATGGGGATGTCAGTGGGCGAGGGTGTCAGTCAAAAAACGCGACGTTCGGATCTTGTTGTGTTCCACCCAAATGCAACAACCTGTGTGTGTGTCCCAAAGAGGAGTTTTGCAAACAGACAATATTTCTTTGGCATTTCAAATGTTTTGCAGTGACAGTGTGCAAAGATACCTGAGAGAGTCCATGTTTTTAGGCAGCGCGCCTGAAAGCGGCGTTATGGAGTCATGTTTATGTTGTCGTTGTTGTTGTTGTTGTATCAGACCCCCTCCAGCCAAGTCAGAATACTCTTCAAACGATCACAGGGTGGAGTGGTTTGAGGAGCTGTATGTACCCTGAATTGGCACAACCTTTTCACTGAACTTGCTTTGTTGTGAATCATAAAGGCTCCTGATTCAATTCGCTCTGCGGTGAATTTTGAAAGATACAGGCAGGGTTCCCATTGGGTCTGGAAAACATGGAAAACCTGGAAATTTTGGAATACCTTTTCCAGTCAGGGAAAAGTCAGAGAAAAAGAGCATTTTGGCTTCTTCCGGAAAAGTCATGGAAAATGATGTTGGAAAGATGTTTTCACAGTTCTGGCAGGTTTTCAGAATTCTAACAAGGAAATTTTTGCCTTAAAGTTTTTTGTGCATCCTTGTTTGAAAAAAAAAAAAACCTCATTGAATTTGGTGCAATATTGGCTGAATGAATCAGTTCTTTTGCAAAAACACCACACAAGGAAAAAATGAACTTTGAAAAGTGTGAAATGGTCTGGAAAATGGACAAAAAGGTCTGGAAAAGTCAGGGAAAAAATTTTCAGAAGAAAAGAGGGAACCCTGTACAGGGTGTCACCATCTGGTTCTGTGGCACAAAAAAAGGCAGCTGCTCGGTTGTCCTGCTGTAGAAATAATTTTTTGAGATCAGAAGTCAAACGGTTGGAAAACAAAAGCAGTAAAGAACCTGAAGTGGCAAGGAGCCTGTTCAGACCACCTGTTCTGTTGAGATTTCTTTCTTGGAGGGGAAGGTGTCAGCAGGATAAGTTTCCGGGGTCCATGTAAGATGCTGGGCCAAAGGGAATTGTGAATTCGGCCTCCATGAGACACAAGCCTTCTGGCGTTTTTTTTTTCTTTTTTGAAGTGGTCAGAAAAGGTTCTTGTTAGCTTTGGCACAGATTAACTTTGGTGAATGTTGGTGACCAGATCGCCCATTGGGCAGACGGTAACTCGCACGAAAGTATGTTGAAAGGCACGAATCTGGTTTTTGGTCGAGAGATCGTCACAGAGAGCATGTGCACTTTACGCACGTTTCTTTACGAGCAGCCCAAAAAAAAAAAAAAAATGAAAGTCACGATGGATTTGTTTGTAGGTTGGAAGTTTTTGTGATGTCAAAACATCACAAACTGAACAAAAACGTTCTCAAGTTTTAGGCATGGATATTGGGATTTTCTTTGATCGGTCGAACACGAGTACTTGAGCTGGTCGTTTCCCTTTTTCCTTGGTATAAGCTCTTTGGTTCCATGTTGTTCTAAAACTCCGGTCTCGTAAAAAACGTGGCGCAAATGGGAAATAGTTGCGAGGAAAGTAAGTGTAGGCTGCTGGAAGATATTGGTTGTTCGGGTAAGAAGTTTTGCAGCTGTTTATGATTTCGGGGAAGATTTCCTGGCAGCAGAAGAGGACAATGTGTTGTCAGGGTCAAGTACTGCCGAGGTTTTGCTGCGGTCTTGTAGACACAGTATTCAATCGGAATCTGTATTGAAACCTTCAGCAGATTTACATGAAGGAAATCAGGCCAATGTGAGACAGGAGTGAAACACAATGGAAATATGTGAACAAGGAAATGCTAATTTTTTTCGGAAAACTAGTTTGACGCTGAAACCATTCAAACAACTTGACCTATTTTTATCAGATCCGGAGGAAAGAAAGAATGAAAGAAAAAAGTTTTTGCACTTGCTTTTCCAGACAAACAGTTCATAAAACTGCACTCAGCACTCTGATTTTCACTCCAGCTGATCTGGCGTCTGGCAGGTCGAAAAGAATGTCGTCCGAACCACCTAGTGATACAAGGCACAACATTTTCTGTGTCCCTTTTCTCAATGACGAAACGTAGAAAACATTTTCGCATTGGGACCACAGTGTTTTTGTTTGCAAAGAACATTTGTGTTGGGCAAAGGATCTGCGTAATCCATAGGCGCATCAAGTGCCGAGTTGAAAGAATTCCTTTGTCATTGGTCGTAATTGATACATAATTATGAAATTGCAAATAATGCTTGGCATTGTTTTTACTGGCGCAGAGCGACTGGCATTGCTGAGAGCAGGATGTCTACGAGCACTGCTATTTGCAATGCTAAGTGGCCAACCAAGCCCAGAAACAAGCTATAATGTACTGACCTGACAAGTTTATCTGGATGCATCTCAACAGACAAATGAACATTGAGATTGCGGCGCTTGCGTTCCGGATTGTGGCAAGTGACATGTCACAGTGAAGAATTCGGAAATGGCCAAATGAACACAGAAGTGCACTTGTTCACTCCAAGACGTTGATACCGTCTCAGGCCGCACGCGACTTGACGTATCAATTTGGAATTGGGAAAGGCATTTTTTCTCACAATATTTTCCTTTGTCTTTTCAGATGAAGGTTTATTTCCACTCGTGTTCAATCTAGCCAGTAGAGCAACCATCACGACAAATGCCACTTGCGGCGAGCGCGGACCTGAAACCTACTGTCGTCTCGTGGAACATGTTCGGCGGAAACCCAACCGGAACATACAGTGCGGAATCTGTGACGTTCGCAGCCCATACTCAGGAGAACAGCACCCAATCACCAACGCCATTGACGGCTCAAACAACTGGTGGCAAAGCCCCACACTCAACAATGGCGCCGAATACAATTGGGTCACCGTTACACTTGATCTTGGTCAGGTAAGGCTTCCTTCAGGGTGTTATCAGTGAGAGAAAAATGATCAAAACCCGCCTCCGGATTTTTCTTTGTCCCAGATGCAAATGGTAATTTCTCAACTTGTGAGGCTGAGATGAGGATACCTGAGCAATTACCAGCAACTTCTGCGAGTTGGTGCCGGTGTGGAGAACCTACCTTCACGCCAGTAAACGCGTCCAGACAAAATATTTTTCTGGTTCCTCACAACTACTGCTTGCGACTTGCAGTAATGAAAAGAAAACATTGTCCTCTCGTTCATTCCACAACACCCAAGTTCTCAACTTGCAACTGCCGGGAAGGTGCAAACTTCTGCTGTCTGTGCGATATTTGCGTTTTGTTGATTTCGTCAGACCTTATAACTTCGTTCTTCTTATTTGGGACCAATTCCTGGTGTTGTGACCTCCCCTCCCTCCGTGTACAGGCAAGCAGGCGTTGGTATTTGTTGTCAAGCTATCTGGCGTTTCGCAACCCTGTGCCAATGCAAAACCTTCCTTGTTTTGCACAGTAACTCTGAGCCATCAGTCTGCCCGTAACACTGCCTGTGCAGTGGACAGAAATGTCTCAACACCAGGGAATTTTTTGATTGACAAAAATTGGGTAAAGTGCTTCCATAAGCCTTGGGTGTTATGGAATGATGGACATATTGCCTCAGTTTGCCGAAAATATGGTGATAATCGTGAATTGATTGTACCTGTAGAAAAAGTGAAAAAAGAGAACAGCGGTGACTGATTTTGACACCAAGAGTCAGTTGGGTGTCTTTGGAACAAAGCGCGAAAATTTTCATGTGTAGAAGAATAAAAAGGACCTGTATCTTGGAATCTAAATGCTTCTTTCTCGTTGGTAAAAGTTGTGTTGTACGTTAGTGTCACGATGCCTTGCGCGCATGAAACTAATTTTCGTCGAATTTTGGTCACAGGTGGAACAGCTTGACCTGGTGAAGATCAGATTGACCTAACTCCTCATAAATCGCACATTCTGTGACTGGTCATGCACATAATGCAAGTGTGCACTTAGCTTTCATTTGATCAGATGGTAATGGTTGTAATTATCAGTGGTTATGTGCCATATATCACCAGAACAGATGTATGTGATGGCTGTCCACCACTGGATCCAACCTGCACTGGATTTCAAATGACCAAAAACGGGACTGATGTCAGCTACGTTGGCACAGTGTGAAAAATACCCCAGGATTGATTTTGGATTCCAGGACTAGTTGTGTTTGTGCAAGTGCCAGTGGCGATTTGCTGTTTCAGTCCTGTCAGAGGTTAAAGATCTGGGGCCTGGTCCTTGGTACTGACACACTTTATTGATACTCGATCGGCCAGTTGGCGACTGTGGCTGCCCAGTTAGCAAGTCTGATTCGAAACATTGTTCCATCCCTCCATGAAAAAAGAATTGAAAAAAAAAAACATGCCAGTTCCATTTTTGGAATGTTGTCTGTGCTTCGAGACTGACAAGAGAAAACACAACAGAGGATACTGCACAGATCACATTTCAAAAAACCACCTCGTCTCTCTATCGAGAGAGAGAAGCGTGGAAATTTTGATTCTGGGGCGATGTTTAAAAAAAAAACGACGACATGCCATTCATTTCCGGAGTGTCTTTGTAATGGTGGCATTGTTTATCTTGCACCAAAAACGTAATGTGCCTATTAGATGTTGAAAGTAATGCGATCAAAGATAAGAAAGGTTAAGTTCACTTGCTATGAACACTTGTTGAGAGCTGAGTGAGTGTTGAGTTTCACCTCATGTCGCGGCCAGATGTCCACGATCCCAGTTTGCATTACTCACGCGCGCAAAATGCCAGAAACTCACTTTGGTGCTGAAAGAAATGCCCGCACAGAAGAGCCAGACGGTTGGGACTTTTGTCCCTTTCACTCCGTGGCTCTTTTCCTTCGTCGCAGTGAAGGTTCTTTGGACTTGGTTCAAAATATCACATATTCTGCGCGCCACGCCAGACAGTCGACACTGCAAGACAGTGCGCCCGTGCGTAGCTCCGTGCGTTGAACTGTTGGCACGTTTCTTTCTCTTTTTTCGGCCTGCGATTTTCTTTGGTGTTTACCTTTGTTTTTATTTTCTTCCTACAAATTAGTCTGATCCAACAGTAGCGAGCAGTGATTGTGAAAATAGGTGATCAGTTTGTTTTGTTGATCAGTGTTTACAACTTCTTGTCAACATCGCGAGCAATGCGTCGTGTACTGACGACCATACATTCTGCTTGTTTTGACGTTTGACGTATTTCGCATTTGTCAGTCTATCAATACCTGACAAATGTCACTCTGACACATTGAGGCCAAATTATTGTTGGCAAGAAAAAACAAATATAGCCTTCAGACATTACACTCTAATCTGGCATAGAAAGGCCGTGTGTGTACAAAAGGAGATCATGATCGCGACTCCCGAGATGATTGTTTCTCCGTGGCACGCATAAGTTTGCTATTCAGTTTTCTTGACCGTACTTTTTGTCAAAAGAAAGGGAACACCGCAGATGGGAATGGAGCACTCAAATTTTCTGGAAGGAGCCCCTTTTGTCTTTTTTCTGCGTGCTCGATAGGTGCCAAATGATGCATTCAAGGAAGAGTAACAGACTGAGCGCACCTCGAAAGACGATATGATAGTACACAGATCTTACACTCAAAGTGGCATATTTACTCAGTAAATTTGCTCGCGTAGCAAAAGGTTATCCGTAAATATTTAGTACCATTGGATGTATGAATGATTTGGACCACCCGAACTTCACCCGCTCCGTTTTATCTGCAGTTACAAGTGCTGGGTTCAGACATCTGTATCCTATGCCCTCTCCTCGAAGAAAGATCCCAGCAGAAGATGCCTAAATGATCACTGGCAATTGTACCTGTTCCTGAGTGTTTCTGTTCCGTTGGTTGTTTTTGTTTTGAATACCTGTCCACCCATCTGTGCACAACACGTGACTTTTGATGAATGCCAAAAGAAGCTGCAGTTTGATTGATGTTTCAGTACAGCATAAAATTTGCGCATCTTTCCAATTGCAGGTATACCAGGTAGCATATGTGATTGTAAAAGCGGCTAACTCCCCGCGGCCGGGAAACTGGATCCTGGAGCGTTCGCTGGATGGTGTTGAGTACAAACCGTGGCAGTATTACGCGATCAGTGACAGCGAGTGCTGGAACGCGTACGGGATAGAGCCCACCATCGGTATCCCGAAGTTTGAGCGCGACGATGACGTTCTGTGCTATTCGCAGTACTCGCGACTGGACCCACTGCAGGGTGGCGAGGTGAGTCAAAAAGACGCAAGACGCACAGAGCTCAGTGTAATCACTCTATCGTTCTGTTAGGAGGGCATATTTTTCTAGGTCCCCCATCCAATTCTGGACCTCCCCAAATTTGCTATTCCATAAGGGTGGAATGAAATGGGAGATTCTGTTCAGGATCAGAACATTATGGAGAACCTTCCCCTACCATTGTGTTGAGGGGGGACAGAATAGATTTGGGGAGGTACAAAATGGAATAGGGACTCAAAATATGTCATTCTGATAACCCCCCCCCACCCTGAAATGGAATGGTATAAGGGGGGGGGAGTTCAGACATGCAAGGGGACGCTGGCAAAATATGTCATTCCATTACCCCTAGGGGGGTTCAGAAATTCATGGAGACTGACAAAATGTTGCACGAATTTGTTGGGTATCCGCCGCTTTCAGACTGTTCAGGTATATAGGTCTAGCCTACTTGTTGAGGCCTGACCAAGTGATTCTTTTCTTTTCTGTTTTCGGAATTGTAAGCTTCGAAACCAGAGCTCTAAATGTTGTCATTCTTGCAGCATGTAGGGGTTTCAACCCATGAGAAAAATTGTTGTTTGTCGTGTTGGATGACTTTCGTACAAGAAAAAAGCTGTTGATGCAAGCACTGTCATGCTATTTTGCTGTTTCGTTTGATGTGTGAAACTCTCCAGAACTCGCAGAATGATGTTCTATTCGTAAGACTAGTCGCACTGTGTGGGCGTACAACCACACACCATTTCTACAGCGGAGCAACATTGCACAGTGACAGAAGTTTTCAAGTCTAACAAGAAATAATCAGTGCACACTGCTGAACTTGGCCATCGATCACTTCGTTGGAAGATTTTTGGTGCTATAAAAACATTTGTAGATTTATTCGTGTGATATATTCTTTTAACTGTAACCAATGGTATAAATTTTTCTTTCAGATCCACACATCTTTAGTCAACGGTCGTCCAGGCGTGGATGGCCCCAGTGAGTTATTACAGGTCAGTTCACCGTCGTATCATCATTACCCATCTCATCACTTTCCGGTAGAAATTTCGTCCAACCAAGTGTAGTGTAATTGTTGGTGACTTAAATTTCAAAGTGGAGTCTTCTCACATAAAAGACGCACCTGTAATGTTCATGCAGTTTATCAGAATGGGGTCTCAAGAACATTTGGTGCGAACTGTACATAACCATTTTTGACAACTCCACACTCTTGTTGATGCTCGTTCGTGGGTAAGCATTTTGTGTGAAGACCTGTACTTGCTCATTAGCGCAGTAAGTTAAATTGACATTATGAGAGGGTCCAAGACCGAAAAGTGCCACCTTGACATCTCAATCATCATCCATCTATCAACCTCGTTCACAATTTACGGTTCTGGGAGCAAGGGTCACTTGGTCCGGGGCAAGGTGTACGCAGCGGTAACCACATCAAATGTAACGGTAGAAAATCTCGGTGTGGCTGCGGTTTGCGCCCCGTTCCTGATGCATTCCTGGTGAAAATGG
>JAAUYG010174102.1_pt1 | contig 12569 bp, 13 predicted proteins | sample 7278091 | NCBI WGS metagenome assembly JAAUYG01 (sample SAMN14350201, study PRJNA611818) | marine sediment metagenome | isolation source: surface marine sediment (0.6m) | place: French Polynesia: Moorea | collected 2018-08
AACTACTTGTTTTTTGTGGCCGTCATTATGGGGACCCCCCCAACGCAAATGGAGTCCCCCCCCCAATGACTTCATCACGTGTTTACCTTTTGAACGAAACGACCCAAAAAAAAAAAAAAAACACATTTGAGCAGCGCGGCTGAAAGCGGAGCGGTCTGTGGGAGTCACCCACCATTGTTTCATCCTCTTCTTCCTGCCAACGGAACACAGCTCACTTCCATGATCACGTGGCTTAAAATTGGCAGCGCGGCTTCGTCGCTGATTGGAGCCATCGTTTCTTCACAATTCTTTGTTGTTTTGCAGTCCAATGCATTCAATGGCGGTTCTGTTTGGTGTGCTGACAAAGCTCATGAAGTAAGCAGGCCATCTGTGCAATTCGGCTGTTTTTTGTGTTTTTTGTGTTTTTTTGCTGGAACAACCACGTGTGTTATTTGAATTGTGGTTCATTCTGAAAATGCCCTTCCATTTCATTTAGTCTGCCAGTTGGTGATTACCTGATCGGCCACGCGCCTGGCAATGCGCACGCTCACATTCAAAAGAACGTGAACAGCAGCACGTAAGTAGCGAAAAAATTTCTGCTGAATTCTCGACTTTTTTATTTTCTTTTTGGCCGCGCGGTAAAAGTGGACAGCCTTATGGATTCATCTCCATGTCGTTGTGGAAGACCCTCCCCCAACCGCAGACCCCGAATCCCACTGCACCTTGACCCAGAACGCCCCCCATCCCAGACATGTGCTGATGTCATGACGGGGAGCGTGCACGGCCTTCACGCTGAGTTAGCGTCCACTTGTTCCATGAGTCACCCTGCCTTTATCGTTGACATTGGCAGGACCTCTCCTCCGTCGCTCCACGTAATGCTGAGCAACTGGCTGTCAATCAAATAATTCCCATGCGCGGCCTCGACACTGATACACGCCCTTGCTTGCTGTTGTTTCCTTCAAGGTCAAGAGTTGCTTTTTCTCGCAGAGGAGTTTACGATGTGCACAAAGCGTACAATGAATTGTCGGAAACGCCAGCAGACGGGCCGGTTCCCTGGATTCCAATTGACTATTCCCTGCCGACTGAAGACCAAGAAAAGAACCACAGGGTTCCTGGCACCTTTGAACCGAAAGGTATAGTTCTCTCAGTTTTAAATTTATGATTCTTGAATCAGATATCAGCTGCTCAAAATAGCTTATGTTTAGAAAGCCGTTTTCTTTTCTAAGCCGCGCGCGTGGCTGAAAGTGGGCGAAGCAGCTTATCTGAGTCATACGTGCCCTGGTCCTTCATAGACAGGGTTCTGGATGTTGACCACCACCCCTCCTAACCCGTGCCAACTCAGCACAGCTAAAGTCAAAAAGGTTACACCTATTTTCGAGGGTAACAGAGATTGCAAGTGAAGATAAACTTCGGATACCTGGTCATTATGGGAGACCAATGGATTGCAAGCAAAGATAAGTCCAAAAAATTGTGATGGCAGCGCGCCTCTTGGATGCTGATAAGCGACCTTGTGTTTGCAGATTCAATAAAACCAGTCAACTTCAAAAAGACTCGAAGTCAGAAAAAGAAAAGGAAAGGAAGGAAGCAATGATTCACATATCTATGTCGGGGACAGGGCCCCCGAGTTTATATTTCTGAAACGGTTGAACTGGTTGAACTGCAAAACATGCAAAGAAAACAACGGAATAAATATTTCCCCAAAAATATCAAGGTTGCTTTTTTGTTGCGTTGAATGCAGTTCAAAATTGCCACAAGGCCATTTTTAAATGTCATAGTTGGTTTTGAAATCTCAAGAAGACTACACTGAGAGAGCTGTGACAAGGCCTAAGGATTCGATCACACGTTGTATCCAGGCAATTTGTCTCTTGACTTGCGTTTCAGAATGACGTAGCTTGCGAACACGGCTGCACTCAAGTGAAAAGCTATTTGCGACACATTCCTGAAAAGTCAAACAATTCCTTTGGGCTGTTTTGGACAATGCCAGAAAATTCGAAACCGGAAAATCTAATTTCTTGAACACACCTGAAGTTTTGGAGAAAATACTGCATTAAACACTGAGAAAGAAGTACAGCAGCAGAAACGAACCGCTTTCTCCTTGACACAGACACCATCAGATAAACCTAGAAAGTGCAAGAGGAATCAGAGCTGAGAATCGCCAGAGCAAAACACTAACTTAACACCTCAATCTGGACATAAATCTCACGCAGAAACTTTGGAACTGGGTCGTTTCTTTTGAACAAGCTTCCCTTCCCTTGATAGCAGAAGAATAAGCTTTAAAAAAAGCATTTCTTCCATACCTGGTACGCACAGAGCAGAGAGGCAAACAGGAAACAACTGCCAAATCGATATGCTCCGCTGTCCAGGTCCTGGAAAGGAAAAGTAACGCTCACGATTCGTTCTCAAAAAAGAGAAACCTCTTCGGTCCCTTCTTGTCCTTCTGGCCTTTTGCTGCTGCTCATGCTGCTCGTAGGTGACAACATCAACGCAACTCAGGACAAATCAGAATTTGCAGGCGTGGCCGAAGAACCTCAGTGTGAGTTTTGTGCAACCAGTTTGCTGCTGCGAGATTTGATTGACAAAACATCGGTCCAAGTTTCTTTTTCAGAGCAGGAAATATGGTCATTTTGACCTTCAAGATAGTTATGTTATCCTGAAATGAACAGCTTGACACGAAAAGTGCAAAAAGCTCCTCATCAAGGAAAAACTTCTGTGACGGACACCCCGAGGATCTCTGGCAGATGCCTATTTCACACAAGGGCCTTATCAGTGGTAGTGGGGGCGAGGGATGGGTCAGTGGCACGACCAGCGCGACGATAACACAGAGATGACTCCCACAGTCCCATACCCGCTTTGCCTTCAGCAGCGCGGCTGCTGAAAAACGGATTGCCAAGAGCTTACGTCAAAGTGTCCGTGTGAAATGATGGCCATGCCTCGAATCAGGTTCATCAGCGCACAGAAGACATTGATGGACATCGACAGAACAGTCACCCAATCCAAGGAATGTATGCCACCCGAAACGAGAGCTGCAAGAACACGCTTCTTTTTATGTCTATTTTGCGCAACTTGCAGACAACCGAATTCGAAGCTTTTTTCTTGAAATTTACCTGGAATGGACTGTTGATCGTATGCTGCGCGCCGTCCATTTGAAACAACCATGTCGGACTCCGTAACCTCGTGTGGTGGACGCAATTTTAGCTCTGTGCTCATGTCCGACAGGTTCACCCGTGTTGATAACGTGCGCGGACTGTTGTATCGCTGCTTCGTCTTTTTCAAGAAAGGCTCTGGAACAGTCAGGCTGTTTCATTGCCAATTGTGCCTTCACAATAAAATAATTCCAGAAATCTACAAACGCATAAAAATACCGAACACCACACACAAACCATATTCGATGAAGATGTATGGTCTCCTTGCTGATGATACTTTGTTGTTGTCATATCTCACAATGAATTCCTTCTGAACTTCATCAAGAAAACAGTAGGCCAGTACGTTTGGGTACGATTCCTCGCAGAGAGCAATGAACGTGATTCCAAGTGCTGAGATGAATCTAAAATGATGAATGAACACCCATACAGTGATGCGATTTTTTTCAGTGGACTGTCGGGAGCGCAGGTCTCACAGGACCAACGAACAAATGGGCGCACCGACAGGATTGTGATCATAATCTGGCGCCAGCAAAAAAGAAGTAAGGGCGCCATACTGAAGTGGAGTGGTCACATTCAATGCATGAGCATCATGTGTTTCATGATCAAGGCATTGCAGTTCTTTTGAGTTGGGGTAGGGGGTCAGGTGCTGTCCTGGATGATAACAACAACGGCAATGACAACAGATCGACTCAAATAGGCCGCTTGGCTTGCTGAAGCGCACGACCTAAAAATCAGAAACCACTAAACTCAACAGATCTGCAAAGGGGGAACTGACTATTGATGGCGGTTGAGCGAGACAGCACGGCTCATAAAAATGAGATACACACTCACAACACAGTGAAGCCTTCGAGGCGCAGTAAACATCTGTCAGGAAATTTCATCAACCTCTTTGAGATGGTTTTGATGTATTTTTGGCAATCATTCAGCTTGGGCGACTGGCCGATATCCGTTGTAGCAACCAGAGGAAGTCCATCACTTACGCGATAAACACCGACGTACAAAATCATTCTATTGTTCTCTTCTGGATCATTTCCTTCCCTGCCAAACAACATTTGTTCCGTTTCATCGAGCGTAGCCCTTTTTTCTTGATACCCACCCTTCAGATCAATGGCATGGTGAGGGAGGTAAACAAGTGTACGGTGACTCAGCGTAAAGGCCGAGCGCCCCCATCACATGACAATCCAACACCCGTCACGTGGTCAGGTCATGTAAGGGGGATCCTGGACAGGAAGGGGTGGGAGTCTGTCTGGCCTGGGTGGGTCATCCCAGCCCGGAGCGGGGGGGGGGTCCCAGCCAGGGGAGAGGCCAGAGGGGGGTCAGGCCCAGGTGTCTGACCCAGAGGGGGGCTCCTGGCCCAGGTGGGGGGGGTCTGGCCCAGGGGGTCTGGCGGGGGGGGGGGTTCATGCACGACGACGATGGCTTACAGCCGCGCTCGCCCTAAGAAAATTCAAGCTGAAAGAACTTCTGCTCCTGTTCCAAACACTTCCAAGTGTGTTGGCCAGCTGCAATTGCGTCGCTTACGTGATCACTGCATGCCATCAGCAGAAAGTGCAGAAAAAAGGGGAGGGATCCTAGCCAGCAGGGGCAGTGCAATTGATAGTCCATAAGTGACAGGCGGTGCAGCAGGAGGGACGAGATGAGCCCAACAAGCATTCGCTGAGTCGGCGTTGTGCAATCACCAAATCATCAGTGCAGTGGCATGGAGGCAAGAGGGTCTGGAGTATAATTCGGACACACCTGTTTCATGCCATGACAGGCAGGTGCGCGTGAAAATCACGCTGATATCTTATGAATGCAGAAACTTGGAAGGAATAGCAGTCCAATATGATTAAATTTTTGCTTGATCTGTTTTCAAACTTCAACAATCTGCAATTTTCGTTTTGTTTTTTTACAAAAGAAGTTGGTTTTACCCTTAACATCATATCTGAGCGAGCAGGTGCCCGCTGCAGTCCGAAGTCGCACTGTCTGACAGCAAATCCTCTATTTTTGTTGACATTTTGCCAGATAATGTCACAATAATAAGTTCACTCTCACAGGGCAGATTTTTTTTTGTTCCCAAGCAGAAATCGTGCACAAAGAAGTGAAATGCAAACACAAGCCGTTTGGGTGACGAGACAAACCATGCAACATGTGCAAGCCAGAAAAGTTTTGAGCTGGTTTCTAGGCAACCAAAACATGGCGTCGTTGGGAAGTTTTTGGAGCAGAAAGAGCCTAGTTTGGGAGCTTTTTCGGTCTTATTGGCCAATCACACAGAGGAAATCTTGGTTTTAGTTGTTTCTTGTTGAATCTAGCTTTGCATAGGCCACTTTTTAAGGAAAAATATGGCACAACTTGAGCTAAGTGCTTCACCAGCGCTGCACAACGACTCTCCCAAAACGCGAGGTGTTTTGTTGGAAACGATGCAGATTGTGGAACCAAGAAAACAACTTGCTGTTGCAAACCACCTCTTGGAGTCAAGTAAGACTGTTGCAGAGTTTTATCTTCCATCAGATCTTTCCATGAATCTGGATCCAGATCAAGATGGAGATCAAATCTGTATGGATCAGGACAGAACTTGAGTTTGAACAAGACCAACCCCCCCCCCCTCAAATTGATGGACAAGATTGGTCCACTCACCCACCCAACCAGAGCAAGAGCGCACCCGTGAATGACTTGGCGACAATTTATGCAGTAATCCCATTTGGAATTTTTTGGATCATGGCATTATTGACAGCAGACTCCCCCCCCCCCAAAAAAAAGCGGCTTTACCGCTGACAAGCGTCCTCGTTTATTTGAAAGATCTCGTTTTGAGATTGAATTCCTTGTTCGTTTTTGATTGTTTTTCTCTTTGCAGAAATTTACTCAAAGCTTACACGAAATGACTGCATTGAAGCTCGGCCAGCTGTGCTACATTTTGGTGGCGTCGAAATTGGTCGAACGCAAAAACAAACGGTGAAACTAATCAATGTGTCAACAGAAGTGCAACGGCTGCATGTCATCCCACCACAGACCAAATACTTCTCGATAAGATACAACAAACAGGCAAGTTGCTTTGAGAGATATTTTTGCCTCGTTTTCTCTCAGCAAACTTTTGAGAGCGAGGAAAAACACTTCCGCACTTCATACATTTCATCGTAGGATCGTTTTGTTCCGGGTTTGACGTTAAACTGCGTGGTGGAATTTGTACCAGATGAACTGCGGTATTACTACGACAGTATTCGAGTGCACTGCAAAGTAAGTCAGTCTGCTCTCATTCCACTCTGGCTCACAACGGAACCAAAAACGCAGTGCAAGAAATGACACTGCCGGTTGAGCCAGCACGGATTTTGAAGTCGTTCACTTTCTGGTGAAAAAATGTGGCAACAACAACTTCAAAATGATGTGCAAAGCTCCCTCCGTCTTTCAGGGAGAAGAGAACTTGTTCATTCCCATCCATGCATATCCAGTTGTCAGCACCGACGAATTCCCGACCAAGATTGACTTCCCAGCTATTCCAGTGGGCCAGAGGTTAGTGGTCGTATTTCACTTCAAGTAAGAAGGCTTCTCTTCCTGATCCTTCCACTTTGCTCATTCATTGTGCGGACGAGTTGGTTCGGTTTTAAGCATCAGATCTTTTTTCAGAGCCACTAAGACGATACCATTGAAATGCATGTCGCCCGTGGACTTTGATTTTGAGATAAAGATTACACATCATCATCCAGCATTCTCAGTGAATCCCACTTCTGGTTTGTGGAAAAACTTTGCCTCTTTAGCTTCTGTCCACGGTCGTCCTTGTCGTTGCTGTTATCGTTGTCATCGCAGACAGGCCCCACCCTCACCGTTCTCGAGCACAAATAGCCGCGCGGCCTTGAGAGGCAGTTCTCGGTCTTCTGTCACAAAATGTTTGGCATCTGCAACCTGTACAAAGCTGAGTGATGTTATTTAAAAAAAATTGTTTTCTTGCAGGTACAGTTCCAGCCTATGGGGAAATCGACGTTGCTGTGAACTTTTGTCCAACAGAGTTCAGCACAGCTCACATGAAGATGCAACTTGTGGTCTCACAATTTAATGCCAAGCCATTAACTTGTCATGTTACGGGTGTATGCAGTCCTGGCCTGTTAAAGTGAGTTTGCCTTTTCGGCACAAGTTGGGTGTCTGCTTGCAATGTCATCGTCTTCGTTGCCTTCAGACAGCTAATCACATAATGGGCCGCGTGACCGCACGGCTTTTGTGCGTGAAGTGTGCTTGTTTTGAGGCTTTGCGGCCTGGAAGCTTGGGTAGCCTCATGCTAGTGACATGGTCCTGGTCATTGTTGTGGTACGTCCCCCACCAATTACACTGCCAACCAGCAGCGCTGCCAACGTAAGGACCGTATGGTGCGGTACGAACCACACGCCCTGATAAGCGCTCTCACCACTGATTGATTTGCTGCATTTCCAGGGAACTGTCAGAGTCCAAAAGTGAAAGCCAGCAGAGCACTGACATTCTTGATCCTCGAAGTATAACACCAGTGGAAAGAGCAAGAGTGAAGAAGTTGTATCGGAAGGAAAAGGCCAGTTTCGCCACGCGCAGTTCAAAAAAAGTAAGCTTTCCTGTTTTCATCCAGTGGTCTTTGGCGTGTATTTAGTGTTTTGGTGGGGGAGGGGGCGGCAGATCTTGATTCTCAAAAATCTGTTGTTTTTTTGGACCGCGCAACTGAAATCGGAGTCACCCTGTCATCGCAGACAGAATTCTCCCTCCCCCTTCCTCAGAATGGCCGCGCTTTCAGACACTTAAAAGCGCTGTTTTTGTAATATTTCACTTTTTCCAGGAAATCGAATGGAATGGCATCAGATTCCCAAGTGATTTGAACACGCCGTACGCTGTCGCACAAGTATTGAACCAGCAGCCTGGGAAGTTGCGCGTGAAAGACATGAAGCGCGCGGTTGATTTCAAACGGAATCAACATCCCGCCAAAATAACTCGACAAATCAAGGTATCTTTTTTCAACAAATGATTGAAGCCGTTCTCTTCTACTTCAGCTCCGAGTCGCTTTAGGCCTACCTTTTCGTGGTGTGTGTTCTGTTGTTTTTGGGCCGTGCTTGGCTGAACTGCGGGGCGATCTTATGGAGTCATATGCGCGTCGTCGTTATTGTCATCGTTGTGGGATTTCCCTCCCCTCCACCAATCCCCGGGGATTGTGTGTTTGGAAGGTCACATCACCGCGCGGCTTTTGCGCTGACCAAGCGTTCTTGTTTCTCAGGAAACTATGTTTGAAGCGGCGGCAAAGGAGAACTCGCACGAAGAACGTCAAAATCAACTGAGGTGGCAGGTGAAACTTGGAGAAGACACAATGACAGAAGAAGCTCGCCAAAAAATACTAGATGCCAGAGAACAGGCCAGGAAAGAGCATCAAGTCAGTCAGACTCTTTTATCGTTTGTAGCCATTGTCCGCCTTCTTTCACTTGAACGTGTTGCAACTCTGAACATTGGTTGTGAGAGACAAACTCACCAATGCCGAAATTACAAAACTAAACAAAACAGAATATCACGCCTTGCATCATTTTTCGGCAAGAACTTTGTGCGTCCACAGGCAAAGCTTGAGAGAGAGAATGAATCTAGTCAGACGCGCACACACTGCAGTTTCCAAAGAACAACACGAGACAAATCCGCGATTGGAAAGGAGGGTGTGAAGTTCGATCTTTACCAGAACGATCTGTGGACTGTCAGACGCGCTGCTCTAAGTCGCTTTCAACAGGCTGCAAGAAAAATAGTTGTGCGCAGAAGAGCGCGCTTGCGACTGGCCTTGCTGAAAAATGCCTGCTCAGAGTGGACAAATGCTGATTCCATTTCCAGTAAGTTTCTCGTTATTGCCATTAGATACACGCTTGTGGGGGAAGATGAAGCAAGAATGTCTTTCGTCTCACTGTCAACCATGAAAAGCTTTGATCGTGTTCGTGATGTGTTCGTCGTTGCAGCGCTGCACACTGTGATGCCAGAGAAACCAACCCGAGGCGAAAGCTTGTTGAACTTTGACATCAGTCGCATCAAGTCTGTCACATTTCCGAATTTCGTAGACCCACACGTAAAGGACGACATGGTATGTAAACCACTGCTTCGGTCTGTTGCACTGTTTTGCAACGAGCTCAACAGCAAAAGACAAAATAAAATATAAATTCAAAAGAAAAGAAGAAAAACAATTGTGCCGCAGTCACATGATTTGAAAAAAAGAAGAGAAGCAATTTACCATCAAGAGAAGAGACCACAGCTGAAAAATTGATGAAGTTGCTTTGTTTGCTTCGTTTGGATTGACGAACCGGTAGTTATTTCATTTGCCATTCCGACATTTGTTGGCGCGCGAGGCAGTGCTTTAGGGTGAACGCATCTGCGTCCGTGTTGTGGACACTTCCCACCCTCTCACGCACCCTGCGCTGATGGCACACTGTCACACGCTCGTTTTGCGTGCTGTGTTTGCCGACACGCATGGCGTGCCGACCGCAGGACGTTGTGGAGCGAAAAGGCCCATCCCAAAGACCCACCCAATCCCTTTCTCCAACACGCTAACGCGAGGGTGTGCACCATAATACTGAAATGTTTTTTCTGTTGAATGCGGAATCTCTAACTCTGCAGTGGTACCATGGTGATTCGATAGTGATACCATTTGTTCCACAGGCTGTGGATGCTCTTGGTGCTGTGCCAGTTCTGTCGACTGAAGTCGTAATCAAAAAGAAGACTCCGTTCTTTGACCTGAAGGTAAACACGATTCGCAAACATTTTGGAAAAACAAGTTCGCTGACTTTCGGGTATGTGCTATTTCGCGCAATTTCAGAGCCTTGAAACGTTCCTTTGCAGGTTCCGCTACAGTACAACCTTCTTGGATACAAGCGGCATGATGTGCACGAAGCTTCTGTCAACTATGTGCCCACCAAGCTTGCTAAGAAATTGAGAACGGGCGCTGAGGTAAAGCAATGAAGTTGTTTTTGCGCGCATAAAAAACAGACCCCTCTCGACCTCCACCAATTGAGCACAGATCGTCAAACCAAACCGTCACACCAGTCTGCCGCGCCACCTCGGACTGACTCAGCCTGTAATCGTTGTGTAGCTAAAATGTTGAAACTGACATTTGGTGGACATTGACCGAGGATTGTTTCAGGCGAGTGGACACTCTTCCCGCACTGCTGAAGACTCCCGTGTGCTGATGTTTCGTCGATCTCCCCTTCTTGCAGGATGAGATCATACGGCTGCCTGAATCCACAATCACAAGCATTTTACCTGCTCCACCACCTCCCAAGGATAAGCATTCCGACCTTCACCTGGAAGATATGGCTGACACAACTGCTCTGGCAGAGGATGACACGCGATTACCCACCGAGAAAACAACTGCGCCTATTCCCGAGGCATTGTTGAAGCCAATGGAATACCCACTGCTGCACATATTTGTGAGTTTTCAGTGTCTCAGTGCAAAAGGACAGAAGACAATTTGATGATCGAATCTTGTTTTTGGGACCAAAACTTTTCTTGCTATCAGAATCCATGTCCAGGACTGCAAGAGTTCAAGGCGCCTTTGCCGTACGCAGAGACCGACAACGACTTTCACCTATGTCCACTGCCACGTTACGTTCACAACGATCCAAGCAGCCCACACTTGGCCACGCAGAAAAAATACCTGGACAGAGAGGTAACGTTTTGTGGTTAACTCTGCTGCGTAGTGGTGTTTCATGAAAAGCCAAATTATCCCAACTGACTTTCCGGCTCAAATACGTTAATTGCAGGAAACGATAAAGGGGGTTATGACGTGGAAAAAGTTTCCCAGTCAAGGCCTGTCTTCAGTGGCCAACACGCCAACGCTAACAAGTCTCTGGGTCCCACGTTGGTAAGCACGACTTTCACATCTTGATCTCTCACAGTCGCGCATTGGATGGTGACCGCATTCTTTCTTTCTGACCAATCTTATTTCAGGAATGACCCATTCAGCTCTGATCTTCTTCCACAAGAGTTGCCAGCTTTAATGGAAGGTCATTCCGACGAATCAGTGAAGGACAGCAACAGAAACAGCGTTTCATGCGTAACACCTGCCATGGTCAACGACATGATTCCTGTGGTGGAAGAATTACCTGGAGAGGACAAAGAGAAGGATGCTCTGTAAGTCTTGACTTCGATATTTCAGATTTGGAATTATTCTGTGACAACCCCATCATTTATTCCTTGATTGAAGAAGCTGTTTCTTTTCGCATGGACACCAGTTCCCCGGGAAATGGGTCATCGTCCACACACGATCTTGGATCAACGGGACGGGTTCTCAGGTTGGCATCTCGTTTTGTTCTCAAAAGTCCCTGAATGCATTCCATCAAGGTCTCTTGGTTCACATCTGACAGCAATTATTGTTATCAACACATCTTTTTTAACAGGGAGGTCCGGACAGAACTAGACCAGCTGATGCAGAAGAAACTGAATCGTCTGGGCGCCAGCGTTGAACAACGCGCAGAGAACATGAATAATTTGAAAACAAATCCAAGTTTGGTGCTAAAATAACACCTCCGTCCAGATGGCATGAACCCAGCAATTTACGCCTGTGATATTTGATCCTTTGTTCCTGTTTATTTTCAATTGACGTTTCTTTTCGCACAAACAAACATAAAAACCCTTTTCACAAGGAATTCTTTATTTGGTGAATTCATCGTGGAATTGAAGAAGAAAAGACGTGTTTTTCAAATCAAGGAGAAAGTCGTTCGAACACCCATCCATCTTCTCCTTCTTGGGTAGTTTCTTTGTTCAGCGCTTGCCCCGGTTCATGCTTCCGGAAAAGTATTCGGTCGTGTAATCGGTTGGTTTGCCCTTGCCAAAATTTGAACCGTTCTGGCCGCAAAATGTAGCCACCCCTGAAACAAGTGCGCTTATTTAGCGTAAAGGCCACGCGATCCGTGAGGGGTGTCACGTGAGGAGGGTCCGCTGGTAGGAAGTGCATTTGGGGTTTCTTCCACGTGACACGTACAACTCCACACCACGGCCTGTAACGGACCAAACATTCTCCCTTGGCTTTGTGGCTCATGGTCATCCAGTAATCCATGCAGCTGGCTCTGACTTCAGACCCAGGGGAAAAGCAGAGGGTTTTCAGATCCAGCCTTGAAGACAATTCCTGCCATCACTCATTGTATGGGAAGAACTACCACATCAACCTTCCCAGCGACACCAACCCAATTGGACGAAACACTGCTTTGTGAGTCACAAATTTTGTGTGAAAATTTCCTTTGCTGCTGAGAAAGAAATAACGTTGGTACCAGTATGGCGGCTTTGGACATTCCTTCTCAGCATATTCTTCTTTTTTCTCTTCCATTCTGTCGGTCAGTGTCTGCAAGTATTTTGTCTGCTATATGCTGTCAATCTCGAATAACACAAAAGGTCGAATGGAAAACTTCGGGCAAGATCAGGTCGACCGGTACTTGACGGTTACGATGCAATGGTTGGGGGGGGGGGGGTGTGTTCAAACATCAAAACACACCAATTTTGAAA
>JAAUYG010213516.1_pt1 | contig 12566 bp, 9 predicted proteins | sample 7278091 | NCBI WGS metagenome assembly JAAUYG01 (sample SAMN14350201, study PRJNA611818) | marine sediment metagenome | isolation source: surface marine sediment (0.6m) | place: French Polynesia: Moorea | collected 2018-08
CTACGTGCCATATTATGGTGAAACGTGTGAGAATTGGGTGGTCTGCATGTTTAGGATAAAACAAAATCAAGCAAAACATTGATGCTGCCCCTAATGGAAAGGCATCGGTCAAAAAAATCAACCCTGAACATAAACCTTGAAGGAATAATCAGTCACTGATTGAACTGAACATTGCATGATAATCCATAAATAGAAGGCGATATCCTGCCAAAACGGCTGTTCTCGGCGATTTTCGTGTTTACAAATTACATAATATGAATTTAAAATGTCGCAGCAAGTATATTATAATATATTAGGGTTTTCCAACTCATTCCGAAAGAATCGTGGTGTGACCTCATCACATTGACTAGCATGTTTGACTTGCCTGCTCTAGTGATTCGTCCATATAACAATTCGTTCATGGGCCCGTTTAATCAACCTTAATTTTGTACCTAAATAATCTTCCCATATTTGATTTTCGTTAACTGTGCGGTGTACATGTACATGCACAAACTGGTTTAATGTGACAGAAATGACGAAACCTTTACACACCAAAGAAACACCTCGGAGAAACAAAATAACCACGTTTGGAAGCCGTGGGCTTTTTGACAGATGTGTGGCGGTCGCCAACTAGCTCTTCGACCGTTGCTACAATTAAACAAATGTCTAAATTAGGTTAAAGTATATATTAATTAGACCATTTCCAAATGTGATATCCTACCGAATTTGGATGCTCTCGAGGCTTCTCCACATCGTGCAATATCAGGTTTTAAATGACGCAATATGCGTCCAGAATGTATATGTAGTAGTTTGTGTGTACTAACAGGGTTATCGAAGTAGGTCAAGAATTAATTATTGTATGGACAAATCGCTGGTGCAAGAGGGACGAGCTTGCGAGTTTCCAGGAAAAGGAGTCTAGAAACGAACTTCTACAGTCGCCTTAATGCTTGGCACACAACCATTCTGGTGAAAATCAACTTCTCCAGATTGCTTTTTAGACGGTCTAACACAATTTAACATCGGTTTCTATTCAATGTAATAATATGCAATGTTTATATATCGGCCTATCCCCGAACAAGCTCGAAGCATTTTACTTTTATACCCCTGGCACCGTCACACCTGTACATACCAACTCCTCAACGGCCGAGCATGCATCCCGTATGCACGCTACAAGGCACCACGGTTGATATGTAAAATAGCTTTCTCGGTGTATTACCATGTTCTCATTTACACCTGAGTGAGCCGGAACTCATTTCGGTACAAATCTTGCTCAGGGACTTTAGTTATCGAAAATTAAGCATATGGTGCGGCTAGAACCCAGGATCTCGTGGTTGAGCCTCCAGTGCCTGAACTGCCGGGCCTCACAATTTCCTATTTCTAAAATTCCACAAAGAGTCAGCCATGTACATTATACATTGTACATGCTACTAAAGTACATGTATGTGTGCAAGGCCTTGTGGGCGGCTATAATGTAATGTACTTGTCCGCTTTAAATGGTCTGAAAATAGCCAGCACCAGGGCCCATCATGAATGATTTGTTGTCATAAAATTGTGTCAAGATAAACCCGGACAAAACCTGGCAACCCAAACATACACTGTACCTGTATATACAAGCACATGTACTTCAGGATTATATTTTTAGCATGCATGGCACACTCGCATAACGCTCCGACAAAACGGTTACTGACCCCAGCTGTTTTCAGGAAGGGCTACAAAACACATCATAAATTCCGATAAGCGGTTAGCAAATTAGTTTGACCCTATCATAGATGGGACGTGCTATTTACACTTGTGCTCGGGTAATGTGTTGTTTTGCTGGCCCCTCTGAGTACTTGTGGGCCATCCAGATAACTCTGGACTAACCGATGTGTGTTAAACATAACTGTGATAAGCCCAAAGCACAGAATACATGCAATTATAAAGAACACCAGTATTGAAATAGTGTACATCATGTATATACATATACATGTACATTGGGTCTAGCAAGATTTTCAATTTGAACAGGCTGCAAGTCAAAAATGGTGGTGTGAGATAAACTGAAGCTAGTGTGTTGTTCCACCGACTCTGTTATAGGTAGAATAAATGTCTGTACTATATAGAGACACTGACAGAGCGACATGGCTGATCAGCTACAGATTGATGAGGGAGGGGATTGATTTTCTCACACTTTGGTCAGTTGCTACCTTAAATCTCAGTACTAAATATATGTAGGCACACACCTACAGAGAAAGAGAGACTAAAATCCTAAATTGTACAATATTTCATTTCTGTTTTGCAAGTTTAAACTGTGGTGTATCTACCGAGAGGTTCTGGCGCTGTCAAGAAGAGAATGGTTCCAACAGTATCGCTGAATAAATAGGAAGTAATTTGAGGTTCAAAATCGCAACATGAATATTCGGCTTCAGTCAGAAGCCGAACTACATGTACATTTGGTCATCATGCGCCCGTTAGCCAATCACATCAGGGATGGATTGGTTTAGACCATTCATGAGTGAGCGCAGTTTTCAAAACTATTCGCTTCTTAATGGTATATTTGGGATATTTTTCCGCCAAGGCGTTCAAAATACTACATGTACCTAATATTTTTATTAAATACATACATGTACCTGTGTGTGACTGAATAGCGATAGAGACGACCCACTGACCATTGTTAACCTTGGATAAGGGATTATATACTAAGGTGTGTTATTCAAATGTTCAGTTTCGATGTATGATCAGTTTAAGGCACGTGTAGTATCGACTGTTTCAATTTGGTTATTTTAGATAAAATCTATTGACCCTGTCACGGGAAGCCCAGGGCCATGGGAGGCGGTGTCGACAGCCACCTTGGCCATTGAGGTCATTTTCCCAGCCCGTTAACATATTGAGGGCACGATGCCACGTCCTGATATTGAACCTGGCAGTATTGACATTCGGGCTCACACTGCAGGTTATATAACCGCACTGTGTACTCCTTACACAGACAAGTAGCACATAATGATGCACAGATTCTTCTCACTCCTTCAATAGCGTCAAAAAGAGTAACCAGCCACACTAAACTTTCACGTTCTCTGGACGAATTCTTAATTACATCTGTTCTCTCTGATTTCGTTCCAGGTACCTGCTTGGCTGTAAGGTTTGGTCATATGTCAAGGCATTAGCACCGGGCAGTTCGTGACGTCATTATCGATCGCTTGAAGATAACCCATGTGACGGTACCCCCTAGAACAACACTGGGTAGCAAAGGAGTGGAAATGACCTTTGCAAACCAGGTCTGGTACTTTCAAGTATAAAGAGCAACCACAGCCTGTCTATCCCAGAGTCGAACTCACAACTATGGAGGCAGCCCCCCAGCCCAGAACCAGACGAAGCCAAAGCCTTGGTGCTCTTCTATTCTCTTCCTATGAAAGTAGCCGGCTGGCCAACGCGGCCAGTGCAGTTCCCGAGGAAACAGACGAAGGTATTGGAATGGATATGGTGGATCAGAAAATGAACGACCTTAAACTGAGTTCATTCACCAAACCAGAAGAAGTGAAGCCACCGCCCACAGCAACCAAAGAAGAGCCTCCGGCGATCGGGTTTGGACTAACACGCCGCATGTCGGAAACGTCTCTGTGGAAATGGCTCACTACGCCCGAGGATTGGTGGGGTCACCAGAGTTGATCGGTTACAGTCAGACCCAGGATCGACATCGACAGGGAGCTGCAACACTGCAGCCTCTCTGGCAAGCCAGCCTCCACGGAAGCTGAATCTGCTACAGAAGATATCCACACGAGACATCAACGCTATGTCCCCGTCGAATTGGTGACAGGCCGGACTTCATTATGTCACTCGGCGACGGAAGGAGACTCTGGGAGAATATATTGCAATATGTCACGAGCAAGTCCGAATATTCTTGAGTGATTCGGTAACTGTTTGCACATTTTCCTTGACTCATTCTGGATACCGGTGGATTGTATAAATTGCTATGTGTGCTAGTCTAAAAGTATAGTGAAGTGCTTGGGGAAACCCTTACTTTGCTGGATCTAAATGGTTGTATGAATACAAGTCATAAGGTAACCATATTCCGACATGGCCCCTTGCTTGGTAGGGTCATCAAAAAGCCCTTTATGACACAAATACTTGATCGATTAAAAAAAAAATTTCTATGCGCAAGGTTGCAAACAATAAACTCTTATCTTATAAATCTTAAAGAAGAGAAACACGGTGATTGAACATGACCTTCCCGTCGATGCTGGTGCTGTACAAAAAAGACTTTTAACAATGAACTTGTCTTAGCCGTTCGACAGTGATTGTTTTTGTTACCTTAGCAGAAATTGTATGTACATAATTTGTGATGAATGCTTCAGCTAGCCAATTTTTTTCAACTTTTGTGACCGATGTGATACCTCTACCCTGCTAGTAGAATTAAAGAATAGGAACTATGTAACTTGTGTTTTTGTCTGAGGTTATCGAACTGCTATTAAGACGCGAGTTGCATACACGCTGGTTACACCGTTGATACACGGGTCTTAATTTCGACAAGGACTATATACTGGCATTACCTGGGCCTTAAAGAGGAGACCCTGCCGCTTAATTATGACGTACTACTCAGTTCTTAATTACGACGAGGGTTATGCTGGCATTACATGGGTTTTAATGATGACGGTCTTAATATGGTGTGTTACTGGAGTCTTAACTACGACGCCAGATGCAATGGTATTACCTGGGGTTTAAATATGATTAGAGTTACACTAGTGTTAACACTATGACGTACATGTAGGCTACACTAGTATAGCAAGCAGACGAAACGCCTCTGGGTTATATAGCATGGCATCATGCCGCAGTTCACCTTTAATGCTAGCCGGAAAACCTGGCTCCTCGAGCCGTTTTACTACTTTTTTACATCTTGTGACTTGACGTGACATGATGACACGGCTTTTGGAAGCCGTGCAATCATATCAGGTCAAGTCCAAAGGTGTAAAAAACTAGTAAAACGGCTTGTCAAGCCAGGTTTTCCGGCTACTTTAATGCATGCTCTACCCACATCTTGTTGCTTAACTGGACTAGCCGCTGCACAACTTTCTCCTCCGTGGTTACATGCATGTCTCATCATAATTAATGGTTCAGATGTCCCAATCCTCACCCCACTTTCACACCTACACATGTATGGGGCAAGTTCATTTAAAGTCAAACGTTTGCCTTCAGACTAATGAAAGGATCCCGCCAAAGTGCAGTTTATTCGGTTAAGTACTTCGAAATATCTTAACAGACATTTCTAGAAAGTCAAAATAATACTAGAAGTACTGCTAGGACAGTGGAAACTGTAATTGTAATGTTGCTGCTTACAGGGATGGCGTGAGATGAATCCTGTAAATGACAATATCTGTTACTTGTATTTGACCTTCAAAAATCACTCAAGGTCAAATCTAACACTGCAATTAGAGTCTTCCTCTACATCTAGTTTCTTTTAGTATGTGCCCTACCTCAACTCCTTTCTGGGATAGAAGTGAAGGTTTAGCTCCAGCAGTCACGTATTACGATCCAGTTTGAGTCCCGGGGTTAATGAAAAAGCAATATCACACTATAAAAGTGCAACAGAACTAAAATGCACATGACTGTATATAAGACAATCTTATTACTATCCATCCTAAACTACTGTCTAGCGGGGATGGGGACGCTATTGTGCTATTAGCTGTGAAATCACCCATTTGATACCCCCCCAAAGTTTTGCGCATTTATTGCTTGCATAAACTACAAATTAGCTCTGCTTTACCCGCACTGTAACTTTTTCTTATGATATCGAGTGATATGGATTATGATTCCAGGCTTATCTTTATGATCCTGAAAAACTACACTAATAATATCTGGTGCAAGACAAAGAAAATAGGAAATTTAGCGGCGATTCCAAGATTTAGACAGAGAGGGATGGTTGCGAAGGGCAACGCAAAGAGGCTTACAGCGCTTAGTATACATTCTATACATTGGACGTTTGACTTTCAAGATCACTCAAGGTCAAATCTAATGGTGTAGACTCCTCATTTGTGATTTCGTATTGTTTAAAAATAACCTATTGCCTAACTCGCTTCCTTTACGAAACACAATGTGGGTGACTTTACATTTGACCTTTCAAGGTCACTCAAGGTCAGATGTGATGGGACAATTGGACTTCCCACATATGACTTAATATTGTTTAATTATAACCACGTGTCCGTCCCCCACTGTGTGGCTCTTATAGATACATGAAGATTTTCTCCCTTTGGCTATTATCTCTTATCGATGGCCCAACATTTCCGATTTCATATTCGTTTGAAATCATTGCTGTACGTTCCTTCAAATATGGCTGTCACTCTCATTACCAAACATTACCAATTGGGGAGTAGCATTTTATATTCATCAAAGCAATGGAAAGTTAGCGTCTACAAGCGTCTACAAGTCACACTGGTATATGAATACAGTTCTTCAAATGTGCTTTTCTGGTTAAGGAACCCTTCACTTACTCATGGTAGTGACACCTGACATCACATGTGCAAGCGAAATTGTTATTTCTTAATGAAGCTAGTAACAGTAGCACTGCCTACGGGCACTTGAAATTGACAGCACTGTTGAGGGACCGTATTGTGGACTGCTCGAGCAGTTCAGTCAGGGAGCTTACTATATTCAGCAACCTTGCTGACGGACAGTAACAATTACCATTTGTTTTCTTTTTCAATAATTAGCCAACAAATTACAGATCATTCCCTCATTACATGGCAGATTAAGCAATCCTCGTTGCAGGGGGTCAAAACCTTGATCTTTGTTCCTTCCGAGGTCAATTTGTAACCAGATGTTGCTAGTTCCCGTGTGCCAAGCATGGGGGGTCAATTTTCTGAGGTAGCCAGATATCTTCCTTGTCCATTCTTGCCATCCTCATTAAGGCGTTATCCCTAGTTTCTTTACGCTATCTCTGTTTCTGCAGTATCCCTCAATTCAGGTATAAAGTTACTAACATACGTGTGGTAATGGTGAGCAGTGGTGCCCCCTGGCGGCCTTCACTGGCAGTATATGCAATATACAGTATAGGGGTAATCTTATAATCTTTAAGTGGGAATTGTTACTGGAATCTAGTTGTATTACTTAATATAATAATCTCTCTGACTGATTATGTCTGAGAATAGAACCTGATAATGGTATTGACCACACGAATGACCAACTAGCATTGACCAATGCGTATTGCCGTTATTCTGTATTAGTTATTGTTTACAGGGCGATATATTCTCGGCTGTTCCCTTGTTTATGACAGTTGCTGGACGCAGCACATATTGCGTTACCCGTGATCTGTACATGTAGATGTCGGTCTCCGACCAGATCAGTGATAATAATAACGGTGATCACTTTCTGTTCTAACTGCTACCAATAGCCTCGTTCACCTAGGCTCTTACCGCTTCCTAACGCTGCACAACGGCGAGGAACGAGTCGCTAGAGGGCGTGGCGACCAAGGCTAGGCGACCAACAGGGCATGCAGACATGAGCAGGAAACTAAGCGTTCCGCGCATGCGCGTACCCTGTATATTCTTCACCGCCCTTATTTCGTTTAGGTGGTGTCACTATTGTCAGCCTATCGAAAATCTCATATTTCTTTTCCGTGCTTTGATATCTTGGACGTTCATCCATAAAAATCTTCTTCTGATAGATTACAGTACTTCGTTCCATCTTTGCGTACAAAAGAGATGCCAAATTGTCATACACATGGCGCAAAGAAAGAGAAAAAAAACGTCGAGGGAGGTATCCATGCAAATTCATGAAGGAAAAACACACAGATTGCTTTCTTTAAAATCTGAAGTTTACTAGTGGGTTTAAGCTTCGGAAGGAAATGGTTGCCACTTGCCAGGGTAATTATTGCCAGGGTAACTTAATTTCTTTTCTAGACCTATTATTTCACAGAAACTGGCCCCAGGGGCTTTGTTCCCTGGCTTTTGATTTTGTAGCCATTAAAAAGAAAGATGGAATGATGGATTTCAATCACTACATAGATTGCCGTAGAGTCCAATGCGATTAACATGTCTTGCAGACACTGATGATGCAGGTGATGCATTATGCCATTAAGGTTAGACTTTAAGACTAATGAGGTCCATTTGTGTCGGTGGATACGCATGAACGTGTATGCCTCACATTAGCGCTGGAAATAAAGAAAGCAAATATTATGGAACCCGTCTCCTGACTGCCAAGGAAAGGCTTTTTAGAGAGTTAAAGTACATGCAGATAACAGCTATGGCTTGAAAGGCTTTTATTAGGTTTACGGTTAACGATTAAGCGTTTTTGACGGTGTTCCTTTGTCATCTCACCTCGGGCTGCGCTAGTCAATGCGAAAAATGCCACAGGGCGTCTTTCAGTGGGGCTTTGGATGGTCAGTGTCACACAAGCTGATGTCAACTTGAAGGTTCATTCACCTGCTCTAAGACAACTTCACACTAGATGCTGCTATTTCTTGAGCAGGTAACCTTGCGAAAAATGCCGGGTATCTTCAGTCATTGGCTGTTACCCACATGGCAAAGTTTCATGGTTGATCAATAAAAAAGTATCTTTAATGTTATCTACATGCACTGCTAACAGATTGTGAAAATTACGCTATCCCGCTTATTATTTTACTACTTGATAGAAACTGAAATAAATACATCACTTCCATATACTACATACATGTAGTATTGTACGATTTACACAGCAGTCGTGTATGCGTCTCACATCAGATGGGCTTGGCCGGTACTTGGGCTTGTTTCACCTTGCTTTGTAAATATTGTGACCAAAATGTATGATTCATTTCTAAATTGCACGAGCTTTCGATCCAGTCTTATTTTACCTTTCATATTGAAAACGGCTACAGTTGCTCGCCTCCCTGACAAATCATTCAGGAAAAGAAATTGATCACATGGGAAGTCCATTCAATTCATCAGAAGCATTTGCATAAGCAATTTCCCAGCCCAAGGGCAAAATCCAATTTTGGCCCCATGTTCAATTACGTATACATACCCACCAAGGCCAAGGCAGCTTGCAATCAATGGCGGGTTGGCTAACTACGGAATTTGAAAAGGAGTACCTACAGGTAGGAGTTTTTCTCCCTACCAAAATGAAGGAAGGAAGGAAGAAAGGAAGGAAGGAAGGAAGGAAGGAAGGAATAAACGAACGAACAAACGAAAGAACAAACAAACAAATCATAACTAACTAACTTACTAACTAACTCACTAACTAGCTAACTAAGTAAATAAATAAATAAATAAATAAAACGAAGGCCATTTCCTTCCTTAGTTTATTATTTCGCGTCCTGTCAATATTAATTTGTTCCCGCCAATTATTATTTCTTTCCACAAATTATTGCGTTAACAAGAATAATTATTTCATTCCTACATTTCTACCAAATTATTTCGTTCCCACAAATTATTAAAATATCGTTCCATCGAAAGAATTTTCGTTCGCTAGACGGTCAACAATATTTCGTCCAACGAAATACTATTTCTTTCCTTCTAAATGTATTTTTATTCCCGAAATAGCATTTAGTTTGCCACGAATTATTCGTTCTCTAGAGAATAATATTCGATATTTCGTTTTTCAAGATCATATTTCACCTCCTCGAAAATAATATTTTCTCCCACAAATTATATCCTAATATTTTGTTTCCCTAAAATATTATTTCGCTCACGCGATGTAGTACTTCGTCCACCCAAATTATAATTATTTCCTTGTTACGAAATATTTTTATTGCCTCAAAATTATATTTTGTTCCTGCGTTGCAGTCTTTCGTTTCCATAAAATGTTATTTTGTTTCCTTCAAATAAAATCCCCACGCTTTCTTCCCCATGCTCTTCTTCGCTCAAAACAAATTTCGAAGGCATTCTATTACAAGAGGCCTTCAAACTTGAAATTAAAAATAATAACGGTAAAATAAAAGAAAATTAATGTTGAACATCTGTAAACAACATCTGTAAACAACGTCTCTGGAGATCGACTGGCTCCAGCGGTGTGTATATAGTTTAGTGCGTGAGTTTGCTTTAAGATTTTGGAGAAGTCATTTGAAAGTTTTGCACCCATATATTCATGTAAGAAAACCACGCAGGACCGCTGTGACAGCGGAGAAAATCACCCTCCTGAATACCACTCCCTTGTATGACATCTTATAGCCATCTAATTAGAACACTATATACAAGTATATTTTCATTTGTACTTTCATAGTCATTAAAGCCGTCCCTCTATCTCTTGTCATTGCCAAATTTTAAACCTCCATTTGACCATTACCTGGCTGAACCTTTTTTTTTTTTTTTTTGAAAATCGACTCAACCCATCCCTCGGTCAGAGGAAAAGTTCAAGAGAAAAATAAACTTAATTGGTTAAATCGTTCTTGACGTATTTTGTTCACAGACATTTCGGAAAAATAAAACCCAAGACTGACCACTGGGATAGCGGGAAAAAACGCCTTCCCAGGAATGCCCTTATGTCACACCGTGTTAACACCTTAATTAATTAAACGCTGTCCCAACCCTTAGCTCTCCAGACATCCTTTTGACCTAGGGATGGAACAATTCGATTTTGAAAACAATCGAACAGGGGTAAGGGAGAGATGGGTTGTTCAAAAATTTTGTTCCAACACTTAGAGATAGGAGAAATATTTTCAAGAGCTCTAAGAGTTAACACGGTGAAGGATAGAACTGCTGTTACGATTAGACACCAATATGTAGTCATATATGGGGTCTAACTCCGCCATCAGATTTGTCCTGAATAAGTGAAAACCCCACCCGCCCACAAATTTCCTTATGTGGCATCCAGATTAATATACTACCGATTATAATTTCAGATCTTCTACTACTCAAAATCTAAGTAGCCTTGCCTTTGACCTTTCAAGGTCATCCAAGGTCAAATTTAATGGTGCCATTAGATTTCACATGTCATGTATTGTCATGTTTGTTTTTGTAATAGCAAAATATTGTCTACCTCATCTCTCTTACGAAATATAAACCTTGAAAATATGAGACTTGACCCTTCAAGGCCACTTGATGTCAATCTAATACCGCAGTTCTATGCCGCATATACATGCATATATATGATTTCATATTTGTGTCTAATGGCATCTTCCGGAATATGCTTCTTTTCGTTTGTTCGGCCTTTCGCTAGAATTACGTCGTATCATTCTACAGAGTAGATATTTAATGTGGAATATTTTTATTTTTGTTTTTTAAACTTTGGTATCCGCGCTGCCCGATATATTTCAACGTGGAACACCTGAGCTCAACACATCCCATAAATCAGCACACTAGCTATGATAGATATGCAGAAATGACGTACTTTGTTAACCATACCACCATATGAAATCCAAATACGAAATATGCCATATTAAATATCGACCTTGTATGTAATCTATGTAATACGACGTAAGGCGGGGGTAAAGTGAGCTTTTTAAATTCCAAGAATGGTATTTGGTGCATTAGAGCTAGGCATCGTGCCTGACATTCAAACATGTGCAAGTGAAGGTTGTACCTGTCTCTAATATTTTGAAAATACGAGGTATGTGGGGAAAAGCGTTGCGAACTGGACGGAAATTTGAATCTGTTGACATGTATAACCTAACAGCACTTACTCAATATTTAATACGTTGAGGGGTATGATGCAGAGCTCTGATGATATACAATTAGAGACAGGTCCCTGCACTGTCTCTGGTTCGATACAGCGGGGCACTTTCCTCTAACCCTAAAGTAGGCGCAAATCCCACAACAAAAGTACATCGCCATTGAAATAATTCTATCACCTTCTTGGAATATTAAGAAGCAATGGCACTTCCTAGTGCTTCTGTTCAGTTTGTCGCCTCAAGTGGGCCTCTAATGAGAATGCGCATCTACTCTCGAACCATCGGGCTCACCTTTAAATCGACAGGACTGGGCCTGTCCGGAGGGGCCGCCACCCCTTTCCCCAGGAGACAGCTCTCACTGCTCGTATGTCATTGGGTCATCCATCATGTGTGGGTCTGTGTAAGTTAGCACTCTCCGTTTCCGACGCTGATAGGAAGATTAGAGAGCTTCAGTCGCACGTTACAACTCACTGGGAGCGACGGTATTCAACGGCCATGGCAAAGTGGTGTTTGGGTTCCTGATTGGCGGTGCCGCGGCGAATAAGTGATCTTGGGAAGGCCTGTTTCCACCCGGATATACGACAGTACTCCAGGTAATCATTGGGTCAGGTGGGAAAAAGAAAGGAAATTAAATACGGGGAAATATTAATAATTCTGTTAAAATTTTAACCGATTTCTGGCAAATTTGTAGCTCAAACGCGGTTGGTCGTAGAGCGAACGCACAAAACTTGTAGGCATATACCATGTTCTTTTGGCTCTTAGTCTTCAAGGTTATTTTGAAGTCAGATGCTGAGTCGAGGTCACGATTTGTTTGTTTCATTTTATTTTCCGTGAGTACTATGCATCGCTAAGCTACATCCTACAAGGCGCCATGGGTAAATATTGTACCTTGATGTTCTCTGTCTATTGCCTGGTTCTCGTTCACAGCTAAATGAACAGGGGTCGGTTGCACCAAGTAGGCGTATATCATACGCCAGGCGTAGAGTGGTCGCAAACAGTAGGCGTAGCAATACGCGAGTTGCACCAAGCAGGATGTAAA
>JAAUYG010026808.1_pt1 | contig 12565 bp, 7 predicted proteins | sample 7278091 | NCBI WGS metagenome assembly JAAUYG01 (sample SAMN14350201, study PRJNA611818) | marine sediment metagenome | isolation source: surface marine sediment (0.6m) | place: French Polynesia: Moorea | collected 2018-08
AAAATATTAACACTGAAGTTAAGGACCAAAAGTTTCAGGTGTAACAAAAATATGTGGAGACTGATGAGCTGCCTTGACGGAGGTCTGCGCTCTCGGAGTGCCCTCTAGTTTATCCTGTTTCCCTCTTCATACGGTTCCAGTGTGTTGGAAATTATCTCCACATTCCAATTGATCAGAAAAATTCAAACCCGTGCTCGGTAAATGTTACTCGTAGTTCATATAATAAACAAAATATAACCACTGAAAATTCAATCTTTTTATTTCTGGAGTTTTTGTAGATACATTTAGAAACGAGTATGATTATAAACGTGATATATTTTAACCAGGCACGTATTTATTTAATGAACTTCTGCCATTTCATTGACTGTCCATGTGGGCACAGAATTGCCATCATGAAAATATTTCCTACCGGGATCAGATATAGCCTATTTGTTCAAATATGGAAAATTACCACAATATACATGCAAAAAGTACAATATCTATGCAAAGGGTAATACACAATTATATGCAGTATCCAGTACTTAGTAATGGACAGTCAATATTATGGTTTGTATGCCACCAATGTCGATGAGCTAACTACAATGTTGATTTAACTACGAAATATTTATGATATCCAATTAATGTACAGAATAAATTACCCAATGTGGATTCGAGTACATCGTTGACTAATTACTTACACATGTATTTGTACAAAATACAGTGTTCGAAAATCCCAAACTTAAACCACTACATAGCTGAAACTAAATTTTTAAGTGTCAATCCAAGACGTAATAACATAGACTGACACCATTTATACCAGGGAGTCGTTAATTGCTACGTTGCAAAATAATTATAAATATGTAGTTTCACGAATCCGACCAATATGTATTTTAACACTGTAAATATCCAAAATTTACATTTATCCCCAAGTTGTACTTGACAAACGAAGTTCCACGCATACAATACAATCATTCTATCAAGCCAGTCTATTGACTTACACACGTGGCACGGTTCATGATTGAGTAGTATCTCATTTTATAAAATCATTTTTGGTAAATGCATCAAAGATATCTACTCAGATCTCTACATCCTGGGTAATATATTGTAATCTTAATTTGTGCACATCACTGAAGAAAGAAAATTCAAGGTTGTGTGTAGTGATTACTCAAACTCAGGGTGTAACGAGGGAGTCTATCACGTATATGGATGCAGCGCTAGACATGAGAAAATTATCGAAATTATTGAATACTTCTGTACAGAGTAACCGCATTTTTTAAGCATATGTGTTCTTTTGCCTTTGGTTTCTGCTATTAATTTGCACTTTGAAATGTACTCAAAATATAAAATAAAGCTCACCTAATCACCTAGCCTGATTACCAACAAGATCCATATTTCTTTAGTTTAATCACACAAGTCGCAAAAGCACTCAACATACAAGTTGATATCATAAATATATGCAACACCTTCACATAGGAATTCATCACATTGTTTAACCAAAAAGTAAATATTACCATTGAATATAGATAGTAAACGCTAGCATAGAACATTCATAAAGTAAATGCTAGAATGGTGTATGTATAGAGTAAATATTAGAGTATGCATACAGTTAAAAATTTTAGCATGGCTATATAGATGATGTATACACATAGCATGTTAACCAGGCATACGCATTCAGAAAATGTTAGGATCTATCATTCACTAGACAAAGGGTCATAACCTGCAAAACATTAACCTGACCAACAACCAATCTCCTTTATGCACAATGACATGATAATCAAATGAATGTAATAATCTAAGTTTAGGGGATCTTTCTTCAAATGGCCGACTCAACGGAGCCAGGGGTTTTAAATAACTGACCTAAAATCTTGAATCAGTATGAGCCAACTTAAACCTTTCTAAATATTGAAATTTTTAGACAGAATAAAAATTGTACTGCAATAACATAATTGTTTAATCGATGCAACAATAACATACATCATTACATAAAAATTCTAATAACATACCGAATTTACTATCTGTACAGAAATACAACAATTACTTGTGCAGCGATACGAAAATAATGGCTAAAGGAATTCAATCGGTATACGGTCAATGGAATCTTGAATTCTGCATCTCTTCAAACAGTCTAAACTCTCTCTTATGATTAGAACCACCTGTTTTGAAAGTTATAAAAGCGTACAATTATGTTTGCCTCACTACAGAGAGATTCTACAGTTTCGGTGATTTATACACCTTGACCGTTTCTTTACTGTTTCGGCGATGTGCATATGTGAACAAGGCATTGCATTGGCGTAGACGCCGAACATAATAGGATCAATGAAAATCCATATGATGCAAACAACAGATGAAGAATTTATACACAATGATCAGCTGTTGAAGGTTTTAACACATATATGGCCCAGATATACCGGGGTTTAATTGTGTTCTACTTACATTTGTGACTACAAGCTGCAATATCAGCATGTCATGAAGTCTCATTGCATGTGTCTTTTACTGAGATTAAAGTGTAGGGCATTGCTATAAGACCCACTTGGACATACGAATACCTTTATACACACATTGTTATGTGTGAATCGTCGGAGTTCGACCTCTTTTTCATAAAATATACAGAAAGCGCCGAGTTTAACATCCTTGGCTTGTGGCTGGTAGCAGCTGAACCCGTATTCCAAGAGGCCTCTGTCCTACAATGAGAGGGTTACTTATTGATGGAAGCAAGTTGAAAATCAGCGATGAAAATTCCACTATCACCGAGGAAAGAGCAAGGCAATCATGGATCCATTAAGCAACGGCCCTTGTCCCCCTGCATACCCCAACCAGAGTTGTGACTGCCACATGGACTGGACGGCACAGTCTTGTAATCCCCAGGTCCCATGCGACGGTTGTATCATGTATTGGGGATTTCCCTCTCTGTCCAGTAACAACACTCCAGTCCTCCTGTCTGTGACGAGGAAACTGGAGTGACCATCTGTGGCTATATTGGTCACCTTCCCCAGTTCCTCCGGGGTTTGTAGCACCTTATCGACGGTCGGGCTGTCACTGCGGTATGTCACCAGAGTGTTGTCACCATAGCAGACAAGGGCCGTCTCGCCCAGCACAGACACGTGGCGGGGTGTGGCATCCGATACCTGCTCGGGTTTGTCCAGCTTTCTGATCTCTGCACGCGTGAACGGGTTGACCATTCTGACAGACTGACTGTCACATACGTACAGACTGTGTGCCTTGTTGACAGCGAAACTGACGACGGCATTCTCCGCACACTTCAGTGAGCCTCTTTCAACCAGGCGGTCGCCCAGACAGGAATACATAAACACAGATGGTGCATATGTACACGGCACGTACACTATGGAGGAGACGGGGTCTACCCGCGGGCGGCAGTATCCATGTATAGGCACGTTCATCCTCAGTTGTACACTGTCCAGCAGTTTAAGAGGGCCATGACCGATCCCCTTGACGTCGTACATTGTCAGCCAGCACGGCATGCCGGGCCGACGATACTCCACACAGTACAGTTTGCCACCATCACAACACAGACCAGCCAACATGTCACCCTTATGAGTCTGGTGTTGAGATGCTACTGGCAGATTCCGGAACTTTAGAGGCGGCTGCATTACAGACAGGAAAGCAATAGAATTACAAACGGAAAACAATTACATCTTTAGGGACAGAATGCAACAAACACCTTGAAACATCTTGTTAGCACACTCGGTTAGAGACAGAAACCGAGACAAGCAAAAAGAAAATAATAAAAATTATATCTTATCTGTATTTCATTGGCAGGGGATCTAAATGGAATGCGTGTTCAAAGTGCAGTGCCACGTGATATTTATCACAAAATCAAATTATATTCCCCAGGAAGAAATGCTGTGGGGAAAAGGCTACACAAGGTACATGAAATCGTGCATACAATGTCTACTTGGCGAATGTTACATGGGTGAGCTTAAACATTTCTGTCACGATCAGATGGGTCTATCAAGAAATGTTTGCAGTACTAGCCTAGGATTGCCACATGTGGTAACTTTGGGGCGCTTTTCAATGTTTTACAGCGGTAACAGTTGTATATGACAGTTTGCAAAGTCTTGTTCGTGAGCAAGTGTCTATATATAGCCATATTTTGGTTTATTCATAAATTTGCAATATCCTATTTAATGTCTCACTTACCAATTCCCGCGATTTGGTGGGTTCTCCCAGAGGGAGAGGACGCTGGAAATAACAAAAACAGTAGACGCCATGAGATTTGCAGCAGTTATAACCAGGTAAGTGATATAAGGATGATGATATATGTGCCCTATTTCACGGATAATTCCGCATTTTCGCAGAAGCATAATTTGTAAAAATGTTTTAAATGTCTGATACCTATACCTATACCTTGCTACTATAAAATGTAGCTAAATTTATATCTCTCCAGTATCTTCTGTTCTAGACGATCGTAGTGGATAGATCTCCCAAATGCCTTGCATCGTGAAGTAATATCCTAGAGCATTATATAGTGTCTGCGCTAATGCAGAGGCAACTAATGCGGGTCTGTAAATATACATGTACAAGCATAGGCAATCTTTTTTGGTATTACCAGTAATAGATATGACAGTTTCTTATTTCTTTAACAATCAGGACCACATCTTGTTAAGGTCCTTGTGCGTTAGTGGTTAGATTTAGCCTAGAATGACTTTATTAAAAGGTCAAAATCAAGGTCAGTCGCACGGGACACCGACAGAATGGATTTAACCAGAGATGACGTTCAAGGAGCAAATAAAAGATTATGCATACCTCACCCTTCTCAACCATCATACTCAGGTCAAGGTTAACAAAAGTGCGTGTAGATGAACAACACTGCATTTTGCGTATTATATGGGCTGGTTTCCGCTTTAATTCCAAATGGTGGGAATTACTAAAAGTTTTCCACATAGATTGACACTACCCAAAGAGCAGTACTGCTCCGATATTCTTTCTACTCACCGTAAAACGATCAAATTGCATATGTTCAACCAATTGAGCATCAATTTGTGGGACAATAAATACGGCCCTGTGGGTAGCCCTTGAGGCCAGGAAAACCCGGTAGCGTGGGTTGGCGAGGCTCCGGCCAGATTCCATACTTCCAGAAGAAGTTGATGGCAGAATGAAAATACAAAGGGAAGCATCAAGGCCGAGGAAACTATCCACCGAGTCCACAATGATGCCTCTAGGGGGAAAGTCACACGCAGAATGGAAGCAGATTTCTGGCATCTGTTTCTTTAAGATATCTCTTAATTCAAAGATCGCTTTCGAGGGTCGCGAGTTGTCTAGCAACACAGCAATGGCTGACGGTTCGTAGCTTGAGCGCGTGGAAATGACATATTTCACAAGGTCATTCTCAGGTGCATTTGCGAAGACGTCACCCATCTTGATGCATTCTATACCGTCCCCAGTACCGATGTGACCACACTCAATTTTATAGTGACTGCGTCGGATATCTTGTACGGTAGACTCTATAAATGACACAACTTTCCTGGTATTGCGGTATATTTCTGTAAGGCGCCTTGACACTGGTTTGTCCTCCAGCACCTGGCGTGTAAGAGTATGAATACAGTCATATATGGCATGCTGCCTCTCCCTGTCAAACGACTGATAATCGTTATCAGCAATTACAAAGAGGGCCGTTTCTCTGCTGTTCTTCAAGAGCGTGAAAAGTTCTTTCACGGAGGATAGTGAACATGAGAAATTGTGGCTGTCATCGATGACAATACAGGTTTTATTCTGGAAAGTCCCTTTGTTGATTTCAGCGATGAGGTCATTGTCAGAGTGAATGAGTGTTCCACTGACTCCATTGAAGCGGAGAAATTCCAGAAAAGGCTCGGTTGTACAAACATAAACAGAGTTTTCTTCTCCATGCATTCTGTGAAGCTCCACAGCAACCCACGATTTACCACTCCCAGGACATCCTTCGATGTAGTTCACCTTTCCTCTGCCCATTAGTGCCTCGGCTTGTTTTGCTGAAAGCATAATACTGGCTTGATCAGCTGCGCAACGAGTCAGTGGCGATTCCCTTGACAGAATGACCACAGCAAGTGCTCTCTGCAACGTGACGAAATTCACCATTTTTTTGCAAGAAAAGTGGTGTAAATGTGTTTGCATTTCTGCTGATTGTGCTTCAAGTGAAATCGGTTTTCTTGTGCCTGGAGAAGATAAACGACAATGAATGTATAACCGTGGCACTTGTTGAGAGCAGTTTTGCATCAGACGATACTTTATCATGCGTCCAGTTGTCATCAAATAACCCATGGCTTGGGTGATATTATCTTCGTCTTTGTCAGCAAGAATGACCCAGAAGTCTATTCTTCCTTCTTCAGATACAATCAGTATGTCACAAATGTGTCCTTTGGGGCGTTGGGCTGTCTTGTTGCTTGATACGATAGACCGCCAAGATTTACAAGCAATGGCAAATGCTGGAACATTCCTGTCTGTGTTACATGTTGCTAATACATGATTCATGTCACTTTCTGACTGGAACATATATTGCAACTGTTCTCTTTCTGGCGTCAATGTCATTGGCAGTTGTGGCTTAAGCATGTTGCATGAGGTAAGGATTTAATTGATTTCTTGATTGTTCTTGATTTTGACATATTTTGCCCAGTCTTTCTTATTGTTTGTCCAGTCCAGTGTCTTGTAGGAGGAATAGTCTATCTCCTGGGCAGTATCAAGGGTATCAATCTCTGGGAGATCCTCGGGTGGTGGTTCCTCACCCTGATCTGAAGGATAACTCTGTCTCTCCTGATGAAAAGTAGTTGCATGAGTTGCACCTGTCTCTCCAATATCGCCATGCTGGTTTAGCAATGGTTTCTTGCGTGTATTCTGGCTCGGCGTTTGTTTTACAGGGTTGATGTCTCCATCGATACCCATAAAGAAGCCTGCTTGAATATCAGACTGATTCTCTTCAGGTGTGTATGGCAGGATCAGGGCACCCCATGACGTATGTGCTTTGAACGTCAGAGTCATTTCTACAAAGGAAAAGAGGTGCCGTGAAAGTTCTGTTGTGTTGCAAACCACGTGAAGAAATCGGTCTCTGAACTGTTGAACGACCTCTGTGACTACCAGTTCTTCTCCCTCCTTTGTCAGGTAGATAACCCCGCCGCATGTCTTACGCAGAGTCACCAGCATCGCCAATATATGTTGGACGTTGTCATCGAATTTTGGATGCTGATAAGGGTTGATAGGAATGCTGAATGCGTATTCACCACACCTCAGATCTTTCGTGACAACAACAAACTGTTTCAAGTCATCTATGCTTGAAATAACAGCCTCTGTCTGGAAAGGATAAATGTTACGATTATTCCTAATAAAGATGATAGCAGGCTTTCTCCATATGACACATGTACATTTCAGGCTACCAAAATAAAATAATGTACACTTTTATTTATGTTAGCCTGATTGAATACAAGGCCTAAATTACTAACAATGTACACTCAGGATACTGCATCAGGATACTGCATCAGTGGACCTTTTCCTGTTCATTAAGTGACGTGACCACATAGTCGCTATTTAGTAAGCCATTTTAATTATATTTTGCAGAGATAATCTGCAGTATCACGTATCCAGTTGGTCAGTGTAGATGAGAACATGTGTATTTGCTTTATTATGATTCGAACAAATTCCTACCTCAGACATTGCTCCAGACAGAAGAATCCTACACTGCTCACAAATATTTCTGGCCAGGTTTACTTTGTCACCCTGGTAGCCCCCAAGCACCGAGAAATGGCAGATTCTTGTTCCAAACAGGAAGACATGGTCTGATGCAAAATCCTCATAATTGCTCAGTGCTTGAAAAACAACTTTGACAAGTTTCAAAACCAAGTCTTCGTTTTGAGCAGGTGCAAATGCCCCCTCTTCCTTGAGGCCTTCCCTGAGAATGATATGTTTCACAGCAGCGGTATTTATGGAAATTTTGCTCTTCTCATCCTCGTTGTACTCAGCCCTTTTGTCAGATGGAAGCCAGATGTGAGCAAACCTCATAATCCTTTCCAAGTCTTCGTTTTCTGGATTCCCACTCTCAAGATGACGAATAAGCTTCCTTACAACTGCAATACCTTGGCTGGTGTGTGCTGTTTGCTCTTGGTTCCTCTGGTTCCATTTCTGCAATAAACTACAGAGTATTTTGCATAGCATCAGTGCTTTCTTCACCGGTGCGCTGTCGGAGAGAAACCGCAACAATTCTGCTTCAAAGTGTGCAGTGGACACTCTCCATAGGTCTTCCAAGGGATCCGGAATGAGGTGAACCGGGATCTGGGGAAATTGTTTCGTGGGGTTTTGAGAAATGATTGGACCAATAATTTCCCTTACTTCTGTTTGAATCTTGCTGTCAGCAAACTCGATGCATGGTGTCACATCCCAGGTCAGAAGTGATTTTCCATCAGTAAGAAACTGAGATGTGGCCGCTGGTCCATTGTATCTGAGATCACTGAACGCAGACATCTGTCCCGGCCATCTTGAAGAATTGTATCCCCCATGACTTAAACAGTTCGGCAAGCCCATTTTTGATATCAGCTGACTGTACTTGTCAGCAAATTGATTCCTTAACTTACGTGGCTTAATTTCATATTCTTGCGACTCTATTTGTGTGATTACTTGGTAGAAGCCTGGCTTTGCTGTCGGTTTGATGATGAAGGGTCCACTATTCATAACATAAAGGCTGTCGACTTCGTTCACTTTCCCCACCTTACTGCCATCCCAGCAGGAACCAATATTTGTCATTTCTCCTGGAAGGTTGATATCTTCGTACCGGAAGTGTTGGGAAAGTTCCCTTCCGATTTTCTGGCGATAGTCTCCAAAACCAGTAACAATGGCATCAGCCGCTGCAAAATTGACTGCTTCTTTCTCGATGTTGTAGATATCCACTGAGTCTACCCATTCTTTGAATTTCTTGGACGAATATCCCTTGGGATAAAGACTGAGAGACTGCTGTTCTGTCAATTGCGCCATCTTGGCTTCTTCAAGTGATTCGTAGTACAGTTTGGTGGTCTCTTCCAGGTCTGCCAGAGCTACAATGTATATTTAAAAAGTAATTTAACGTCTAGCATCATCTATGGTATTCACACTATTGTATGAAATATAGAGACTGCGATGCTATGATGTAAAAACTAAATACTCGACACAGGTTAACCACATAATCTTATATTATCCATATTCTTAGCTTTGCCTGATAACCGACCATTTGATTCTTACAGCTTTCCTAACGGTGTCATGTTTCTGACATTTACATTTTATTGCGAAATGGTGCAAGTCTTGATCGTAGTATTAGAAGTGAAAAAATTTATGTTGATCTTTTAAGGTTATCGACTGCATCGTTATTGTCAAAAACCACCTATATAATAGGTTGAAACCTCTTTAACAACTTCCTATTATATTATTATGCTATAAAATATCTAAACTAAGTTTCAAGATTCACCGATAAATTTAGACTGATTAGCCGTTCCCAATATAATTGAGATAAGGAAGGATCAATTGTGTAAATCCTTCCATAGACATTTATATTGTTAAAGCGAGTTAGTGTAATGGCTGAAATATAAAACAAAGTCAATTTTTATATCGTGCGTAACAATTGTAATCATTTTTGTATTTGGCCTGCTGCCCGAGCAACCGAGAAATACTTAAAAATTTCTTTGTTCTTAACGTTATACTACTTACGGTTGCTTACGATTCTGCACATATTGGCCGAAGCGTACATAACAAGCAATTTTTTTCGAACCAATTTAACTTACCTGTCCCACTGCCATCTTCGTCCTCACCCGCAATATCACTGCCGGGACCCCCAGCCCCAGCCGTGACAGATGTCTTACCCGAGGTGGAACTGCCAGCATCCTCAGCTCCAGCTGCATTACCCTCATTTCTCTTATCCCTCTGATCGCTAACCGAACCACTCATGCTGTACAGCAGATACACAGAGATTGCCTGCGGAAAGAGCAGCCTGGGCAATGTACCAAAAGTCAAAGGGTGGTGACATTTCTAGCAATGAGCACTATCAAATTTTGTATGAGCATTCCATGGGTAATCGTGTGAGTCTAGACTTAAGCCTGTCAGAAGTATCTCCAGAGTGCCCAGAGAACGGCACATGGACTGTTCAACAGTATCTGGATATATCAGAGAAGAGTGTGTCCTGAATTGCAGTGTAAAATTTATAAACAGTTCCCGCTGTTCCCCATTCGCAAGAAGCCCAGCCAATCCTGTGCTCACTTTAATCTATACATAGTACTCTTTATCGAAGCCTATCTTAAGCCAAATCAGCTTCATTGGTCGGCGAAATCATCGTAATCAATAAAATCTAAAGCGCGTCAAAATCTTTTTTAATCACGTCAAAAATCGTTTAACCGTTTTTAGGTGCGTCTAAACCATCTGAATCACGTAGAAAATGGTAAATTAACCGTGCATTTTGAAACCTTAAAATGTTCTTAATACAAAATAAAGTAACAAACCACTAGAACAAAATTATGGACGACAAAAATGTAAATTGAATAAATAGTTGGAAATATTTAATGTTACAAATTCAAAGTGTTTTCTGATTGATAGGCCACCACAAAGCTTATCGCTACTCTTAATTTTTGCTTTAAAATGAAACGCTACGTTTTTTTCGGTTGCAGAGGGGCCGTCCACGCAGCCCCATGGTCAGAGCGTCCGCTCGGGTTGTGGGAGGCCATGTTTTGATCCTCTACCGTGTCACACCTGAGACGTAAAAAACTGGGAAGTTTGTGCTGTAATGAATTAGCAACCGACTGGCCAGCTTGGGTCAGTGTAATCGTCTGATTGAGTCCTTTCTTCACACTAGTGGAAGTTCTTTAGCCCAAACGAGACAGGTCAGAAATAATTCAGCACTCCCACAGGCTGCATCGATCCAACTCAGTGCAGTTCGCGATCTGACTTGTAGAGGTCGAAAGTCAATTTTTAGCTTTATTCACTCCCCCCACCCCCACCCCGCCTCCCACACACACTAAAGAAAAAAAATGTACTCACCTGTACATTTGGGAACACGCAAATTTGATTAATTTAACACCTGACGGTAGTAGTTCCTCCAATCATCTCTGTACAAATGCCACAAACCCACGTGATGCTGCGTTTAATCCCTGCCAAATTTAACCTCTGCACCCTCTGTTATCTATGCAAGTAGGGACATAGGCAATATATTTATTTCAATGGTGTGTCCTATGCGGTGATCATGAAAAGATAGAGCTGAAATTTATAACAGTCTTTAAGTGTTTACTGCTACAGGATGAGAGATCAGCTTCCTGTTCATGTGTAGTTATATGGTCAGGGAGCGGCGTAGCCAGCCAGCCAGCCAGCGTTTTGCACGACTGATAGGAGTGTACTTCCTTCTTCAGTTTTACAAGCGCAAGGATACTTTTAAGTTTTTTAAGGGCCTATCACATCATGCACATAGGCACTCCCCTAGCTGAGCCAATGTATGTATGGGTGATATATAAAACAAAGGCCCGTACATACGTACATTACGATTTAGCTGTTTTCATAGTTAAAATACCATTTATAATCACACAGGTTCTTTTCAGTGTAGCAATTTCAGAATATATTGCAGACAGCTAGATATATTAGCGGGTTTAGATCGGGCTGTATATTAGATGGTATTGAGATTAATGGTGCCACGGCAGCTATGGTAGTGGGATTTAAATAGTATAGTATTCAGAAGGCTGTGGTAGAAGGTTTAGAAGATTTTCTATAGCAGTTGATAGCAGGTTCAGGTAATGTCTTGTTCGTAGGTTAGATGGTATTGTATAAAGAGGGCTGTCAGTAGGTTTACATGATATAGTGGACAAGCTGCTAAGTCAGTAATTTTAGACGATATCATATACATAAAGTAGCACAGTTATCAAAAGGTTTAGATGTTACAATGACCAGTTGCCAGTAGTTTAGAAGAGTGGACAGACAAACATACTAGTTGGTTAAGAGGTTCATCGTGCATGTAAGACGCTCATGAATAGAGCTACGGGTGCGATTCGAACCCAAGCCATTTCCGTTAAAGTAAACAACATCTAAATGCCACACGGCATAAGAGGCTACCTCCTCTCCTCTACTGCTTTCGCCACCGCTGCTGCTGGCAAGGTCGGCCGTTGTTTGAGTTGCAGCTATGCGCGTTCTGTGGGTTCATGCAGTAAAAGGAAAGCAATGGGCGAGTAATACTCATATACTATACATTCAGGAATTATAGGGTTTGGATGATATAATAGCTCAATTGTTAGGAGGCTTTGTGGGGGTCGTAGATCGTTCCACCGCAGGGAACACGCCTTTGACACGAGGATGGTTCGAACTTCCTTTATTGCGTTGTATGTTCTTTCTTCTCGTTTCATACTCTGATCATACCTCGCCTCGGTAAAGGTTCTAGATTAAAATAAAATTATATATTTGACTTTCACAGAATGCAGACCAGTTACTATAGCACACTTAAACCCAGCAGCGATAGATAATCAAGTTAAGTCACGAAATACTACCAGTAATAGTTTCTAAGCTACGTAAGTACATCCATATTCATAACCCAACCAAGATCAAACACCTTGTACCTTAAGACAAACCAAGAAAAGCAAGCTAAAGTCTACAAATATGTACAATATTCCAG
>JAAUYG010053366.1_pt1 | contig 12565 bp, 10 predicted proteins | sample 7278091 | NCBI WGS metagenome assembly JAAUYG01 (sample SAMN14350201, study PRJNA611818) | marine sediment metagenome | isolation source: surface marine sediment (0.6m) | place: French Polynesia: Moorea | collected 2018-08
ACGCACCAAATGCAACAACAGGTAACGGAGTAAGCATCACGGTAATTTCACCAGAATGATCCTCTACCCTCGCAGTCCCGGGAAAAGATGCGCCATGCATCTAATCCAATGCAACCTGCTACAGAACACATTTTTCACGCTAACGTAAGCTAATTGGCATACGAAAAGTAGTCCAATTGGCTAACTGTAGCCAATTAGCTTATGGGTAAGCCAATTGGCTACTGCACCCAACTGTCAGTCACTGCCTCAGCAGACATGCATTTGTCGATGATTTGATTTTGATATCTGATCTCCATTTACAAGCTCCTCCGTTTGCAGGCTCCTCTGTGTGCAGGTCTAAGGCTAACACTAAGAGGCTTATGCCTGCCGAGGCTGCGGCTCTGTCTGCATGCCCGTGGCGTAATGAACTGACTGTGCCTGTGCCAGGCTGTGGTGAAATGACTGTAGGGTGTGATCATGTGACAAAATGACCGTGTGACGAAGTGACTGGCAGCTATTGATAATTTGATGTGACTGAGTTGACTCTCTACTTTGGTGTCAGAAAATATTTTTTTTTTTTTTCGCCATTTGGGAGAGCAACTGCTTTGGGGGCCCTGCTTTAATTTGCATGTCACAAGCTCACTAAAAGCATGAAATGTTTGGACATACCGGACATACTCCCTACCCTAGAATCCCAGTTGTGTGTTGAGTCATCTGAGTGATGAAGTTATACTCTTCAGCTATAGCTGTCTTCACTATACTGTCAGTTAATGAGTAGCTATAGAACTTGGAAGGCTGTCATGTTTTATGCATTGCTACACATGATGCATGTACAATGTATGTAGTAAATATTATACTTACTGTGCTGATGTGTGAACTGTTAATAAGGAAATAACCAAAATATTATTTGCAAAACAACATTTTGTAAGTTGTCTCTACTTTTAATTCCAGGAAATTTTCTGGAAAATGATTTGCTGAAAATATGGAAAGGGATCCACTACTGTTTCTGGATGTCTGATAAACCACTAGTCCAGGTAGATGTTATATGAATGTTTTGTCAGTATTGGTTGGTGATACTTAGTGGAGTCGGTCATTAAACATGTTAAATCATTATTCAGCTAAATATATTCAGATATGTAGTGCTATTATTTCTGAATATGTATGTCTGGGTAGAAAATTGTCACATAATATTGTTTAACTGCTTGCGGAAGCCATGTTTTGGCAAACTAGAGTTTGTGTTAAGAAAATCTTATTCAGATAAATGGCAGATTGTCAGAATAGTATGTAGGCAACTGTATTTTTTTAAGGAAGTCTACAAATACATGTCTTTTTTTGTTTTGCAGGAGGAGCTGGCAGATCGCATTGCTTCTCTCATCCATTGCTTTGGAAAGGTCAACCAGAAATTTCTCTTCGTCCACACTTTCTTTCTGACCATGGCCAGGGAGTGGTATGGGATAGATCGCCTGCGGCTTGACAAATTTATGATGGTTGGTTTCTCTGAGCAGTTGGAGGCTGTCTGTAAGGCTTTATATCAGGCCACAGTGTGGTGTACATAGTCCACCAACAAGGTGGAAATGTCACAGCTTCAGCCTCATACTTGCCACATGCATTCACAGTATTATTGACCAGATTTGTCTCAAGGTGGAAGTGTTCTTTGAGAGAAGGACCACTTTACCAGTAATGTGGTATTCTTGTTTGACTTGTACTTTATTTGCAAGAACAACTTGAACTCTTTGTAATAGCCATCAGTAAAGAGTTCAGCAGCTAAACGCCTAAAACCCAAGGTGTAAAGTAGGAGCTTTTAACTATAATTTATCTGTAAATGCTTAATACAGACACTGACAGAGACCAAATGCTCAGGGTGCATAAAGATCTGTGTGTTTGAGTGAGTGTGAGTGAGTGTTATCAAACTTTAACGGCACATCAACACCAAAAGGGTCATACCATGCCAAAACAGGTGATAACGATTGCAACGTCAATTCAAGTCACTACAGTCTATTCACTGCACTGTGTGAGAGCATTCGCTATCAGTCCAAGTCTGAACAAAATGTCCGACAAGACCTGATACCCAGGGTGGGCCACGGGGAGGCTGCTCTCTCCACCCCTCTGTGTGTTTGAAGAAAGCAGTATCATTCAGATATTTGCATAAATGTCACACATAGCCCCATTCCTATCACAGCAAACTTTTGGCTTTATAAATTATTACCGGTCGGTAGTCCCCTTTATCGCCTATCTGTTACAAATATAAACCATTCTTGTTTCACTTTCTCTTTGTCCCGGATTTGTAGCTGGTTAGAAGGATCCTTCACCAGACTCTGCAGTTGCTGAAACAGCATCATTGGAAGGCGAAGCTGATCCGGCGATTTCTCAAGTTACTGCGCCAGGATATCCTGTTTGGCGAGAATGGCACCATCCCTGTGGGCTTCCAGTTTCACCTGATAGATATCTACATGCCGGAGGTGGAGTCGGTGGGATCAGCGGAGGTACGGTGGCAGTTTTTACTGTCTTCATTGCAAGGCTCCTCCTTTATTGACTTGAGCTCTGTGACCATTAGACCTGTTAATCTCAGGTTTTGTGGGAGGTCTGGTATGATTGTCAGGTGTGGTGTGTATGATAAGTTAAACCTGCCGTAGCTGAAGAGGATGCTGCATCAATGTACAGGTGGAGAGTAGAAATGGTACGGACCATGAGGACCTTTCATCAACTAGCATATCTTACTTTCATGCCTTTAACTTTGCTTAGTTGCAAAATATTTGACCTGCTAATTTACAATAGAATACATGCAAGATAAATCATGCAAGTTCGAGGTAATGTCAATTTATGGTCTTGACATTTAAGAAAATTTCACTCACTTCGCACCCAAAACAATCAACTGTGTTGGTAACACTGGAAATATTTTATTTCAGTGTTCATGTTCTATTATTTAAGTTAGCAGCATTACCGGTAAGTTGTATTAATTGTGATAAAGGTGTTTATGTCACATTCCAGCTAACAAGTGAACAAGTACTGGCCTTCCTGGAACCTTTCTGTCAGATCGTGGTTTGCAGCAAACAGTAAGTATTGTAGCTTATTGGCAGAGAATCATGTAGTGTTCAGAATATTCCTGATAGTTGCATATGTTCCTGCAGGGCAGTGTTCACAAGGTGGATACTGTATCGTTTTGTCTACATCCAAGTCAATAATTCTAGTAATAATAGAACAGGGAGGGGGGGGGAGGTAATAATTGGCAAATGACACTGCAAAGCCTGATCTTTTAAACCATTGTTTGCTTGTTTGTGATGTTCAAGATTGGGATTATCCCCCCCTGTGATCTATCTTCTGTAGATTTTGTACAGGAATTTGACATCGCATTTGATACATCTTAAAATGTTGTCAGTAAATTGAGTATCTGTGTTGTAACAGTCCCTAAGTTAACCTGACTGTACGCGTGTTTGTTTGACAGCAAGGAGCTCCAGAAGTATGTGATGAACCAGGTGTTTGAGACCCTGTACAGGCAGCAGATGGGGACCGCTCAGTCTGGGGCGGAGGAGGAGGAGGAGGAACAGGACAGTGAGGAGGATACAACAAAACCAACACTGAAGGTTAGTGTGGCAGGACGTAGCATTGGGGTGCAGTGGTTCAGTGGCAGACATATAGTAATCTGTCTTTATTCTGTGGTGGTCTCTTCACACTAATACTGTCAAGTTATTGATATTATCATATCAATCTGATACCATCATATCAGTCACTGCTGAACCAACCAGCACAGGTGAACCTACAACTACTGATGAACCAACTACAACAGACGAGCCAACAACAACTAGTGAACCAACTACTACAGGAGAACCTACATACCATGATATCACACTGATACCATAATACTACTCTAGCATCATATCGGTGATACCATGGGATCATTCCAATACATATCGCTTGTAGCATCACATGGTCAGAATCATATCACTGATACATTCATATCACTCTCTTTAATAATGTTTACTTAGATATCTGGAAACATGCCATTTTGCACAGATTAATGAAATGTCAAATGAAAAAGTATAAAGATCCCTTTTTATATGACCAAAAACATATTTAACATATGTGCTTTCAAAAACATTGACCACAATGACTGTTATGAAATGTTAACAGCCACCTTGTTACGGTATATAATGTGTGTGCTCAGTCGTCACTTGTCATGATGATATGATTTCCAGTTAGACTGCAGTGCCTTAGCAACGCGGTTGTTTGAGTTAGCAAAGGGAGATACGTGTGTGTCGAGGAACAGGGCATCGGTATACGATCTAGTGAAAAAGTAAGTGTGCCTTCATCTTAAAACAGTGGGCCCACTGCTGAGTTCTCAAATGTGGTATTGTTGTTCCACAAACAATGGTATAAGACTTTAATACAGAAAATCATATTGAAACACAGACAATGTTATTCTCTGCAGCATATGTATATCAAGTTCTTGACAAAAGACAACAATAATTGTAATTGCAAGTTCTAAATTTACTGAAGGGTGATTTATTTCACCTATAAAAGTTAGCTGTGTTTTAGTACCAGCCGACACACAAATTATTGGTGTATATTTCCGTATCTGTTACGTTGGCAATTTGCTGCCTGATATAGATACCTGACCACACAGTCTCCTGTACATTATATCTTAGATAACATTGCCAGTATGTTGATTATATACAGTGGTACTTGGAAGGTCACTTCATTGGCGGTGTAATTGTTTGCAGGTTTCAGGACCTAGCTAATGGAATTGTTCCGCGCGATGACAATGACAACATTATTGGTGACCCCAACAAGATTGATCGACGAGAGTTTAACATGGCCATACAGCGGCTGCAGCAGTTCGAGTCAAAAATGGAGAAAAGTACCGCAGCTAGTTTGAAGAAGAAACGGAAAAAGCGAAAACTGAAGCGCAAACTCCTAGAAGCTGGTAATGGTACGTTTAAATTAAGAGAAGCGTATCTTTAGACAATGTTACAGATCATTGTGAGAGAATAATGGCATTGTATAATATCCTTAGTCCGTAAATCTGTAAACATGTATACTTATATTGGGCTGCAGGCACAGACAGCAGGATTGATAGTTTTGATACAGCACCAATGTATGTCTGGGGACAGGACCCATGAAATTCTACATTTAGGGTAACAAAGAAACCCTAAACATTTAAAACATACATTTAGGGTAACAAAGAAACCCTAAACATTCAAAACATACATTTAGTGTAACAAACTAACCTTAAACATTTAAACATACATTTAGTGTAACAAACTAACCTTAAACATTTAAACATACATTTAGGGTAACAAACTAACCCTAAATGTTCAAAACAAAACTGAAAATCTAAATCCAAAAACCTGCTCTAAGTTCGTCAATCCATAATCAGTTTATCTTTCAGGATCTCTGTTGATATCAAAGCTCTTCATTACTTTGTTCTTATCTTGTAGTACATGTGTGTAATTCTTGCTGCTATGATTTGTAGGCACAGAAGCCAAGAAAGCCAGGCTGGCTGGGGACTCTCCAGAGGGGACTTCACCAGAGGAACAGGAGATAATGGAAAGTTCTTCTCCTGTGGAGAAAACTGAGCGGAAAAAGAAAAAGAAGAAAGGGAAAATGAAAAATGTTAATGAAGATGTTACAAAGCCTGACGCTGCCAATGGAATTCCCAAGGAGAATTCAGCAGTGTGTCTGCAGGATGAGAGTGTCAATGGACAGCAGTTTGCCAGTGGTGATAGCGGTGATGATAATGTTCCTGCAGGGACTGTCTCTGAGGCAATAACAGCAACAAAGAAACAGAGAAAGCAGAAAAGTCGAAGAAAGTCCATGGGTGATGTGATCGGTAAATCAGTAGTGTCGGAAACAGGAGGTGACCGTGAGGAAACTAGAACATTAGAACAGGATGTGACGCCAACCGAACTGCCAAAGAAAAGCAAGAAGAGGAGACGGAGTCTTCCCGCAAAACTGAATGAAGTTACTGAGTCTGGAGGTGCTCTCCCTGATGTCGTGGTTAGTGAAACATCGCCGACAGAATCGTCAGCACAATGCAAGAAAAGCAACAAGACTAAAGTTGCAACCACTGATCCCAGTACTGTGCCTGCAAATGACCTCAAAACATTGTCACCAAATTCTAAAATGTCCAAAAAGAAGCGCAAAAGCTTGAACACAGGAGAAGGCATCCCAGAAATCCAGATAACCTCCCCTGACAGCAGTAACAAAGCTTCGGTATTAAACTCCAAGAGCGAGTTTGCAAAATTCGAAACCCTGCCCAAGACACCACCAGCATTTGTCAAGAGGGCAGTGCTGAAGGCTCAAGGAGGGCACAAGACACCCAGTACTGAACCCAGAAAGGCTTCTAAAAAGGTTGGTTTATTGTATAATTACACCAGGCCTGTTTCATAAAGTGCAAAGATGTCTTTACAGAGGCCTGTTGGACCACTACAAACATATGAAGTGTATGTTTGGTGAAGCAGAGACCAGGGTTGCTGTGTGCCTAAGTTAGATGAAAGCAGTGGTATCACTTGCCTTCAGTTTGTGTTTGAGATTACATTTTATGGACAGCTCTTACATTGCGTTGTACTTCTTGCCTTACTTGACCCTTTTGCCAGACCATAAAACTATCTTGCAGCGTTTGCTGATGTCATGATTTTCACCTCCATTGTTTGAGGCTCCATACATCTGTAGCATATTTTATATGTTTTTGCAGTTGACCCCCCTCCCAGAGGCCCCAGGTTCCGCCCCCAACAAGAAGAAAGTGATGTTTATGATGAAGCTAAACAAGACGCAGGGTAAGTTCAGGGCAACCATAGCAATTACATTATCCCAGGTTATTATATAATGTTCAGCTCCTGTTTGGCAGGGCAGGATCCACCAGCACTTGTGTCTGCCATACCAGTATGGTCATGGTACATGTATGTCCCCATCTCGTCATGTAGTGATGTAATGATAGTATTAAAGCAGTTAGTCACCTTGGTCAAATCTGAATCTTCATGGATTACCATGTTCATCCTTATACAGGCACAGTACCTAATAAATGTGCAAGTCCCTCCAGCAACAAATATACCACACACCAAATGCCTGATAAAACATCAAAAGACTGTCAAAAAAAACTGTGAATTTGAATGATATTCCAGTGTGTTAACAATATTCCAGTGTGTTTGGCTGTCGTACATGCGCAAATAATCATTCTCTTGTAAACTAAGGTCCACAATGCACACATGGTTCCTGTTACTGTATATATGCATATATACAATTGTGGTGAAGGTACCGGACGACAGTCTTATAAGCCTATATTATTGAAATTTTTAAATGTGCACCTAAGCCCTTGCACTTACACACTGCTCTTCTATTACAAAGAACACGTTAGTTATATTATGGTCAAATTCAGGTTGTTTGCAGAACCAAGTACTGAGCTTTGAAATTGATTTCACAGTTTTCACCAGTGTAACTTCATTTGTTCCCATGATCACATTGTGCTGCCATTTACCTTGACATATTGCTCTATTTCATCAGAGTTTAAGTCAAGCACCTGCGTCAGTCCGCAACCGTCATTCGACCCCAGCCAGAAGCCAGAACAGGGCATACTGAAGTCTCCAGCGTTAGGCGCCTCACCCCAGTTAAAGAAAAAAGTTCCGAAAAAACGCCGGTCGCAGGCAGCAGACTTCTTCTGATGACCTAGGATGTTCCTGGACCTGGTGCTGCTCCTGTGGAGTTTAGTGATATGAGACTGTCATGCTCGAGTTCTGGAATTATGTCGGTTATTGTCTGACCCTATCTCATGCCATAATATAAATCTAATTTTAGCAAATTTGAATTTTAATGTAGCTCAGTGCAATGACTTGTTATGCATTTTATTCCTTATGAGAAGTAGATGCAAATATTTCCCATAGTTTCAGTATAAATAAAAATGACTGAGTTGCAGTAATTAGAAATTGTTCCGATCTGTAATTTTATTATTTTAAAGTTTCTATATGTGTATAAGTTTGTGTTGGCACAGAACATATCCTGAATATTTTCTCAAGGGTAAGATCTTTGATTTTCATTATGGGATGTTATAAAGGACACATTCGTGTTTGTCAGGGAAGCATTCTTCAATGAAATGTTTAGTATAATGGAAACTTCCTATCCTCAATGAAATCTTTAGTATCATGGAAACTTTCTATCCTCAATGAAATGTTTAGTATTATGGAAACTTCCTATCGTCAATGAAATGTTTAATATCATGGAAACTTTCTACCCTCAATGAAATGTTTAGTATCATGGAAACCCTATCCTCAATGAAGTGTTTAGTATAATGGAAACTTCCCATCACGTTTGTGTCTCAATTGTTGGAGTTTGTGTATAGAGGGCAGCGTATACTTGCCGTGCTATTTACTGATTGTCACTGGGAATATTTTGAACAATTAGCCATGTGTTGATGCATGGCTTCTGATCAGGTTGGCAAATTGTACGCTGCCATTAATGCTTTTGTGGAACTATTTAATCGATAACGGTTCACATGTGCAAGGTATTTCTGACTAATCATGTGTGCTTAATGTGCATGGATGCATCTTCTGGAGGTGGGGGTATCAACCACAGCTTTAATAGTGGTGCAAAAAGTACCAAGGGGGTTGTCACTCAAGTTATTGGTTATGTTCACTGTAGCCAATCGTGTGTATGTGTTCTTATCCCACTGGAGCTAAATTTTAGTCAGAATGTAGATTTTAGGAATTTTATTAACACTGTTGAATCAAGATAGGCTTAAAAATAGCGACATTTGTGTATGTGTGATGACTATTTCAATGCAATCAATATATATTATCTGTGAAAACTTGTGAACATTGGTTTAGTCAGCCATACAGTTACATTTGACTTTGGGGAGATGTTCTTGTACCTGCTGGTGCATTTGTGAATCTCTAAATCCATTTATTGGTATCTAACATCTTTTGGGTGTTGAAGTTGATAGTGTCACCATGGTAACAGTGGAATTAAAGTTGAATTTATTTGGCAAGTCCAACAAAATCACCAACAGTAATTTTTGCTAGCATTAAGGCATGTAATAAGCTTGGTTGTTTGTCCTTTAAGACTTTAAGCAGTCTTTATGCGAAGTTATTATAGACTATTTTGAAAGCATTGTGTATTAATTAGTCATTTAATGCTTTGCACATTTTACAATTCCACGGACACAAATGCATGTGGGTAAATAGGCTTTACCCTTATTCATTATGAATGGGATGTATTGATATCAGCCTTGGAAAGAATAAACATTGTTGAAGAATTTGCATTTTGTTATCTTGTATTAATTTTGTCCACTGTAGTATGTGATAAATATTATAACATACCAGTCTGCACACCGACCAAAATCCTGTCATCTGTATAAGACCTAAAGCCCAAGGCAGGCATTGTCAGAAAACACATCCCGATGTTTCACTCGCTGACCATACCCAATAATTTTGTTTGGGTAGTTGAAAAATGTATATGAGATAATCTTGACCTTTTAGCGTTGAAGGTCATTTCGGGGTTATTTGTTGCACTGGTCTCAAAATGGCTTGTAACTCAAAAATGACTTCCCGTAAAGCAAAACTGCATGAAATTTGGGGTGGGGTGGGTGGTGGTGGTGGTATCACAGTTTAACGGCACATCAACACCAAAAGGGTCATACAGTGCCAAGACAGGTGATAATGATTGCAACGTCAATTCAAGTAGCTACAGTCTAAGTACTGCACTGTGTGAGAGCAATTCGCTATCAGGCCAAGTCCGAACAAAATTTCCGACAAGACCTGATACCCAGAGTGCGCCACGGGGAGGCTGCTCTCATGCACCCCGGGGTGGGGTGGGGTGGGGGTATTCTTTTATGTATATCGGCTACCTTTGACCTTTTAGTGTTCAAGGTTTTTTGGGGGGGTCATTCCCTACACTTTGTCTCAAAATGGGCAGTAACTCTGAAATGGCTGGCAGTAGGGTGAAACAGTCAAAGTAGGGATTCCGTTTCTTATGTATATGGTGTACCATATTGGGGGTAATTTGGTGCATTTGTCTCAAAATGGTCTGTAACTCAACAATGGCTGACTATATAGTGCAACCGTTAAATTTGTGACTCAGGCATAGTAATTTATATATGGGGTACCTTTCTCCTTAAGTTCAAAATGGCCTGTAACTCAAAATGACCGGCAGTCGAGCGAAATGCAGTAAAATTTGGAGGATAGGGTGTTTGTTATATGTATACGGGGTACCTCTGACCTGTATGTGTTCAAGATCATTTTGGGGTCATTCAGCGCACTTGTGTCACAATAGCCTGCAACTCGAAAATGGCTGGCTGTTGAGTGAAATGCAGTAAAATTTGAAACTGGTGAGGTGTGGGGCATTTGTTATATACGCATGGGGTGACTTTAACCTTTTAGTGTTCAAAGTCATTATAGGGTTAGTTGGTGCACTTGTCTCAAAATTTCCTGTAACTTAAAATGATTTGTGTATAGAGCAAAACCGTGAAATTTTGGACTTACATGTATGGGTAGTTGTGATAATACATATGGAGTATCTTTGTGCTTCTTAGTGTTAAATGACAGTTGGTGCAATTGTCTCTTTTTATCAGATTATGCAAGAGAATGACACTTTGGAATTTTAGAATGGTAATAAACCTTAAATATATGGAAAGTGGCTGGTCGTGGAGTGAATCAGATGAATATAAATAAGCTTGCACCTTAAAAAACAAGAACAAGATGCTTTACATCAGCAACATGGCCATCAGGCATAAAACTTGGGTCGCATGGCAAGTGGTTAAGCACCACAAGCAAATCTACAAGGTCCTCGGGCCTCTTTTGTTTCATGAAAGTTTAATTATAAACAAGAAGGAACGCTGGGACAGTGGAAACCCCGCCCGCCAGCAAATTACCTTAGATGGTATTCAGCTTAATTTAATATCAAGGACTATCGGTATGGTAAATATATTTATAACCTACAGATATGCACCCAAGATATGATTTAACCTTGACTTTGACCTTTCACGGTCACTCAAGGTCAAATGTGATGGCGGCATTGGACTCCCCATATATGCATGGTTTCCTATTACTGTTTAATAGTAACATGGTCTAACTAGGCTCCTTTACGAGATATAGGACTTTGAAATACTGGTGACCTTGAGTTTGATCTTTCAATGTCACCCAAGGTCAAATGTGATGGCCCCATTGGACTCCTTTTAGTGTAATAGTAACATAGGGCATAACTCTGCTTCTTTACAAGATATAAGCCTCCAAAATATGAGTGGCCTTGAGTTTGACCTTTCAAGGTCATTCAAGGTAAAATCCAATTTTACACATGGCCTCCCCATATATGACTTCATATTAGTGTCTGATAGTAACCACAAGTCTGTCTTTCACCGTTTAGGCAATATATGCTGTTGAAAATTGTTAATTCCCCCCCCCCCCCCAGCCCACCCTGACCCCTGGGCGATTTTTCTCAATCCACTCCATCTTTGTGTTAGAGGGAATTGGCTCCCACCACATATGAAGTTGATTGGTTAAATACTTTTTGAGATATTTTTGTTACCAGACGGGCACACACAAACACACACAAAGCGATTGCAATAAACCCCTGGCGGGGTTGGGTTTAAAGATTTGGCGTATATGTAGGTAAATAGTGATAAGTGCAAACTAAACCACATGGGGCATTTGACTTCACAGTATATATAAGATATAAACTGCAGGGGATATAAATAAGGTGCAAATGAAAACTGAGTATTGGCCTTTTCAGCCGTGCTATGACAGAAAAAAATATAGGTGCTTAGCTGATATGATGCTGAGGGGAAAATAGGATTAGTTAGAAAGGCAAGATTGTATCATTACATTCACACCCCAAACTTTTTTGATGGTTTCACCAATGATCACTTGGCTTACTCTTAAATTTAGTTATACATAATTGTGTCACAACTTGATCTGGTAGAAAATTCCAAGTTTCTACAATCCTATAGAAGAAACTTTAGTTCTTAATTCTTGATTATAACCATAACTATGTTTTGCTAACGTGACTTGTCCTACTCGTAATTTTATTAGTATGATAGCTTTGCTTAAGCCGTTTTCAGTCTATTGATTTCTTCGTACTTTTTAAAATTATTTGTTTTGTTTCTACTTATATTTCAGTTCTTCAAGCTGCACCACCTGTGTTATTTTGTATTTTTATGAAGTTTAAGTATAACGTGTTATTAATTCTGTTTATAGGAATAGGCACTATGGAATCCTGGCTCTGATTGTACACACTAACATTGCCTTATTACTGAGAAATGCGTTTACTGTATTTTGTACAATCGGGAAATAAACGTACTGCCACTACGTTTGAGACTGCGGTGTACATGCAAACCGGAAAAGGCTGTTGCTATGGGTGTGCCTAAACACCGAGAACAACCGAGAACTACCGAGAAACACCGAGAACAACCGAGAAACACCGAGAACAACACCGAGAAACACCGAGAACAAGCACGAAATGACCGAGAACAATTTTAACCTTAAATTACTGTGGTATAGAGGAAACTTTGCAAAGATGTGAGTTGCACTCCACAACTCTGCATGTTCGCTGGATGCGGGTGGTGTTTTCCCCCGTTGTTGCATGTGAGTTTAATTTGGGTTATTTC
>JAAUYG010097880.1_pt1 | contig 12565 bp, 6 predicted proteins | sample 7278091 | NCBI WGS metagenome assembly JAAUYG01 (sample SAMN14350201, study PRJNA611818) | marine sediment metagenome | isolation source: surface marine sediment (0.6m) | place: French Polynesia: Moorea | collected 2018-08
AGTGGGATTACAGCGTTTTAGGGGGTTTAACGCCGGTTATTAGCTGGTGCTGCATTCTCTGCTGCGATCATGCAAAAGTTAGGACCTGATGTGAGCGTAGTTAAAAGCAATGCTGGATATGCTGCCCATTAACTACACAATAAGATTCGACACTATGACATATAGTCATAATAATACTAACCTCGTTGGTGACACGAGATCCAAACAGCCACCCGGCACCTCGCGGGCTGACAGCCCATGTTTCCACATCTTCAGGATCAGACCATACAAGATGTATGCAGGCTAAGGAAAACTGTGCAACAGCATTGTTTTGGGTTTAACTCTTTGGGCGTGAATATATTTATTTTTTTGCCAGAGTGGACTTTGTGGAACATATTCTGAATCCTGTCAACTTTAGTCGCTTCCCACGTTGGGCCCAGCAGTCACCTGTCCTGTAGTAGCCAGTCACATCCAAAGAGTTAATGCCATGCCAACTATGTAGAACCATGTAACTTGTTACATATTATTTATTAATTATTTATTGCAACCAGCAGGAAAGACTTTTTATTTTTTATGGAGGACCACTGGTCAAGTCGTTAAGGCAGTAAGATTCGTACCCAAAATATGCCATGGTTCACTCGGCTGTAATTAGGAGCCTGCCAGTACACAGAGAAAGCTATTGTACACTTACCAACCATGGCGCCTTGTAGCATGTATCCTTATAGCATGTATTCAGGATGTATGCGCCGTTGTGGAGTTGGCATGTGCATGTGTGCCAGGAGTAACAATACGTGTTATGTCAAGTGCTTTGAGTTCATCACAGGATAAAGCGCTAAATAAGAACTGCATACTACTATTCAGTTTCATCCCTGGCAGCAGTGACTGAAGTTGGTGACAGACTGATGTGGCATGAGACATAGCCTGATAACTGGCTTGATGGGCACAAGATAATACTGACTATCAGGTATTTATTTTCTAATGTAACTTGTCTGTGAACAAATAAAGTTACTACCATAACTTGGGAGCATTTTGTTTTTGTGCTTAATATCAGTATTGGCTATCTTGTTCCAAGAATGACACAAAATTTGGACAGAAGAGCTCTGAGTTTTTAGGGGACCTTTATGATTAGGCTATCAACATTATATTTTAGTAGGACAAGACCCGATTAATAGGACAGGAGCCTGAGTAGGACAAAGAACCCAACAGTATTGGTAGTAGGACGAGTGAACAAGAACCTGAGTAGTAGAACAAGCACCCAAGTAGTTGGACAATAATGTGAAATAACTCAAATAAGACGTCTCTCATTATAGGTTATTATAGTAGTAAGGGACGTTAATGATTTGGCTACTGACATCATTTAGTATGCCAAGACGGTGAAGAACCTGATTAGTAGGAGAAGAACCTGAGCAATAGGCCAATAACCTGAAATAACTCTTTTTACGACTCTTCAAATACGGCTTTACAGCAGTTAAGGATATCACAGAATGCCCCTTTGTGTGGGATCTCCTGATTTCTCTCAATCGTCTGGACTTGATCCAGGGTCCTGATATCTGGAGACAGACCGCCGTGGACACACAGGATCTGCTCATCTATAATCTGGAAAGAAAACAGAGACACATAAATCTATCATGGGAACTATAGGACATGTATTATGTGACAAATAATGTCATCTAATACATGTACCAGATTTGGAGTAGTTGGGAAATATTATAGTTGTACAGTAGGACCGGAGAAATAAAACCTAAGGTGGTTCCCACTGTACTGGGGGTTGCTGAGAAAGGTATTAGGAAGCTATCATAACAAATATATGGGGCTCTAGTTCTAGATCTTTAAACAACTGATCAGCTCGATTTTAAATGATACAGTAGTGATTACTCATATGACTTAGTTATTAAGAGGTCAATTTCTAGAAATATATAAAGTCCAAAAAGTTGAATAAAACATGGGAAAGCATGGTTGTCAAGGTACATGTAGTTCAGAAAATAGAAAACCTTAAGGACTTGCATTTTCTTTTTTTCATGTTATACATGCATACTATTGGCTTGTAAACCATGTTTTCTTGTTTGGTGATTGGACACACTTGCAGGGAGAATAGTATGAATAGTAAGCAAAAGATTTACTCACAGCAGCCACTGTTAGAAGATCAAAGACTTTGCAGCAATAGCGCCAGGCATTGGCGTTGCCATATTTAGTCTGACACTCGTCTGCAAAACAGATAAATACAATTGCTGATATTTTGCTGAAGAATTTTGGTAAATTACATTAACAGTAATTCATGAAGAGCAACTGTGGAAAATCTTATGGTTCTTAATTGGTGAACTATTGTCCTTGGTTACTGGTACTGGTACAATTTGTGTTGCGAAAAGCAATACAATTTACTTAGTCTCACACCGAGTATACCATGTGTACTGAAGGATGGTATACTGATATTATGTTTTAGGCTTCAGCTCTATCATGTCTATAGTCTTATAATTCTTGATCATATTCATGCTTTTCCTTTGGGCCATTTCCATATTTTCACTAACAGAAAAACTCCAGTGCAATAAATTCAAATTTTTCGGTTGCTTTTGTTTGACTTGAAATATATTTTAAAAGCTTGACTTTTTTGTAACATGCAGGACACTCTGGCCTTACCATAGAAGCCATAAACCTGAGTGATCTGCCGGCTCTCGTGATTCCCTCGGAGCAGCGTCATTTTGTCTGGCCACCTGGATGTAAGAAGAATAACATGCTACATAACAGAACAAGAAGCAATGTGAAATAATACATGTAATAACGCACTACAATAATCAGATGCATAGGCAGGCTGAAATAATTTGCAAGCACGAGCAGCCACTTTATTAGGTGAAAAATTTTGTATTACATGTGCATGATGTGTGCACATAATCATGTATTTTGTTGCATGCATGTACATATAGCTGGCCACACCACTGATACTACACATACTGGTACTATCCACACCCTGAATTCATGTTGTGATACCAGGACGGTTACTCGTGCAAATCTTGGGTTAAGGATATTAAGTGTCAGGAGTCTCAGGACAGATTGTTTCGTTTCCACATTACGCATTGTTACAACAGCTTGCCCACATTGAAATTACAGAGGTTACAGAGCCCTGAAAATGCCGTCACCACACGTTCCATGGTCCTTCCAATTTAAGACACTGGCCGCTGCCGTTTAAGAATTTGCTCTATTATAAGACTGGCCATCAGTAAAACACTTAATCCATGTACCGGTATTTTCAATATATATATCAAATACTTCCATTTTAAGATCACCTTCAAATCAAGACTGTATTTTTCTGGCTGAAAGGCTGGTCCAAAATGCAGGGACCACTGTACAGTAGCATCTGGACCAAGCAGCAATCAGTAGGAAGGTATTACATAATTTACATGTACTTGTCCATCAGCATCGCAAACTCGCCAGTAGAGTTTTTATTCTGACAGCATCTTACATATTTGCCTGCCTATTGTCTTGAAAGATGTGGGTATTGGAAACTTAATAGGATTTAAAATTGGGGGTAAGCTTTGGGCAAGCATCAAACCGAAATCACAGTTTTCAAATCTTTTGTTTGCCATGGGCAATACTCAGCTTTGGACCCCGTTTACTACATAGGTTTTGCTCCATCCAGTAGTTAAGACCACTAACGAAGTAAGTATATATACTTCGTTAGTAGTAAACAAATGCTTATGTGACAGGCACACATATGATAAAGGCAACAACTTTTAACTTGAATGAATTAAAACTAAAAGTGAGGGCTTTTTGGCAGAAATCTTACCTTGCTTTGAGACATAATAAATAGGTGAAGGTTTCTAAGCTGTAATAGCCACGGTCCACAAAATCTCCCTGAAAATGAGACATGTACTGGTACAGTCTTAGAATTATAATGAATGGGATAAAAATCATAAAACCCACCAGTAATCTACACAGATGAGAGCATAACCAGGATGGTGAGTACAGCATTTAAAACACAGGGTTTTAGGAAGTAAATGTATTTCACAAAACTACAGCATGAGTATTCAGTTTCAATGAGGAACCAAACTATTGTAAACGTCTTATTAGCAGACTATATCTAATTTGCAGCTGCAGTAGGGTTGAATCCCATACTCTAAGATGGCAGGAGACAAAAGAAATTCCCGAAAAGTACCCTTGTCCATAATGTGCTCTTTAGGCAACCATATTTGCAGATATGAAACTTTCAACCAATTGTGAGGGGTCGCTGTTTTTGCACCCCGGTGTATCTTCTAGGTATTTTTGGCATGTTTACACACCAAGCAGTTTAAAGTAATCCACATTTCCTGGCTAATGTATCATGTATATCTTATCTGGTAATTACTCTGAGCTTCCACAATCTGCATTTGTGCCCATCTGGGTGTGACTTTTAGTTTAGGTGACAGATATTCGCATAATTTAACAAAAAAAAATCAAAGTATTTATACAACATGTGTGAGGGCCTTCCCATGTATATGTGCATCAGAACCTCAGAAGATAGATGCGGCATGATGTCAATGGTCAGATGATTACCATAAAAATGTAGTTCGTGTCTGGTAGTTCTCCTCCGGTCTTGAAGAGTTCCTTCAAATCATAGAACTGGAAGGAGACAGGAAATATTAAATAGTATCACATTCACAGCAACTGTTATATCATGCACATAAGCGTGATAATTAATCATGTTAATACAAATATGACATTAAATGTATCAATGCACCAATGTACATGATGTATGTAGTACAACAGGCAGATTTACTACAACATATTAAATTGTTGTTAATCAATAAATGCAATAAACTGTAAGTTGTGACCGACCTGACCGTGTATGTCTCCACATACTGTGACTGGACTGGACACTGGCTGGACATTTGACTCCTCCAGCAGTAACTCACTGACATAGTCACACAGTTTCTGGAATAAAAACCTCAGGAGATATAGCAAAAGACGTACGTCTTTTTTTCCCATGCCATTACTATCATGATCATACACATACTTTACACATGTTGCAATAGGCATTTGTACTACTAGTAGTAAGTGTGTCATGCATTGGTGAGTATTGGTCTCTGTTGCCAGTATGGCTTGTGTTTGGCTGTATTTTGCTACATGACCAATTGGTCATTATGCAATGGTGGACAGGAGTTTTTAACATTACATAAATGATGATGACAAAATTTGGTCACATGTCCTATACACACACGAGAATTTGCAACGGATAGTTCAACATCATAGTTGTAAGTTTGGGAATTGCCAATTGGGCGTCAAAAGGATGATTTTTCTGTGAAATGTGGTTACTTTAGTTTAAGATATGCCTCGATAAAGAGTAGCATATAGATCAAAGTGAGCTTAAGTTTAGCTAGGTTGAAGGCTTCTTGTGAATGGGAGACAACCAGAGTGGTTTACATTTTTTGCCCTTCCATTTGTGGAAAAATTGTGGCGATTGTCAGTCGTTTTGTCACATGGTCGTTTCGTCACACCCTACCGTCAGTTCGTTACAGTCAGTTCATCACACCCGGGCTACCCAATTAAAGATATGTTGGGTGTCCAGCACTTTGTTATTACACCCTCATAGGCTAATCATCAAAGCGCGGATTGCAGAGGTTGACCGCATATTTTAAAGGCTGAACAGTTATTGACTGCTTTGTTAATTAGTAAGCTCAACTTTAATCATGGCAAAAAAATATACCAGCTCTAAATGAGGGCTCCAGGGAGTTTAATTTCATAAACCCAGCCCATATCCAAACGGAATTTAATAGTAAATATGGGAAAAGAATTAGAAATAGACACATTTGAGGAGGTCAACCATTTACCCCCAGGCTGACCCCAACCACTCTCCCCAATCAGCTACCGGTCAGTTTGTCACACAATAATAGCCGTGACGAAAAGACTTTGTCACGAAACGACTGGATACTTTTGTGACATACTAGTATCCCTCTATTTACCATGTTTACCAATACTGCACTAGTTCGTGGGTCCCTTTATCTGACCGATAGCTCAAGTAAGTCTACTGCGTTAGCAGAGAGTAGACGGTCACTTGGGGCTAATGAACTTCCTGTACTGTAGTGTAGATTACTAAGGAAAAGACATACAACACATACAATGCAAGGACGCCTACTGTAAGACACAGTGTGACTCAGCCTCCACCCCAAAGGCCTCTTTTGACTGTCTCTCTTTGCTGGTGTAACTCAAACTGCTGCCGGTTTCGGAACAGTGGTATATTACTATCCACAGCTAACCCTACCTCATTCCTGTGCCTGCTCATCTAGTTTACACATTATCGCCCACCATTTGGGTACTGCCATTCATTATTCTAAAAACGAATTCGTTTGAAATTTTGCCAATACGTTCTTTAATATAACGTAAAATGATTCAGTAGCGTTGGTCTAAGGATTTACCTTTAGGTCTGGCTCTGGCAAATATTTACATTCTCTAGCAATCTCGACCCACTTGTCAACATCAGCCATTTTTAACAATTCAGTTGTACGCAATGTTGGATAATCAGGCGTGTTGTTTCAGGCGAGTTGGTTCAAATAGTGAATAGGCTATACGTTGGGAGGGAACATGTACAATATACTAATATTGGAGTTAGTACTAGTATTAAAATGCATGAATAAATAGAGAGCTAACAACCAGATTAATTTGTAGAGCGATATGAACATAACATTAAAAGTAAAACTGAGAGAGTTAATTCGTCACAAACACTTGTTTGGTTCGCCTTAATGTAAGACTTTCGTCCACTCTGTTCAGCTAACAGACAGTCTGAGGAAGTTCACTGGAAAATGGGAAAACCAAAGTAGCTCTAAAAGACCGTGTAACTAAAGCCAATCAAGCAATCTTCACTTTGAAAAAAAAAAAAACTTAGTGGGGAACCCATACTAATTTAAGCTACACCAGATCTGGCATTTATAGCATAATGATTTCCGTTCCATTCTTCTTATGTTAGGTTTTACTTTGTTTCAGAATAAACCACGATCATTGTGAAGTCATACACAAATAGGCTTAGTCTTATTAATGATCATGGTTTAACTTTTTATTCACGATTGCATCCAGCAAGTGCCCCGGCCGTCTCCGACTGCCAATAACAATGGGATGCAACCCTCTCAGAAGCTGTTCTCACCAGACTGATGGATGGTCAGTCTGTGCATGTCCACCCCGTAATGCCTTCAGCTGCTCCGAGCCCCCTGCAAGCAGCTAAGGCTGACAAGGTCCGATGTTCAGGCGTCACATCAGGTGTCACCTCTGAGGACTTCAATTACTTCCTGCAGTGGTGGACCGATTCTAAGGTTGCCACACTATTATCTAGTACAGGCATCATCTATCAACTACTGAAAATGATGCGATGAAAACCTGCGTAAAGATCGCACCCATGGCTCTCTATCATCTCAAACAGAGACCAAGTCTTTGAGTGCACCCAGAATTTGGCAGTCAAGAAGGAGAACATTTTGGTTGCCAGACATGACTTCCGCGCCATGCAGCAGGACCGGGATGAACCGGTGCACAACTACACTGCCCATATCTGCGTGGTCAGGCCACCATATGTAAATTCCAGACAAAGTGCACACACTGCAATGAGAACTTTCACTATATAGTGCTATCGAGATCTGAGATGTTCTAGTCCATGGACTCGTGGACCCTGATATCAGGGAGGACATATTCAATGAACAAGATCAGGATATTGAACTGGAGAGCGCTATCAAAATAATCAAAGTGAAAGAGGCTGGCCGCTGCTCCATAAAGCAGCTGACTGTTGCTCAAGGTGGCGCTATGGCTGCTACCAGCAGCAAGTATAGGAAACTCCAGAGACAGGAGAGAAACGGGCAAATGCACATAGCGACACTAATACCACCCCACCCAGCGAACCCTCTGGCAAGAATTGATGATGTCACTACTGTGGGCGCCAGGGGCACTCGAGCCAGCCTAACGTTCATATACAATCGTGCCCGGCATACAATCATGTGTGCTCCAAGTGCATTAAACGTCACCACTTTGAAGCCATATGCCGCAGCCCACCAGCACACCAACACTCCAGTGCCTCATCGTTAACCAGCACCCCAGCTCCCCATCAGTACTCAATGATGCCCCTGCAGCATTCAAAACTCTTTGCCCCATTTCAATGGATGATCCCGCAACTGCCCCCATGGACACCTACTCAGACCCTCTTTCGAGCTGTGATACGAGCTCTGATATATACAAGGACTGTTGTAGCCACAAAAACTATAGTTTTCATATGGACTGTAATATGGCCTCCATCTCCATAGACAATCACATTATACAATGAGCTCTGTAATGCACGGGAGCGCCGCACATCTGACCCCCAGTCCTTTAATTTCTGGATGTATCAATCACGGCTGACCCCTCAGACTCCCATGCCCTCGGACATGCACCTACATTCGCCGATGTCAGCAGCCCCGCTGTGATCCCTGCAATGGCTGACACTGGCTGCCGGTATACCCTGGCTGGGGAGTTAATCCTCTACAAGCTCGGTCTAACCCCCCCCCCCCCCAGTTCATCCCCACTACCAACTGCAGCCCTATCACTGTATTTGGTGCCCCACCTTTGCGCAAATCTGGGCGATCCCCTGGCAGCGATACTCGCTCGACACGCCAACTGGTATACTTCACGCCATCCACAGACAAGATTTTCCTATCCAAGAATGCTTGCATCGTGCTACGAATCATACCAGAGTCATTCCCCTTTGTTGGCTCTGCCAAATCCGTAGCTGCTTACGCAAACCACGCCCTCACATGTGACTTCCCCAGATGTGAGCAGCCCCTGCCCAAACCCACAACTCTGACGTTCCCTGCTTCCGCGAACAACCGTGAGAAGATCGAGTAGGGTTACTGGATTTCTATAAGGCAAGTGTTTTCAACACATGTGAACATCGGCCACTTCCCATGATGTCTGGCCCACCCATGCACATCATGGTTGACCAAAACACGACTCCGGTGGCACACCACATGCCCATACCAGTACCTGTCCACTGGCAGGAGGAGGTAAAGGCCGGACTAGATAGGGATGTTGAACTTGGTGTCCTCGAACCTGTGCCCATTGGTACACCTGTCACCGGGTGCAGCCATAAATTATGGTGATTGCGTCAAAGAAATCTGGTGAGCCACAAAGAACAACTGATTTTCAGGGTCTCAATCGCCATGCAGAATGCAAGACACATCAAAGGCCATCGCCATCCCACCTGGCACAATCCTTCCCCCTTAACACATACAAAACTGTCCTCGGTGCTTGAAATGGCTATCATAGAACCCCCTGCACCCTGATGATCGTCACTACACTACATTCATCACGTCATGGGGCAGATATCGCTACTGTGTCGCCCCTCCAGGCTGCATAGCCTCAGGTGACTACTACACCAGGCAAATATGACGAAATCCTGACTGATGTCCCCAGAAAGAACAAGTGAATGGGCGATGCTATCTTGTGGGATGATACTATAGAGGAAGTCTTTTTCCATACAGTGGATTTTCTTGATGTCTGTGGAAAGAATGGTGTTGTCCTCAATACACCACCCAAATTTGGGTTCGAAATGAAAAGAGTCCCGTTTGCAGGCTTTGAAATATCTCCTACATCAGTCTGCCCATGCCCAAAGTCTATTGATGCAATCCAACACTTCCCCACCCCTCACAATATCACTGGTATTCGCAGTTGGTTCGGCAGGCTTGTGAACCAAATGTCCTACGCATTTGCGATGGCACCACGCATAGCCCCTTCCAGATGGACAGAGGAGTTGCAGAAGGCTTTGGAGCAGTCCAAAGCCATCATTATCAGTGAGATACAAAATGGAGTCGAGATCTATGACAAAAATCTCCCCACTTGCCCGATCACAGACTGGTCCTGAGAAGGCATCGGATACTGACTGCTACAGAAACACTGTACATGTGCCTCCAACCAGCCATTCTGCTGTAAGTCAGGATGGAAAGTCACAATGATCGGTAGCCGCTTCACCTTAAATGCAGGGTCCGGATATTCCCCTGTAGAAGGTGAGACCCTGCAGGCTATTGTGGATGCCTTGGATAAAGCACATCACTATGTGTTGGGCTGCCCCGACCTCACAATAGTTACTGACCACAACCCTCTGGTCAAACTTTTTGGTGACAGAGCACTGACTGACATCCCAAACCCTAGATTGCTATGCCTCAAGGAACGGTCCCTCCTCTACCGGTTCAAGATCAAACATATATCCAGAGCCCATAACCGAACGGCTGATGCTCTCTCATGTCATCCTGTTGGAGACCCCAGCACAGATGAGTCACCTGAGAATAAGCCCTGTGTGCACACGGCATACCTATCAGCCATCCACGTCCTTCACCCTCATGCAGACGTGGGCTACATATCATCTCTTCAGGATTCCGACATCTTCAGGATATCTTCTCTTCAGGGTTCTAGTCCAGTCAGTTACGTGGCGTGACGTGCAGCTACAAATAATGATGACTCCATGCTCCAACTCCGCCTGCTGATAGAGGAGGGAGCACCCGAGAGACGCAACGACTGGCCTGAGGACATGCGCCATTTCTTCAGATACAGAAACGATCTTTCATGATTTGACGATGTGATCCTTTATCGCGACCGGGTTGTGATTCCTCATTCCCTCCGTGACAGAATTTTGCAATCCCTGCTCTCAGCTCACCAAGGTGTCTCTCACATGATATCTCGAGCGGAGAGCTCATTCTTTTGGCCTGGCATGACCCCAGCGATTGCAGACCTTAGAAGGCGTTGCAATGAGTGCAACAGGATGGCCCCATCCCAACCACAAGCCCCTCCTATCCCAACCACGCTGCCTGTGCACCCGTTTCAGTGTATAGCCGCAGACTATTTCACATTCAAGGGCAGGAACTATGTAGTTGCAGTAGACCGGTACAGCAATTGTAGATTTGGCGACTGATGGAGCTGCTGGTCTCATTGCTTGCCTTCGCCGTAATTTCGTGACATACGGCATCAGTGAGGAACTCACCTCAGATGGGGGCCCTCAATTTACTGCCAGCTACACCCAGCAATTTCTCCGTAATTGGGGCGTCTTATACCGCCTGTCCTCAGTGGCTTTCCCACACAGCAATACTCGCGCAGGACTTGCTGTGAAGACAGTCAAGCATATGCTAGTTGATAATACTGACCAAAATTGCTCATTGAACACTGACCTCTTCCAAAGGGCCATGCTGCAATAACGCAATACCCCGGACCCTGACTCAAAACTGTTACCTGCCATGTGCCTGTTTGGTCATGCCATACGTGACTTTATCCCATTACACCCGGGCAAATACGAGCTCCACCCCACATGGAAGTCGACCCTCCAAGACAGGGAGGTTGCTCTAAGGAACAGACATATGAAAGCACACCAGCAGCTGTCTGAACATACACGTCACCTGCCACCGTTGCGTGTGGGGGATTCAGTCGGCATACAGAATCAGGTCGAGAATCAGGTGGGATAAAACTGGATTGATCATAGAAGTATGCCAATTTGACCAATATGTAGTACGAGTCGACGGTTCCGGGGGGGGGGGGGTCACCCTGCGCAACCGGAAGTTCCTTAGTAAGTACTTACCGGCTGTTCCAAGGCCACCTGCCTATGGACTGCCTACTGCTACTGGTCTGGTGACCGGTCAGCCTGCTACTCATACTGTACATCCGGTACCGGCGAGTCCCAAACTTCTAGCTCCACCACCCAGTGACCCTGAGCCTCACAAAGGACCGGCCCCAGCGACCCCGCCACACTCACAGGCTATACGACCGGTGTCTCCTCCGCGGATAGTGCCATCAGCCCCTGGACCTGATGAGTCACACCAACAGGATGTACCTCCAATGCCTATACCCTGCAGTCAACACCACCAACCTCTATGCCTGATGAAACAAAGATACTAGTTGACAATAACAGTACCTGCCCGAACACACCCAACAGTACCAAAGCCCAGTCTCCAAACAGCACTCCTACTGTAAAAGGGAAATCCCAGGTGCCACGCATGCTCAGTAGGCTTCAGCCATTTAACTAACCTTCACCCACAGAGTAATACGTAGTACAAGCATTGGATGATGACTCTATTAGTACGGCATTTCATATCAGACTTGAGTGACATCTTACGCAAACTCATTCATGCTGTCAGTCCTCCACACTACGTTCAAGGACTTGGGGGGCATATATAGCATAATGAATTTCATTCCATTGTTCTTATGTTATGTTCTACTTTGTTTCATAATAAACCACGATCATTGTGAAGTTATACACAAATAGACTTAGTCTTATTTATCATTGACACTATTAAACAAGCAAATTAAACCCATACTTCTTTACGGCAGCTCACATGGGAACAGAGATTAAAATGTATTTACATGAAAGTGGACACAATTGAAAGGCAAACTAGAAAACAAGTAGACAGTATAGTTTACAACATTTTGGGTAGAAATGTATAATTTAATATATGTAAAGCACAAAGGAGTGAAAACAAAATAATAATTAAGTTCTATTCTATTCTATTCTATTCCATTCTTCTTCTTCTTCTTCTTCTTCTTCTTCTTCTTCTTCTTCTTCTTCTTCTACTACTACTACTACTACTACTACTACTACTACTACTACTACTACTACTACTACTACTAC
>JAAUYG010303436.1_pt1 | contig 12564 bp, 5 predicted proteins | sample 7278091 | NCBI WGS metagenome assembly JAAUYG01 (sample SAMN14350201, study PRJNA611818) | marine sediment metagenome | isolation source: surface marine sediment (0.6m) | place: French Polynesia: Moorea | collected 2018-08
CTACTACTACTACTACTACTACTACTACTACTACTACTACTACTACTACTACTACTACTACTACTACTACTACTACTACTACTAGTTAAATAGTTTCAATGGAAGGGGCTCGGTAGTGTTAAAACGGTCGGCGAATTGCTTCTTCCCAAACCGTTACCGTTTGGGAGGTCTTCATGTTACTTCGTTGGGGACATTACAGCCACGTCAGTGGTGGCAAGACCTATCAACATATCCTTCTACAGTTACAATGAACATCCCGAGAATAAATCCAGGCTTCTTCCCATTCTCTCTGATTTAGACAGCAGCGCCATCTGCCGACAGGCTAGCGGTGACGTTCAAGCAGAAACCCTGTGGCACGGTCGCTACGGTGACACGAGCGACGTGTCCTTTCCGGCCGATTTCTCGTCCCCAGCTTTTAAAAGCACCCCACTCGACATCTCCCGGCAGCGGCAGTCGGAGAGAGCAGCGTCATTAGCGACGGTCTCCAGAGTTCTGGAGAGGCTCTCAGCCGAGGAGGGCGATTTTTGACATTCCTAACGAAAGCGTGCCGCCGCTCGAGGCTGCGGAGTAATTGGCCCAATCCCTTGCCGTGCCACGTGAAGGGTTCGTTACAGCACAGCTCTCTTCCCGGCCGCTCGACGACGTCCTCGAAGTCCCACCGCCGACATGCCGGGATGCTTGATGAACTCTTATAACAAGACCGAGTCCTTCTTTTTCTTAAACTTACTGGAGCGGTGGAAGATTGGGGAAAAGCGCTGCGGCTGCAGGATGCAGTTCTCGTTGCTCGCTTCCTTTCCGCCTCGATAATCTCACACACAGAAAAATATCTGATAAAAATAAAGTTTAAGCTTTACTTGTGCCTTTATAAAGCAAACATTTGCAGGGTACTTTTCAAAGTTACTTTCATAATTCCCTATAGAGTAAAGGCATAGGTTTGTGTTCGGCCTGCATGTAAATTTTAAAGAAACAATGGCAGGAAAAGAGTTCGAATATATAATTTGGTGGAACGATAACGGCCGGAGAGAGAGAAAGGGTCGCTCTGTGAATGAACTTAGCTTCACTTTGGAGTGCTCAAGCGTTGTTCCCAAATTTGTGGGCTTTCAACGGTCAGTGTAGAGACAGCTGGCTCAGTATAACCCCCGTCCCTGGGTCTGATGGGGTTTATACGACCACAGTCCAGTCTATCATATTGCACTGGAAGAGCTTTGAGAAGTCTCCGCTGCAGAACTTTCGCGGCCAGCTCTCACGGTTTGAAGGGTCACCGAGCCGAGGGAAGAGGCCGAGCGATAATACAGCAATCGTTGTAAAATTCCCAAGTTGCACTCCAGTCTTGTTCTCCACCGTCCACTCGGCGGCTCTCGGCTCGCCCCGGTAATAAGTTTTAACAAGTTGAAAACGCAAGAAGTTACCGGGCGGAGAAGTTGCACTCGAGGTGAACAGCGACTCCGCCCCGTCAGGCCGGCCGGGGGTAAAGAGTCATAGAGAAAGTTGAGGGGACTTATACTGTCGCGGACGGGGACGACTTTTGGAGAGTCTTGGAAGCAAACTCTCCGATGTCTCTCCATACACCCTCCATGTAACCCTTTAGCAGGGCCATACGGCGCTATATAAAGCTAGCTACTGGCTTCTGGCGGCGGGTAACACATACAGCAGTCGACAGTTAACCGTTAAACATGTAGAGACCGCACTGAAGATAGAGTCTTGGGGGATAAATCCCGGTCACGGGTGGTGCTAGTGATCGCGTTCTCCGTGCTCCGTATTCAACTCCATACCGTACACATAGTCTGTAAGCTACCAGGATACTCGAAAAAATAACGTCTGCTCAATATTTTCTGTGCTACAACAACGACAGGATAAAACCACTTTATTCCTTCCCGTCGTTACCATGGATACCGCCTCGTGGTGCAGGCACGTGGATATTCTGTCGACGTCACAAGTATTCAGTGTCTTTCCTACCAATACGAAGGAGCAGTTTACGTGTATTACAGTGCACAGCTGGACCCAGTGTGGTTGACTGGCCGCACTGAAAGTTTTACTTATATTATCGACAGTTGATATGGATATCTGTCAGTGTGGTGGAGTAAGAGTTGGTGGGTGGGTGGTGGGATTCTTGGCATGATGAGGTTCTTGGTATTGTGCATGACGTCATAGATGTTACTTCACGTATGTGACGTCATGAACATATGCCCAGGCGTTTTTTGTGTCTCTATAACTGTATGCTCTCACTCCGTGTTAGAGGTATTAATGTGTGTTCCCTGTTCCTATCTTGTAGTGCGTCATGCCATAGTAGATACAAAATGTCACTTCTGGTGTCAGAACATCCATTACATACCGTCTGAGATACAGGCACGTGGACTGCCTACAGAAACAACCACGATATTCCTGGCCTGACGTCACAGGTTCCCAGTGTCTTCTGTTACACTGGGGAGCTCGAGTCCTTGAAAATACTTAAGTCTAAGTTTTGACTTAAGTCAGATCGTTGGCAACCAATTTCCTCAAATTAAAGACTTAAATCAAAATATATATAAAAATTTAGTATCTTAGCCAATACCTTGTCACATTTATTTCCACTTTGAAACAGTCCTTCCTATCCAGGCATGTAGTGCTCACTAATACACCTTTCACTCCCCTGTTACACACCCTGTTACTCCGCCCATCACTTATAATTACTGCCCGGTCACCACGGCTCACTAACACTATGCACAACCCATTGCCTACTCACAGCTCTCTCGCCGACTCACTCACTCTCATTCACTCAATTGCTTATTCACTCCTTACTAGCTCACAGTCACATACACACGCATTCACTACTCGGGCGAGCACTAGATCACTCACTCACTCTCTCGCCTACCCTATCACCCACTAGTTTGTTTACTCACCCTAATTACTTACACTCAATTACTATTTTACTATTTTCCTCAACTTTTACATGTAATTCTTAAGTTACTCAGTACAAGTCACTAATGGGGGCATCCAGTTCACTGGATGGCGTACCCTTGTAAGTATGATATTTATTTATTTATTTTCTTGATTGATTGATTGATTGATTGATTGATTGATTGATTTCTTTATTTGTGTGTTGTTTTCTACGTGAGGCAGTTTTTCTAAAATATTTGTTCCAAGGAGTATGTGGCCAAAAAAAGTCACTCCGTGTAATATTTAACTCATTATCATCCAAATTCTCTACAATTAATACATACCTATTTCAAGATTTGACAGGACGTTATACACTCTTAGGTCAAATCACCTGACCTATACTTAATTGTGCTCTGTAGCTGCACTGTCAAAGACAATGGTCACCATTTTCAGACCACTTGTATTCCAAACAAAAAATTACAAAACGTATGAGAAATATAACCTGACGTGAAGCGTTTTATGCCAGAAGACATAGTCCCATGGGTTAATGTTTCCTTGAGTTATGGAAGCTAGGGAGTGCTAAAATTCCTGAGAAAAAATAGGCCTAATAAATTTTATCTCTAAGTGTTATGAACACCTTGATATGGACAGATTATAACGTGATGTTGAGTTTTATTGTTACCAGATTTTAGATTGGCCATAGTTTTGAAGGTTATTACAGTACAAATTTAAGAAAACCCTGCATTCTGGATAAAGTTGGGAAAATTAGTTTCCCCACAGTACTCTCTCTGTGTGCTATGGAATATTTTTATTGTCAGAATTTGTGAAAAGGTTAAATCAGATTTTGTGAGACTGTTTCATTAAATTGTGTATAAGAAGATATTAAGCTTTGTTATAGTCAAACTTTGGTGCTCGGTAGTTGATTTTTTACACTAATAATTAGAGAAAATATATCCTATATATTATCTTATGGTATTTGTAAAGAGGAAAATAATTTTGCAGCATGAGCTGCTGTCACCGGTTTGAATAAATTCATTGTGCCCAAAATTGTTAAAATATTACTTTCAATAATGCAAATTTACTTTGATACAGGCATCCCTGTCGGTATAGTGTCGAGGTGAGGTCAACTTTTATTCGTTCTGCTTATGTTGTGTAGACTTTAGGTCAGAATCAGCTAAAATACCTTCATTATTTCTGATTCATTGGGTGATTTCCATTTCGGTAGATTTCCCTACGTACTTAGCTTGTAAGACCTATTCAAGCTTACTTTGTGACACAGTAATTGGTGGCATAGTGTATAAATGCAACGTTTTATACACTCCTTTTTTCCCGTGATTCAACTGAGATGCCCCTCTGGTGTTGCACTGCAACTGACTGTCCAGTTGATGACTCGTACACGCCTGTGTAGCCACGACGGCGACCCTCGTTTTCACTCACTGAGCTGACCGCCGAACCACGATGGCCGAACACTTTCGCAACACTGCTCAAAATATTTAAGGGGACAGATTTTCAAAGCCATATATTTAAAATACATTAGGAAAATATTTCCAGATTGTAGTAATGTTTAGTTGAATCATTTTGCTTTATACGGCAGCTGTGGCAAGACAAAAGAGTAACAGCTAACCCTCGCAGCCCAGTACATACTAAGATCATTAAAACATGTCCTAAAACATACTAAACATAGGTTTGCCAGCCCTAATTTCCCTAGCTTCAATGGCTGTCGGTCGCCAAAGATAATAAATCCCGTTTGGGATAATTTAATTATTGTTATATCTGGGTAATAATTAAGAAATTACTGCAGACACTAGCTGTATTTGGCAAATAATTATGGAATAACTGCAGATACCAGCTGTATTTAGCCAATTATTGACTAACGGCATATACTAGGTGCATTTAGCTAATAATTCAGAAATCACTGCAGATACTAGTTATATCTTGGTAATAATTCATGCAGATTGAGACAGGTGGATCGATTATCATTAATCCAATCACTTGGTGATTTCTCTTTAATGTACTCATTTACTCATACGGATTAGTCTAAAATTTACTCATGCACTATCACATTCCCGCTGATTTCTAATTTACTTTATGCCGTCAGATTTACGACTTCTGTCATCAATTACTCGTATATACTGTCACAATTGCGTCGTTTATTCTCTCATTCACTGATTAGCACATTCGAATGAAGCATTTACTTCATCACTGGATAATATTGCGCATTCACTCAACTATTTGCAATGATCAGTAAGTGGCCTATTTGTTACTCCCTCAATTTAAACGTCATTTTAAAAACAACTGCGGTTATAAATTTAAATTACGATTTGTTTATTAAATCGTGTGTCGCTGGGGAGGTCAAGCGTGATGAAGCGTGACGTTCCACTTGACTGACTCTGGCAGGTAAACGGCTGGTACCTCCTCCAACCCTATCGTGACGACCTTTACCGCCATTCCACGGAGCTTCATTAAGCTCCCAACTCCCAACTGCCAGTGGCAAATAAATAGTTCCGTGGCGCATTGACCTGGAAGACTAACATGTGATTAATGGTTCATCACCATGGGTTATTTTAACCGTCAGTCGGTAAAGTGGCATGTTGTTTTTAGGACGGGATGTCCTTGGATATTGCCACGGTGTTTCGATAACGTAGAGCAGGTCAATGGGCGACCTTTCCCGCTAAACCAGTGGGGCGTGACCAGGCGTAACGATACCACTGTCACGCTGTTTGGCTTTGCAGTATCTTTCCAGTGGTCTCATTCTCCTGTTCTCCCGTAATCCAAACTCTGCCACATGTTACACCGTGAGTATATTCGCGAACCGAGATAAATTTTAAACCCGAATGGCTGCTTCTGGTCAGAGTGAGAAAGAGCGTGGTGGGAATTAGACCTAACATTGCAGGCTCTGCGTCTTTCGTATCTCTGAAAACTAAATCAGAATTCTGCCCAAACAGGTGCCTTACTTTTCATCAAGCAGACCTAGTTCCCATCCCCTTGATTTTTACCATAAACTTTCACTTAAAACCGTGGCACACATAAGACCGAGAAGCCAACAGAAGGATTCAGAAAAAGAAAAGAAGAAGATGTGGAAGAAGAAGGCAAGAAGAAGAAAAAGTCTAAGACCAAAAGGAAGAAGAAAGCAAATCAGGAAGAGAATATAAATACATAAGAGCAGCGTGCATGAATGATTAGAATGAAGGAAGGAAAGAGTGAAAGAAAGAAAGGAAGAAAAGGCAAAGAGTGAAAGGAAAGGAAAGAAAGAAAAAGAAAGAGAGAAAGAAAGAAAGTCAGAAAGGACAAACGAAAAAAAAAACATGTAAAGAAGAAAAGAAAGAATAAGTGGGAAAAACAAACAACGAACGAGAAAAAATGAAGCACTTAGTCTAGTAATAGGCGTAATAGAAGAGACAGAACACATCCCGGTGTTGCCATAACATTGTGGTAGTCTCCCCCCCCCCCCATCACCACCAATACACTACAGTAACGTCTTGGCAACCAAGGATTTGCTTTCAAGAGTGTTGAATTGCATGACGTTGAAAAGATACTCAAAGTACCCGGTACGTAAATTCCCAGGCGATGGTATTCCAGCAAAATTGATAAAGCTTTGTTCGACTGCTATATGCGCTACAGTAACGTATCTGACTAATGAGTGTATAATGTCATCTGTGTCTTCATCTGCACTACAGAGTGTAGAAATATTCCCAATTTACAAGACAAAGGGAAATCCCCTTTCCAAATGTCATTACCGTCCAGTGAGTGTTTTGCCGTGTTCGTGTTTTACCAACATCTTTGAAGGGGTAATGGTGGACCAACTCTCTGAACAATTTGAGTGTTTTTCTCCAAATAATTTTCTCTTTTTAGAAAGGGTCATGATTGTCAAGGTGTACAGAAGATTCAGTAAAAGTATATAAAGTCCCACGTAAATAACAACAATGTAACTGCAACTGTCCTCACAGATTTGGCAAAAAAAAAAAGCTTTTGATTGCTTGCCATATGATTTGCTGGTAAGTAAAACTTATCGCTATGGTTTAAACGACTCAGCGTGTAAACTAGTCACAGACTATTTTTATGGACCGTTATCACAGGGCTATGTTAGTCGGTGTGAAAAACGACTGGTTTGACTTGTCTAAAGGAGCACCCTAGGGATCTGTTGTCGGACCGTTTGCTTATAATGTACATTATCATTATTTATTTGGTCGTTACACTGGAAGATCTGTCCGAGATATTTAACTATGCTGGTGCGAGGATATAGTTATCTCGTTGTGCGAGGTATTTAACTATACTGTCACGTGTCATGGTATAACTTCCTGAAGTTGAGGAAAAGGAAGAGACTGTTATTAATAAAATTATCAGTCATGAATATGTAAGTGTAAGAAGTAATGAGATCATGTCAAGCTCTTGTGTAAAGTTACTTGGAGTGTATTTTTATTAAAAATTAAGTTTTGATTACCATGTTGATGAAATATTCGAAAGATTGAAAAAAGCTATCAGTATTGGCACGTTTGATAAAAAATACGATATGTATTCAATGACTTTAATGCTATTTATAATGAGTTGCTTGGGAAAGGCAATAGATCATTGATGTACACCCATATAGGTTGAAACGCATACTATTATTTGTACCAAAATGTATTGGCGTGAAATGTCCACAATGTATCTAAACGACTTATTTGCTGTCAACACAGGGAGTAATAGCAGAAAGCTGAAGATGCTGGTGCAGCCTAAATGTAGTTCTAAATGTGGGTGTAACTGTATTCGGTATCAGGGTCCTAGCCTATGGAACAGAATAGATAAAAGTTAAAGCTTACTGGAATCTTCAATGAATGGTCCTTGGCGTGTACGTGTTCTTTCTGCGACATATGTTTTCTGATAACCCTGTAAGATTTTATGTACGTCTATGTTCATCACTTTGTAAATACTTCATCTTCATGTCGGAGAATAAATAGCCGTTTGGCTAATGTTTCGTATTGTATTGTATCCGACGTTAAGTATTTTTTACTTAGTACTTACTTACCACCACCGCAAACACCCCCACACCCACAGCTGCCCTTCCTCCACGTAATCACTCCCTCTATCTGCTTGTCGGGGTTAACCCACCTTGTAAGCTGGGCGTGCAATGTTATTATTACAGGCAGTCAAACAATTACTACTCTGACTGTAATAATTACAACCTGAACGATTGTCTCATTAGCGGCGTAACGAGGACCTTCTGACCCGAGGGAAGCAGTACGTGCTAGCCTTGCGTGGCCTGCCCGACTGTCACCGGCCTGTAGCGTGTCATGGACACTGCGATTGAGGACGACCCCTGGGTGGGGGTTCCAGTCCACAGACACACCTGCGGCGGGCTGGGTCAGTCGCCCAACCCTGGGGGTCACGACCGGAGGGGATGGCAGCAACACGGGAAACGGCGGGGGACCCGGTCCCGGGGGACGCTGGGAGACAACGCGGCACGTGCTCATGGCATGTCAAGGTTCTCCTTCATGATGATGATGTTCTTATAACTACAGCGATTGTTCTTAATCGTTTCCTTCGTCGTCTTGTTGCTGTTTGTAGTAGAGCTTAGACACATATTAAATACAAGTAATTCATTCAATAATTCATTCATTCATTCAATCCTTCATTCATGCATACATTCGTTTGTTCCCATATTCATTTCTTCATTCATCCATTCTTCATTCATTCATTCATTTTATCAATGCTTTATTAATTCATTCATTCATTTACTCATGCGTCTGGGTTGATCTGTAAGCATTGAATTCTTTCTTTTACCTGAGTTTTAATTCTATTACCTTGACTCCCTGCCTTTGTAGTCTTGCTTCTTCTTGCAGCACTTTCTGTCCCTCACATTTACGATATGTGTGGGTGCTTGCAGTTCTCTCAACGTGACGTTTTACTGTTTGTAATGTGACCACTGTTCAAATTTGAAATGCACTACTACTACTGCTGCTGCTGCTATTTCTGCTACTACTGCTGGTGGTGCTGCTTCTCCTGCTGACCGTACTACTACTTTAAAGATATTCGGTCAAACTTTATTCGATATTTAGAGTTAAACGACCATACCACCACTTTGCAGGATTTCGCCAGCATTAGAGATTTATTTAGAACTAAGAAAACGAACATTCTTATTAGTTTTGGAATATTTATTGCTGAATGCTATCAAATTCGGGAGATCTCAAGTAATGACATTTGAAATGTAGGGGGTATGTATACATATTTGTGTTTTGTCCTGTGAGAGTTGTATCTACTTTGGCAATGCGCATTTTTCATGTTGTAGATTATTATTATTATATGCCTTGAGTTATTTCCAAGTACCATTTTTGTCGGCCTTCAAACTATGAAGATAATGGCTGCGTACAGTATCGGAACGTTTGCAAACGTGCCAAAATCCATATATTTATGCCGGGCTATCGCGAAAAGTTTGGAAACTGTTTCGATACTGAACGCAGCCCATGTATCTGACAAAAGTAGTATGTAGTAGTAAAACATAGTAGTAGGACTACTAGTAGTAGTAGTAGTAGTAGTAGTAGTAGTAGTAGTAGTAGTAGTAGTAGTAGTACATTAATTCTCATTCCTCAGAAACTGTTACTTGCTGTGTTCCATCCATTCAGAGAATGGTACTTCGATGTTTCATAATTTATAAACTTTAACGATTTGTTTTTCACCTTTTTAACATATTTGGAGCAAAATTTCAAGATGTTGTTTCTGCCCAGCTTCCATCTGTTTTAGTTACAGATCATTGTTAATGCTTGTATGTTAGTCATGAGTGAATACTGGCTGCTACTATATTTTCCGATCAACATTTTACCTACATCTTCCATAACACATAGTTATATGGTGAGAACAATAAAACTTAATTTTAGTGTGATTTTGTCCCCTTTTCAAGGTCTCGTTTTTAAAGCCTTACGCATATAGGGATACTGGGCATCACTTATCTTTGCAATTTGTTGTTTTTAATACCACGGCACTTTAAAACAAGAAGCCCATGGGCTTGACACTCTGCTTGACAAGATGGATGACAATGACCACTTAAAACTTGATAACATAGAGATATAGATGTATATTTCACTCTACGACCTGCCGTTTTCGAGGCACAAGGCTTTTGAAAATCGTTTCGCACTATGACCAGCCATTTCCGAGATATAAGGTTGTCAAAAATTGGAAATGCACCAAATGACCACAGAATGGCCTTAACCACTAATAAGTGTCAAAAGTACCCTGTGTACACTGAATACTCACCTCCGAGGCCCACTTTTCACCCCGTTTCGCTTTATGACCAGCCGTTTTCAAGATAGAGGTTTTTCGAAAATCGGAAATGCACCCAATGATCCTAGAATGACCTTAAGCACTTAAGTGTCAAAAGTACCCTGTGTAGATTGAATACTCAACCCCGGGGCCTAAATTTCACTCCGTTTCGCTCTACGGTCACTCGTTTTCCAGATAATTGAGGTTTTTGGTTTCCCCATATTTTTTGTGAAGGGTTAGGGTTAGGGTTGTTGTCTTCGCCGAATTATTGTATATTTTGTAATTTACCACTCAAGAGTTAGTCTTAATAGACAGCTCAATTTCCCTTTAACATTCTGGCATTTGTTCTGGAACTCACAAACATAAGAACCAAGAAGGTGTTAAACATCCACCGTAACAGAATACACAAGCAAGTTATAATAATATACCGTGTTTATTCTGTACAATACGATTTCCCATGATTTGCAATATCGATGGCAGCCAACAGGAACATCGACAGGAATTAATGATATCTAATGATATATATTAAACTGTTGTGATGTAAACATGCAAGTCAAGCACTTTATATGGGTGAAATATATTTATGTAGGATGTTCTTCACAAGTACGCTGTCGCTGTACCTCAATCGGCTCTGACTGCGGCTGAAATGGCGAGTATTCGAAACCCTCGGCATAGATTGACTAAAGGGTGCATTATGATCATGGGCAGTTTGGCATAGTAATTCCGCATGAAACCCGAGTATTCATGCTGCGATTTTGTAAAGCGAAATACTCCTTAAGGCTATTGAGTGGTTTTCATACACCAGCAGTACTGAGTACTCATTTTACATATAGCGTTTGAATTTATATTGTGCTATATCATTTTGATGGTATGAATAAATATATAATAATTCTACCGTGGTCATCAGTGTTCTCATAAAGATGGGATAGCAGTAGTATATTGATGAAATATTGCTACCCATATGATCCTGCGCCAAAAGAAATCTTTAAGTGCAATAAATATTCTGTGAAAAAATTATACCATACCATTTTGAGGACATGAAAAATGCAAAGGTGAAAGGGATTTTTATTCTCGTCGATAATAAGACTATGTCCAAATTTCATGATATCAGCCGAGCGAGATAATGTTTAGATATGACAGCAGGCAAGGATGTACAGATTCAGATCGCAAACCATAAAAGATCATCTTCCCTAGCACACTAAATTTGCGTGGTATGGTGGTGTCGACAGGTACAAATGGAATTATAGCGTGTTGAATTTTGTGTGTGTGTTGACCTGAGAGACATTGTAGAAAAAAAATTGCCACCATATATCATGTATAGGTTTTGTTTGAAACCGCCCGGTATGTATCTGTATCAAGTACAGCTGTCTGAGTCTATCAATCTGAGTTGATCTTTCAATGTCACTCGAGATCAAAGAAACCTCTCTTCCTATTAGTGTTCTGTAGAATTCTGTCGGAACTCCAAAGCTGATAGCCCGGTTGCCCCGCATACTTTTCATAACTCGCTTCTGAAAACCATGTATCTATCTTTCGCAGTTGAGCTGTTGTGGCCACCTGACATATTCCCCCCTTTTCTTGCCACTTTATCAAAGTTCTGAGCAAATTAAAGTGATGTTTTGACTGCCCATGAACAGATTTGCCTTTCTATACCCTTTTTTATTCATACCAGTAATCCGTTTAGGAAATAATTCTTTTGTAAATAATTTATTTTCTTATTATCGCTCCTTTTGTGTGTAGGAACGTTTCTATAAGAAGTAAACTGTCCACGATTCTCAGTCGTGACATGTATGTGCACGAATTAATGCGTCGCGACATGCGGTTTCCAATTATTGTTAATCGAGTACATGCCTTGTGACGTTTAATGTGTGGTGTGTTCGTGTTGCATCTTCCTGCCTTAAATGGGAGGAAATCCTACTTAAAACCTACCTAAACCTTACTTCAGGATACGCCGATATACTTGTTATGGAGGTCATTCCCCCTTCATAAATTAATGACCACTATGACTGCATACAAACGAAGCCATTATAAGAACAGCTTATGAAACACCACCAGGGCACCACATGCAAACTTCCTCTCAAGTCAAGTGTAGTCTTTCTCATTTGGAGATTAATGATAATTAGGCTCGCCCGTGCAAGATGATAGTTTTACGTATCGTCCCTTCCACAATCAAGGTCGTGGAACAACCCCGTCCCTTAGAAGGCACCAGAAAAAGCGATCTATACAAGAAGCCCAGTGACTTGGCGCTCTGCTTGACAAGATGGAAGACAATGACCACTTAAAACTGGATAACATAGAGATCTAGATATATCTTTCATTCTAAGACCTGCCGTTTTCGAGGCATAAGGTTTTTGAAAATCGGAAATACACCTAATGACCCCCAGAATTACCTGAAGCATTTAACTTCAAAAGTACCATGTGTACACTGAAGACTCACCTCCGAGGCCCAAATTTACTTTCGTTTCGCTCTATGACCAG
>JAAUYG010223972.1_pt1 | contig 12561 bp, 12 predicted proteins | sample 7278091 | NCBI WGS metagenome assembly JAAUYG01 (sample SAMN14350201, study PRJNA611818) | marine sediment metagenome | isolation source: surface marine sediment (0.6m) | place: French Polynesia: Moorea | collected 2018-08
GGAAGCGTCTAGGCACTTGAGATGCACTTGGGAGTTGTTCGTAATGCCATAGAAATGCAGCGGGAGGTCCTCGAGCAGTTTCTCCGACTGGAAGAAGACGTCGTAGACGAGCGGCGCGGACCCGAGGAAGTAGCGCTTGTCGGTGAGCGAGGCGCGCAGGTCGGCCACGGTGTCCGAGTCGCTGATGTCGAGCCGCACGACGCCCTTCTTGAACACGTGCACCGTGATGCCGATCATCTCCGGCGAGATGAACAGCAGCTGCACCACGCTGCCGTCCTGGATCCCGTAACTGAGAACAATTGACAACGGCAATGGAAAGATGTTGGAAGCCAGGGGCCAAAAGCGCGAAGCGTTTTCGAGTGTTCCAAAAAAAAAAAATAAATAAAAAAAATAAATAAATAAAAATAAAGGATGAAGGATGAAGGATTGGACCGTCCCTTCCAACAGGATCCGTGTCTGATTCTGATAACCACTGGAGTCAGCTCACCTGTCCAGGCGGTTCTCATCCTCCAGAATGGTTTTCTGCACGACGAGCTTGAAGCGGTGCTTGACGTCGCACGTCTCGTACAGCTTGGTGCGTAGGCGCGCCACCTTGTCGGACTCGCGCAGCGTCAGCGTATAGGCCACGTTGCCGACCGTGCGCACCGTCACCCGGATGTCGTCCGCAGAGCTCGTCTTCAGGCACGAGTGCAGCTCCAGCTGAATGCACGCAGAATGACAAAAAGAGACTCTGTGAGATGCCAGACTAGACTAGAGTCATGTGAATGGCTGAGTGCATGACCACTGGAAAACGTCCGTTCTGGACATTCCGAGAGCATGTAATCCAGACATTCTAAGCTTTCAGACTGGGCCATGGACCCACATTTCGTGAACTTTTCTGTGACAATAAATTCAGCATAGGCTCAGTGACGCGCCATCGGATTCGGGGACACGGCTGCATGAGTTTGGAAAACATCGGCCTGGAAGGCTAGAAATTCTAAGTTGCCAAACTTAACTTCATCGTGCCCACATTTTGCTGAACTAAGGCCCAATCCATACTGGACATGCAGGCACTGGAAATTGCCTGCTCGCGTCCAGTGTGGATTGGGTCTCAAGGCTCCAGAAGGCAGAGCAGATAAATAGTGGAAATTCTCAATCTGTGAGGAAATCAAGTGCAAATTTCCAAGGATGTTTTTTGAACAAACAGTGAACTTGAGCCATAGTAGAGGAGCCAAGCGAGTGCAGGTGAGTCCCGCTTAATCCGGACAATCCAAAAAACTGGAGTTTACCTGAAGGAATTTGCTTGGAAGTGCATCCTTTTTTGCGAATTCGCCCATGGCAGTGTTTCGGATTGAGGGGACCTGTATGGCGTTTATCTCAACATCTCAATGTTTTTATTGCGGTTTTGTATGTACGAATTCGAGTGAGGAAGAGCGCAACTCGAAAACCGGAATGTCGGTGAATGAACCTGGAAATGTCATGTTTATGAATCCCTAAATTGCTTTGGAAGCTTCATTCCTCAGGATCAACTGTTTCTTCACAACAACCTTTCACCAAACGAACAGCTAAGCTCCGTCTTCTGGGCAATTTCGTGGTTATTTCATAACAGTCAGGTTGGGCTGAGGGCTATAGCTCATAATTTCCGGGCTGACAGGCAATACAAGGCTGAATCATTGCCAGCCGTGAGCAAGAGCCGTGAGGGCAGATTTCAAAACCCTATCCAGATAGGGAAGGGTCAAAAAGGTTTTCCAAAAAAGAGAAATAGGGGAAAAGTTGTCAATTCCCACTTTGAATTTGAATCCAATTTTTGACCAGCTCCAGCTTGCATTTTGCAAAATGTCAGGCTTTTTGATCTTGCTGCAAGAGAATTGAATTGGTAACAATTTGTTGAGATCTCCGTTTAGAACTAATTGCCACTGACCGACATGCTGGGATTCTTGGCTGCTGATCTGAACTGGTCAGATTCCAGGTTGATTTGTCCAGGGGGTTGAAACCAGAGAAGACTATGACGTTGTTGTTCTGCTCAGCTTCCTGCTGGTCGGGAAGTCGCCCATGTCCATGGCGTTTGACACCTGAAACAATTCAATCTGACAATTGCTGCTCAAGCATCCGCAATGCAAAAATTACTTCAGTTGTTTTTCAGAAACAATCCAGTGTCAAGTGATTCATTGCAATCAGCTAACACATGCACATCTATATACCACAGCCATTTTAGAAAGATAATGCAGGATTAGGGACACAGCAATTGCAACCTGCTCCGTACAGATGCAATTGGCGCGAACAGATCTGATCAGAATCCGGTTGCAAGTATCACCTGTTGTGATTGCATTTCTTTGCCAAAAATGTGGATGAACCTTGCATGACAGCTCCACGCAGAGACAGGAAATTCTTACCGCAGATGTTGCAAAATATGTTCCTTCATTTCAGCAAAATGTAAGCAGCGATATTTTGTGCACAGATGCAGAAAATACACCCCAAGTTCCACAAAGCAGAACACACTCAGCAGCTTTTTTTCTCCGTGTTGTACAAAATGACTGGTGATGTTCTGAGTATGTGTGGCTATATTGAGTACTCGCAGGGCTCAAAGGGGCGCCTCCCACTGCAGCCAGAATACTCCGAGACATTTGCATTTCATCATATTTTTCACACCTCACAGATGAAGATGAGTGACTTGCAATGAATTTTTGTCGTTCTGACCAAAATGGCAAAAAATCCAGTCAAGGACAATTTTTGGGGTCCTGTGGTGAGGTCCTGGAATCCAAAGGAAGGCAAGTGCATCCAAGTTGGTCCTCATGGTGTCTCCAGAACTGGGTCAAATGTTAGAAGTTTTGGTTTCAAGATAGCCAGATACAGAATTGAAAGTCCTCAAGAATAACTGCCTCCAGTTCAACTCAAATTACATTTCATCATTTTTTTTTCACACTTGACAGAAGCAGATGAGTGATTTGAAATGCTTTTTGCCAATCTGAAATTTTGACCAAAATGGCCAAAAAATCCAAAGGGGTCCTGTGGTTTGTGGGCCTGTTGCGTCTTTCCAGTGGTGGGTGAAAACATCCCAAGGGAAAATTGTAATTGTTTCTGAGATTGGCTAAAAAGGCGTGATTTGTTGCCTATTTTTGTCCCAATAAAGCCCTTTCAATTTCAAGAGTTCAATTTGTGAAACGATTCCTGTGACATTTCCCGGAAGGTATGCAGGATCTGAGGCAACGAGTTCTCTGGCAGTGACATAGTCTAAGATGAGCCCTGGAACAACGGAAAACTAAGCCCCCCCCTTCATAAAATATTGTCAGTGGACACTTTGGTTTGACGCTCATCGTGGGCGGATTCTGACAGTTTGAGATGCAGGTTTTCCGCCAAAAACAATCAATGTCAACAACGTGGACTGTTGTACAAATAAATTTTATTAACATGAGAGTGTAATACTGCTGCACGGAATGAGTATTTCACATGAGTATATATATATATATACAAGATGTAAACTGTGCAATAACACTAAACTTTTCTCACAATGTTTTGAAAGTTATACGCAAGGCAACAAAATTTGCTTTTTGTCCATCGACGATAAATAGTTTACTTCAGTCAGAAGACACGAGAAACAACACAACTGTTTTTGGCTGCCATGGGCAGATTGTTTCCCGTTTTGTAACATTAGTGGCAACTTTTTGGTAAGCTCCTGGCGAAAGACAGCCCTACAACCAACTTTAGGAGGATGAAGTCTGATAGCGACACCACGGAGCCAGATATATATTTCACAAAGGCCAACTCATTCGCTGGGTTGGCATGTCAGGAGGGGTGGCATAGGCATATCTCTTGGGGGTAATCTGAACGAAGCTTGTGTTGAGGCAAATCCACCATCTGCTCCAACAGCCTTCGCGCGACTAAAACAAAAGAAAGGCTTTGCACTTGTGGCTCACAACAGCAGCTATGGAGGGGGGCATATAAGCACCATTCATTTTGACCCACACAGGTTAAAAAGTCGTCATACATTGGTTAAATTAATGACAAGATATGCAATAAGTACAAATGAAAATGGAATAACAGCGAAAAATATGGCACCAGAAAGAAGAAACAGCAAATGCGAGCATTTCTGCTCTGACAGATCATGTCTTCTTGTTCCACAAGTTTCAAACCACTGGACTTTTACGTCTCTCGACATGGAGGCCATCAGGAGACAAACACACACAGAATTAGAGACGAAATAAACAAAAGAATTGTTGTTGGTCAACATCTTTCACAAGCAAAAACTGGATTTCGGTGATGAGGCATCAAACGCCTCATTCTCAGCAGGACCAACCATCTGCTCCTGGCTGCAATTCATGTGTCAATTTTCTTGAAGAGATACAATTCACATTCACAGAAAAGACGAATTTTTTTATTCTTTCGAACTAGCTCTGGCACGAGTGGGGCATTTTACAGATCTATTGGAACACGCCAAGCTTGGAACACCTCTCTTTTTGAAATGCTCTGCGCGTTCTGAAAAGACCGGAAAACCACTGGTTGAGAAGATGTAAAGAAGACAGGGCTCACGCGAAAAAGCGTGAAACTTTCACGCGCGAAAACAAACAACTGTGGTCTTTTATAACGAAGCAGAGGAAACAAAACAATTGTTCGGGACAAACAAAACTTGAGACGGTTTGACAACGAAGAAACTGTGAACTAGCTACAAAAGCGTGCGTTGCCTGGGCATCTGATGACGGTACACACTTGTCTGGAGGATCTTCAGCAAGAAAACGTTGGCAGAACTATTTTGGCCTCAGGAACGGCGGGGTCATACAATGTCCTCGGCAACTGCTGGCGAGTTCCTGCAAATAGAGGCAATGTTCGTGAACAGGAAAGACCAAACTAAGCTCTTTTCCTCTGCTGTTTTTGTCAATCAATCGAGAAATTGGGTACTAAACATCTTTTTCTCCGAACTTTTCCCAGCCACCCTCGTACATGGTGTGTGTGGACACTTCTGCGTATGTGACTTGGATCCCTTTCAGTGAAGAATACAAGACAAAACAAAACTCAAAGAGTCTTGAAAGGAGTCACCCATATTCAAACACTCTGCATGTAGCCACCCTATCAGTTTCAGTTCTCCACAACGACTCTTTCGTGAACCGTCAACAATGAACCGCGCACAGTCGCAGGCAGAATGCAGGCGTTAACAGCAAAATCCTCAACAAAGACAGTTTCAAAATTACGTTCTTGGATTTTTATTTGGCCACACCTGAAAAACAACTATTTTCCTGTCTTGGTTCTTCCAGGTGGGAGGGTCAACAAGTGCCAGACTGGCCTCTCTTCTGTGGGGGGGGGGGTGGTGGTAAAAAGTCAGAGGAAAGTAACAATACCTGGGCAACTTGAGGTTGACATCATCGTTCGCTGGAAAACGTCTCTCATTGGCGGAATGTAACTCCTTCCTCCGGAAGAATCTGAATAGAAATTTGTCCATGCATGAAACCGGGCACTCTCAAATATACGTTTGTCTAGGATTTGATGTTCTCCTCTCCCAATCCCAATAAAACAATGTGTTTCCCAGAAGTTCTGCTGAGTGAGAATTCCAAGCTTTGTGAAGGCTATTGGTGGGGCACCTGCTCCGATGCAAAAGCACTGCGTTTTGTCTGTTGGATTTCCACCAACCAGTGAAAGGCCACCATTTCTACGAACGGTCCCTTCGAAGCAACCAATTCTGTCTGTTTGTCTTTTGACTCGAACTGGCATCATAAACCCTGCACTACAAATTAGCAACAAGTCCTGGTTGTGATCACGTTTGCAAGGCGGGTTAGCCCAGATGAGGGGGGTCAGGCCAATGACAACGACGCAGACATGACTCTACAAGGCCGTCCTGATTTCGTGGTGCTCGGCCTAAAAATGTCGGAAATTAGAAAGCAAAATTTGAAAGGTCTCGACAGACAGACTTACTTGGTAACTTTGCACTCCCGTTTCTTGGAGGGCTTGCTGTGTTTGTCTTTGCTGTTTTTGTCCGCGCGGCCACCTCGCGTCTTCTCTGCTTCTTTTCTGGACTCCTGCACGGCAGAAAATATATAATTACAAATGCCACTTCGGGGGTGTGTGGGGAGAGCGCCACCCCAGGAACAGATTTATGTCACAACAAGCGCCTCACCAGCGTCAAGCTACACTGATCATTCAAACACAATTGTCCAGGAAAAATGTGTCAGCCATTTTGGACTTCCAAAGAAGACCAAAAACCGAAGACTGCATGCTGACATGTTCTTTTTGTCCACTTCCACCCTGTCCCCGAGTGGGAAATACTCAAGTGATTGTTTCAATTGACTTGCAAAAGGAGCTCTTAGATTTTTTTTTGAAAAAAAAAAACAAAACAAAAAAAAAAAAAAAACACCAAATGAACAGGATTCTCGGGTAGAAGCACCACAATGCGATTTGTCTCCATGTCAAGTCGAGTTCAAGTTGACGTCATCGATGGATTTTAAAGCTACGACAGCGACACCCAGCGGGAGCAGACAGCAGTGGCGCACTGTGCACAGAACAGACTGACACTCACGTTGCTGTCTTCATGCGGCACGATGGCGTCGGGGGCCCTGGACACCGGCCCGGACGCCGCCGACACTGGGCGCTGCGAGGGTCCGGCCACCACGGAGGCGTCAGCGCCGATCTGGATGGTCGTGATGCTACCCGTGGAACCGTACGATGTTCCGCTTCGGAAACTGTTGCACGTCGACGGCTCCTGCAAAATCACCGGGGTGCACAATGTGTTCAGACTGACTGCGTTGCCAGTCCGCTGGTTTTTTCTTCACGTTACAAAACTTGGTGTGCAAGGGTCTAAACTGGAGCCTGCAAACTCAGCTTGAAGTAAGACAAAGGAGCTTTGTCATTCAAAGCAGCCCGCGTTTGACCAGGGTGAATTGCTGCATCTATTCTGGAGTGGAAGGCCAAAATGTAGCGGGCAGCATCGAACTCACGCGGAGGACTGCAGCAGTGCAGCATACTGTGTGTATGTCTGCATTGCAGTGTGAAAGAGGCGGGGGGGGGGAGGTCTGCAATGCGGTATGTTTGTGGGAGAAGAAAAGGATCACGTAGTGAGGCACCGAGGGGAAACAGTCAAAACCACTCTGAGCCCCTTGCACTCGATTCTCTCGGAAATTACTTGACGGTTGACTGCATCTGTAGGAGACCGAGGGAGGTGCCCTTTAGTGATCTCAACACGCTCTTGAAGCGACGATGGGTCCAGCCAATAGAACAGTGACAGACGTTCTACCTTTTCGGTGATGAGGCAGATGACGTCATTCATGGGCAGCATGACGCCGTGGTCCGGTAGGCACGAGAAGTACCGCTTCCCGTTAAACACGCCGTCGTGACGACCCACTGAAACACGACGCAAATCACGTCTCAAGCAGCAGACACTTTTGCAATTGTACGTAAAATGCCAACACGAATGCTATTTTTGGGAGATTCAATCATTCGACTGGATCAATTCCATAACTAGCATTCAGAGTCAACGCTAAATTAAGGAAAATAATGTTCATTGTGAAAGGTTTTTTTTTCCAGAGCGTTGGCGTGGGGTCTTACGCATCCTTGCTAAAGGTGTCCATGTCCAATGGCGGTTACCTTCGGCAGCATTTTGCGTTTTTGGAATCAAGACAACTTTTCCGATCGGAGATAATACGCGAGCGCTGATCGTGTTTTTTCGCACTTCCTGGAATCAGGCGTCTAACGCCTTCACACCAGGAGTTTGTGTGAATTCGCAGTACAGTCGAGAGAGAATTTGTAATGAAAACACGGAATTGGTTCAGAAACAAACATTTTCGAATGCTTGCAGCATTGAATTCTACCAAGATCCTGCAACAGTGCATGATCTTTGCAAACATGAAGCCCTGTCACCCCGTGGGTGCTGTGCTGTGCAGTGTGATGGGAGTGCGGAGGATGTGCAGATGTGCAGTGCAGGGATTGAACGGATGCACGGTGCTGTAGTGGTTTCAATACGATTCCCTTCTTGGTGACATGTTCTTAATGCAAAGGAATTCTTACTGGGGAGGACACCCTTTGCACATACATGGTTCAATCTCACCAAGCAGGGGGTCAAAAGCGTGACAAAACGAAACATATGGCCATTTCAGCGTGCGTAATCGTGTTCATGTGGCTGATTCACACGGGTCTCAATATTATGAAAATGGAGCAACTCCTTTTGCTATCAAGTGAAACCATTGCGCAGGGGGGTTGGGGGTCCTGCGTTTTTTTTCCACAGAGATACGGCATTTCAAATCAGACATGTCCAGGATTTTGTGCTGGTGAAACTGAAATGTAGCCTGTTCCTATGAACCACATGTTAACCACATATGAACCACTCACCGGGCGCCTCGAGCTCCAGCCCGACGAAGATCGCGCTCGGTTGCCCCACGTTGTCCAGGTGGCCGACGTAGCGCACGAAGCCGGTGCGGTCGCCCTTCACCACCACGTGATCGTGCATCGCGATGCCCACCTCCTCTCTACAACACAACATCATTGGATTGTTCAGGCTGATTGTGTTGCCATCTCCGCTGAGCCTTTTTCAGCGGGCATGAACGTGCAATTGAAAACGGTTGGTTTTAGATGCTTTGAACAACTGTTGACCAATGACATTTTCTGGTTCTGGATCACGTTCGAATCACAACCAGAAAGAGTCTGTGCACCGTTTTTCATTCAGAAAACTGGTTTGGCCCGCAAACAGCCTTTTCAGCAGAATTCAGAGGAAAAAAGCGCAAAAATAGGGTCCACCTCCACTCATGAGTAGAATTTCCTTGAGCACAACTCTCAATGTACCACTGCGCACAAACTCAGTGATGAGCAATGAGAAGAGACCAGAGAATACCAATGAACACGAACCGCAGTTGACTATCACAGATGACACTCGGCTTGGACTTGGAACGAGACTTGTCCTTCTTCGCCTGATCACAGTTCACGCAGCGGCAGTTGTCTATTGGTCCTTCAATCTTCACCGGAACCGCTCTGCGGGCCAATGGGATTCTGCGAACGAAACAAAATCCAATAAAGATCTTGAAGCACCACACCAACGAGTGTCCAATGGGAAATTAACACTTCAATGTCGCCAAATTATTACCCTCTGGTGAAATGAAAAAGCCAACATTCCACGGGTGCGTTGAGTTGTTGAGGAGTCGCTCGTCAAACCCTAAACATCATTGAAGGTGGGCTGGGTAAGTGACAAGAGATGACTGCAAATGCACGTACCCTTTGAAGGGGTTTCTGTCGCTCTCTGTACATGGGGGCGTTTGCGGCGAGTTCTTGCGTTTCTGTTTGGCGCCATCACACTCGTTCTCCACGTAGAAGTCGTCCAGGCATTGGCGCGCCAGTTGTGTCATCTACAACATTTGAGTGAGTGACGTTATGTTTTTGTGGACATCTTTGTGGTGACAGCAAAGCGTTGTACACAGGGTGTAAAGTTCTGAAATGTTTTGCAGTTGCGCGAGTTGCGTGTTCACAACAATCCAGCTGTGTATTCGGTGCGACGTCCGTGCGTGCCACCCTCCATGAAGCACATGTAATTTCTCGCAAAAGCAAATCTGTGCCCACGCCTTTCGGCGCAATGATGTTGGATTCAATGGCAACAAGTGTGCCGTAATCAAAAGTCGTCTATCCACACAGGATGACGCTGCTTACAATGGGAATCTCCTCCATTGTTTCCTTCTGCTGCTGCTTCAGCCTGCTGTGTGAAACACTGCTTTGCAACAGTTGTCTCCATTTGTTGGGCTGCGTCATGCAGGTGTAACGTTAAGCAACGCCTTGCGCATTGTGTGTGGACGAGGGGTTGCGGGAAATTGCGCCTTGAATGAATAGGACCCTGGCCTTGGCTCACCTCGAACTCTTTCAGCCTGCCCTTGAGGATCTCTATCTCCTTCTTGGCGGCGCCCAGCTCCTCGGCCAGAGTCGAGTTGAGCTTCACCGTGTCGCGGAACTGCTCCTCCAGCTTCTCGCTCTGCTCCAGGCTCAGCAGGCTGCACTGCACGCCCTTGTGCTCCAGCCGCACTTTTGGACTGCAAGAACACAAGCACAGCAGATTAGCCGTTGCAAAACTTTGGGACCTGAGAGTGCAAGGTTACTCCTTTCTCACAGTGCAGTTTTTGATTATCTCACAGCATCCCATCGTAGAACAGGCGCACCCTGGTGCCCGTGGCAGCATTGTAGGTTTCTTGAGGCTGCCACCAGAGTGTCCTTGGCTGCTGTCGACATAAGAATCACAGCCGTAGAACAAGTTCCAAGATTTTCGTTTTGTTCCTGGGTTTTGATTTTTGAATGCTCCTCTACTCGAGTCCACTCCAGGGCTAGAGTTTGGAGGCATCGCTGGGCAGCAGCCACAACGCCATGCCCCAGAAAATTCTGACATCAGATTCAATACAAGCCACGCCCGGCCTGCAGGACTTTTTACTTTACCTCTGCACCAGAAGCGAGTTTGTACTCACATGACTTTCGGGATGTCTTCGTGTGGAACAGCGACCATCTGCGGGAGCGAGTTCTTGCGCTCGTGGCCCCTGGATCTGAGACCACGTGGTCCCAGGACCGCGTCGCTGTGCAGCCCGTTGGGCGGGTTGTAGTGCACAGTGGCGACGGCAAGCTGCTGGTTTGGGCTGGGAGAAACTGCAACAGAACAAAGTGCCACGCGTCAAAAGCATCTTTTTACGTGTTAATTGTTGACAAGACGCAATCCAATGATTCTGTCCAAAGTTGGACAGAGTTGTCACTTGCAAATGTTTCTCCAGTGTTCGTGCTTGTGTGTAAAGTTGTAAGCCGCTTTTCCAAATGAAAATCCAGTGAACGGACCGTGGTTGGGCAGGGTGAAGGCTGAGGTGCGGTGTAGGCGCGGGGACCTCTGGTGCTGGAACTTCTCCAGCTTTGGCGAGCCGCTCACGTTGCTCGAGCTGACGCTGCTGTTCGAACACCGACGGTTGCTGTCCTGAAGAAAAGAACATGACCCGTGAAGAACATTTAGGCCACAACCCCTTCAGACACCGAGAGCTGGACACTTGCTAGCGCAAGAAGAGCGAAGGCCAGTGGCGTTTACTGCTTTTTGTCGCCTTTTTTTTCTTGTTCTACTTTTTCCCAAAATTTGAACATCAAAAGTAGGGGTGAGCATCACTAATCACATATGGGTATCATTTTGGTGCATGTCCATGGAAAGTCAACCAGGGTTGTCCACTGAAAAGTTGGGAGTGGCATTTCTCTATATATACCGTAATTATCCGTGAGAGTTTGTAGGTGATCGTGAGTCAAATCTGAGCACAGAAATTTTCTGTTCCATCCTATTCCTCTGTTCAATGTGGGCACACAGAAATGTTTTCTCGTTTTCGAAGACAAAAAGATTTTTTTTTCTCAACACGACCAAAAAGGGAAAAGTTGGGGGAAGATATTGGGAACCCTAATACAGGCCAGAAAATCAAATTGTCGGAATTTGACAACACCATTGCTGCGTCACCATGATCAAACTTTGCCTCAACTGCTTTGAAATCAACGAAACCAACGACGTGAAACCAGGACTTGCAGTGTCACTGGGTGCGTTTCAAAGTGTCCTTCTCTTTTGATTCTGATGAATGAATTTCTGCTCTATCTCGTGTCGTATCTGTCATCAAGTTGTAGCTTTGCACTGAGCAAAGTATCAGAATACATCTCTTTTGCCACTTTCTGGGTTTGGGGAATTCTAGTCTTTGAATTGCCCTGCCTTTGTGTTGTTATCCAGTTTGGAGGGGCGATCCTCAAAGTGGATGGGAATGTTATTTAGGACTTTTCTAGGTGTCAATCTGGGTGCCCAATCCACACTGGACGCAAGGAGATGCGACCTGAATGCAAATGGAACCCTCTGTTGCGAAGGAGAGTGTTCTGGATCAAAGGAATTGCCCGCAAATTTGCGTGCTCGCGTCCACTGTCAAGTTTTTGGGAAAACACCTTGACCCTCGTTGAGGACTTTTGGAAGTGCTGTGGCGCAGGGTGGGAGGGGGCGTCAAAACGAAAACAGCAAGGGACTTTTCTTCTGTTGCCACAAATATTTATTCTGTGATCCCGTGATGTGTCTCTGGATTTTTTGCTTGGATTTTTCCTTTTTTTGTGGTTGGGTTCTTTTCATGAAAGTGAAGAAACTGAGCACTAAATCTTCTGAGTCACACTTGGTGTGTTTTATGTCAAATGTCACTCGATACAAGGCGACGCACGAGTCCGCAACAGGAAGCGCAACATTTGCTGAAACGCGGATCCAGATTTACAGATTTGCTCTCGTGTGGCATGAGGAAGTTTGGGAACTGGAACTAATCAAATTTTCTCAGATTTGCCACAAAGCCTAAGTTTTTAAGATGTATATAACCATTAGAACTGTATGCATTATGCCAAAAGAATTTCTTCTCGAGGCAAAGCTGAGAGAAGAATTATTTTGGCTTTGTTCAGACAGTTCTAATGGCTATACATTTTAACCTACAATTTTACCAAAAGCCAACAAGATTATTTTAATCCCCAAAAATTGCAAAGCACATGCCAGTCAAGCAGAAAATTGAATTATTCATGACTTGCTCTCTATGCCAATTAGCTGATTTTGCAGGTCAATTCAGTTCATTCATGTGTCTCACAATAACAACAACAATGGATTCC
>JAAUYG010016616.1_pt1 | contig 12560 bp, 8 predicted proteins | sample 7278091 | NCBI WGS metagenome assembly JAAUYG01 (sample SAMN14350201, study PRJNA611818) | marine sediment metagenome | isolation source: surface marine sediment (0.6m) | place: French Polynesia: Moorea | collected 2018-08
AATTTCTTTGAACTTACCGATTGGGGCACTTTTTCAGGAATCTGCCCTAGCTGGAAAAAACGCCCTGGATTTTTGTCCCAGAAACTAAACGAGGGCGTTTTTTTGAACTTGCGGACCCAGGTGTTGTGACAGTCTGTGCTGGCTGTCACAATGCCCGTTGACCAGTGAAGTGATGGGACAAAATATAATTTGCACTGTGATCTGGTCAGTCTGTGACACACAATATTTTTATGTCATACAGTGAAGGCAGTGCCTTACAGTGATGTGTAAGAAAAATGCTGTTTTTAGTGCTGCATTCATTGAATTTTAAATTTTTTCTCCATTTTCCAGATGATTAGTGGATGATAGTATGGATGAAAAATACTCGACCATTCTAAGAAACAATTTTGCTCGGTTCGTACAGGATCTGGACGTAACCAATGTCTTCCCACAATTGCGGCAGGATGAGGTACTCTCCAAGGATGAGATGCAAAAGATTACAAATCTTCCGACCGATCGAGATCAGAACATGGCTCTCTTGGATGTTATCCTGTGCAAAGGGAACCCTGGATACAGGTCCTTCTGCGCTGCCATTGAGGACACTTCACCCCACCTTCACGAGATTCTGGAGAGAGGATGCATGGCAGTAGAAGGTATATGATCATTGTTACTGTACACTGTACTAGTAACAATATCTGGATGTGCTTCACCCACCATACGTCATTTCCCCTTTGGGTGTAGGGCCGATCACACATATTAGAACTCATTCCCCAATGGAGCATTTTGGAGGATCCCAGCAGGCCATCCCCTTATGTGCTGCATAGCACCCAACCCACGGATACCCATTATTTCCTAGGGTAGCGGGGCTGAAGGGGCCGGCACACAGCGAAGCCCAGTCTTTCAATTTGTTATGTTGTAGGTGCATGCAGTGTAGGTCTGTGCTTATTTTGTAGGCAGCCCACATGAATCAGGGTACATCTATCCGCTTCCCCAGTCATCACCACTAGCACAATGTAGCACAGCAACTACATTTACCGTCCAGACCCGGCTTTGTAGCATCCCACTTTAGCAGAGGACTTGTAGGGGGCATTATGACATGTGAACTTGGTGAACCTGCTTTCTTTCTTCCTGCTGGCCTGGGCTGGATTAGAACTCCGGACCTACAGCGTGAGAGTCAGGCGTTCCACCACTGAGCTATCCCCCCACCTATATAGGGTGTATGTGCATGTACATAATGCTCAGCATTAGATGATAGAATCAGCATGCGTCAGCACTATATATGTTCATATATAATGCATCAGCATTGTGAAATATGATATTAATCAGCCATACTCATATTTTGAAATATGCTTTTGGACATTTGAAGTATCTTTAGAACGTCATACAGCTGAAATTTCAAGGTTAAATCTGGCTCTCCTCAAATGGTACAGCTACAGCATATATAGCTGCCTCTACATTTTGTGTATGTACAAGTAAAACACAATAGAGTAAGCTACAATGGTTAAATGGAATCATATAACCCTACCTTGATTTTATTTCTCAGGTGATCTGAGTTGCTTAAGAAAACACCTTCAGGCTCACTACCGCCAATCCCTAGGTCACATCTCTCTCATTCCTTGGTGTGACTGGCTACACCAACTCAGCTTAGATCAGGTTTATACCACCCACAAGCTGGTTCAGGGAACTCGTCACAAAGGACTGGCGCCTGTACTGAGGGATTGTGGGTAAGAATCATGTAGGATTTGAGTGAACTTTCATTGGCTTGATGTCACTTGTCTCGTGTTTCCTCTACATGTTCTCATCAGTCACCTGGTTCTAACATCTATTATTGCAATGTTTAAGTTTCGGCAAATTTTAATAAATAGACTCTTGTGCTGTAGGCTTTTTCTGTTGGAGACAATTCACAATTTATTTTAGCCTTATTAATCCCAAATTCAATGGTCCATTTGAATTTGGGATAGCATAAACATAACAATCTTAGCATGTTAACATATAGACAGTGTTCAAGAATTTAGTTTGATATTGTAGAAAAACAAAAAACAAAACAAAACAAAAACCTTGAACATGACACTGATATGCTGTGGTTTAGCAATATGTTATGTTCTGGGAACTTACTTTCAGAAATACAATTCTGAATTTCAGTTTGCAAATTCTCAGGTGGCTAATACATATTTCAGGTGTTTTATATCAGTGTATTCAGTTAAATTGTATTATCAAGTTTATTATACACATAACAAAATTGTGCTTCTTATACAAAATTGTGAGTCTTGTATAACTTGGAGTAGAGCTACATGTAATTACAAACACAAGCATGCGTAGAATACAAACAAATGCATGCACAATTTTCAGTCTCATGTCATTATAGGTGATAGCATGAGCTGTTATTCCTTGAGGCTATACAGTGTCACATTGTATGTATAGACCACAGATATCAGTGTCTGTTAATAGAACAAATTTGTTCACTGGTGGTATTAAATCATTGGGAAAGGATTTAATGCCAAGACTTGTTCATGACTTTATTTCCTGCTTGGCTTTTCGAGGCGTTAAAGGGATTTTGCTCTCTTAGTGGTTTTCAGAGTGCAGCTGTCAAAGAATTTAAGTAAGTTTCCTTTCGTTGATAAGGATCTTTCATGTGGTGGTTGGGCTTTATATATCATCAATAATCCACAAAGCATAGTTTTTAGAATCGAGGACTTTTGAGACCCTCATGTTAAGGAGGTTAAGGAAGCTCAACATAATTCAAAAGGTTCTCACAATGTGTCTCAAATTTCTGTCCATAACACTGCACAATATCATGGGTTCGCCTTCCTAATTTAGTGACAGGTCAAGAAACATGTATATCGTGCCCCAAATTTGGGACTTTCATAAAATAACTGTAGATAAAATCCATGTAGCTTAAAACAATACCACTTTATAAAATGCTTTGACTCTGTCCAACCCACACTCCAAAAATGACATACTTGCTTTGACAAAATTTGCCTGAAACTTGGCTATACTAATAACTATTGAAAATTAAAATAACAAAATCGCTGCAAAATGGTAAGGTAATGCTGGTTGTGTGACCTTGTGTAGTTGTCATTTCATTTGCACTTGGTTATAGCACCAAAGTCACACCTTTTTCACACCTGTGCAAAGTCTGTGACCAATTTATTCTGTTGAACCTCCTCAAGTTTGTTGTAGCAGATATTAGCCTAAAATTTTTAGGATTTAAAAGGTCAATGCATGGCCATTCATAAGTCTAAAATATTACTGGCCAATACAGTAACATCAACCTCACTACATGTACTAGCTCAACCGTGACAATATTGTAGTACTAGCTCAACCGTGACAATATTGTAGCCCCAAAGTCAAGTTTGTAACTGTTTTGATATGTTGGCAGTTCTGCAGCCCTGAGTAAATACACAAAACATTCCTAGAGGTGGTTCATGTCTGAGGAAATTTGATATTCCACTTAGCATTTCTCTGAAATTATAGGCTTTCTTCAATAACAACTGATCCTTTTGGGAAAGTCTGAGTAAATTCTAGTGGCCATGTAGCATCTTGTTGTTGCTGCAGGCAGTTAGAGCATTTAGAGCTATCATCTTACAAGTACATAATGTACATATATACCAGAAAGCTCCAGTAGTGCATGTGATTGCGCTAAGGACTCTGTTGCATCATTGCATGTTGGTGCATAGTTTTAAGTGAAGAAAAAGGAATGTGTTGAGGGACACTCTTTTTGAGGTCAGACAGAAGAAAATATTTTCTTTTTCAACATACAAGGTTCACAGAGATGCTGTTGATGTGTATGTACAGTTATAAATATGCCTGTCTCATTTTGTGATTTACCAATACTATGTATACCTTTAAATGATTCTGGTAATCAGTAACTATGGTAAAAATAGTATAAAAAGGAGAAATTTATTCTTACACAATCAGATTTATAAAAAATAATATGCAATTTGTGAGAGATTTATGTGGCAATTTTGCAACCATCTTTAAATCGCAAAAAAGTAAATACCAGCGAACATAATTCATGTACCCAAAGTTAACAAAGTCTGGGCTAACCACAAATATTAATCCCTACGAACATGTTTTTGTTTCAAAACACAAACATTAATTCACACAAGCATTAACGAGTTTACAGTACTTGCTAATATCATAGAATACTGTACTAGCAGTATTATACAAAGAAGTTGTGTCTGCCTGTGTGGCCTCAGAGTTATGGACTAAAACAACACTCACATACTAAGTAATGCCACATTTATACAACGTGTATTTGCACTTTAAAAAGGAAATGAGCAGTCTTGAAATTTTATAAGCATAATACACGTAACTGCATTGAACTGAAGTTGAAAGTGCTTTAAGGCATAAGAAGCACTGTATTTTACAAATGTTTTATTATATCTTTTTCTTTTCCAATTTTTCAGGGAAGAGTCATTCGGGGAACCGTACGATATATTTGCTGCCTGTCGCCGGAGCTTCGACCCCAATGCCATCCTCATCGAAGGGGAACCAGGCATTGGAAAATCCACCCTCTGTTATAAGCTGGTGTATGACTGGGCCAGATCAGTGGAGAAAGATTCTGGAGATGCCAGTTCGCCAGAAAGTCCCGTTTTGAACATTGCTCACTTGCTGAAGCAGTATGACTTGATATTTCTTCTGAAGGCTCGCCATTGGAGACCGGATCAAAGCATTTACGATGTGGTCACAACACGATTGATACCAGAGGATTTTACACTGTCGCCAGAGCAAGTTAAAGCTTGCATTCAGAAAAATCAAGAACGCGTCTTGTTCATCATAGATGGTTATGACGAGGCAGCGGGCAGTGCACCGGAAGGATTCGTGAAGCTGTTGGATAGGAAAATGCTGACTAGCTGTAACCTGTTAGTCACGTCTCGGCCTGGGTTTGTGAAGAAACGGATGAAATGCTTTAATTTGTTCTTTGTGAACATTGGGTATGATGATATCAAACAGAAGGAATTCATCATGAAGTACTCAAAGGAAATGACATGGGACATGGCTCAGGTGATGGCTTTATTGGGACACTTGGAGAACAACCCGGCATTGCGTGAACTGTGCAAAAACCCTCTCAACTTAACCATTGTGTGCATGCTGTTTGGCGAAATGAATTCTTCCAAAGAACATGAGCATATGTCGTACATCAACAACACTGTGCTGTACACTCAGTTGTTTGAGTTCATGTTGAAGAGAACGTGCAAGCGGGTCGCGTACGAACCAGAGGAATTACAGTATTTTCTCTCCCCACTTTATCGCCTTGCATATGAGGCCCTCGGATGTGAAAACTTTGCTATACCAGAGGCTCAGCTGCAGAAGGAGTTCTCTGAAGCTGAGTTAGAAGTGTTGCCTCACTTGGGTTTCTTCAAAAGAGAGCAAATCATAGTGCGATTCGATCCCACCACAAATTATTTGTTCACACATAAGAGCTTTGTGGAGTTTTTCGCTGCAATTTATCTGACGAGGCTTCCCTATGAGCAGCTGGAGACAGAACTACATAGGATCATTGGCAGTCGGCGATATGGGAGCACACTGGAGTTCCTTTTTGGGGTGTTCAACAAGGATGCTGTCAGCCTGAGTGAAGTCATTGGGGTTTGGATAAACAATTCCTTCAACACACTCAGCGCAATTCCAGATTACCAACTCAGTGTTCACGATGTCACGGAAAGCCACAAGTTGCATCAGATACTCCACTGCCTGTGTGAACTGAACCTAGAAGAGAACGATGTACTGATTGAGGAGCTGGGGCCTGCCCTCTGTCGTCTGCGGCATCATCTCCGACCGATGGCTTTCGTCAGCGCTTGGTGCATCTGGGGGTGTATTGAGGGCTACACGAAGCTCTGCCATGCATGTGATGTGTACCTGAGGGATTTTTGCCAGGATGGTGCGGAAGATCGTAGCTTTGTTGAGAGTGAATCCCTCTCAGAGGTCAGTCAGAGGAAACATCATCCGTTACACTTCCACAGCTGGACGGAGATCATGATGATGGGGCCGTGTCTGGAAAAGACACGTTTACCGGTCTATGAAGGCCTACTACAGGAGCTGGTCAACACGATGTATGTCCAGTCGGTGTTCATCTACAACGTCACTGATTTCACACAAGTCATTCAGGCCTTGAAACTTCTCCAGCCTGGCTCTGTCATCTCTCACATCAAGAGATTGCGTATCCAATTCCTAGGGGGTACTGTGGAGAAGAAACTGAGAAACACGAGCATTGGAAGCTCGTTTGAGAGCCTTCGACTCACTGACTGCCCTAGTCCAGGTATCATCCGTGAATTCCTCGAAGCCATCCCAAAAACAAACAATAACTTTCTAGAGTTGAGACTCAACCACTGTTCCGTCGATTCTTCCGTCTGTGACATTATATGCAGCAAGCTCAGCTCCTGGTCAAAGCTACGCTATTTTGCCCTAACTGGGCATGCGCTGAATGTTTCAGACCCCATGTGTATTGTGCATCTCCTGAAATCGCTAAGCCAGTTGAAGACCTTGGAAGAGGTGGACATCAGTCATCTACCTTCTAACTCTGGTCAGGAGATCTTTCCCATCGAGTCAGATGCCATGGGCCTTATGCTACCGCATTTCTCTGACCTCCTGAACAACAATCAAAACCTTCTGTCCCTGTGGATATCATACACAGTGCTGGACAGCCCACTGATTTCTCTCCTGACAGCGTTCCTTATTGGAAACAACAATCTACGGACCCTGGGTCTCACACACAGCATGGTCCCCAAGGAAAGCCACGAAGCGATAAACTCATTGTTTTCATCCTTCCGAGCCGTGAAAAACCTTCGCTGCTTGAGCCTCCGTGCCACAGAAGTCTCTCATGAGAATCTGCTCACCCTCGGGCGAGTCATGCCCAAGATGAAGAAGCTCGAACTGTTTAGCAATGCGCCTACGCCACTTCACCGCAAGGAGGTTGGCGGAATCACTCTCGGCCTCTCACAGGTCACCTCCAAACTTTCAGAAATCCACCTGCGCAAGATTTCCTTTGCCAACATGGAAGATGCAGTGACAGATTTTGCTGATGCACTTCGGCAGCTAAAACATCTGCGTGTACTGAAGCTGGGAATGCATCCCGGAAGCTACATGACTTCTGCTGGACTGGCGGAATTATTTTCAGCCCTTGCAGACTGCACAAACCTTTACCAAGTGCATCTGCGACATATGGGCCTGGATGATACCCACATGGAGCAGCTGGGAGAAATCCTGATCCAGAACCAAGCCATCAAATGGCTGGATCTGCATCACAACCGGATCACAGGAAAGGGAGCGGGGATCCTGAACAGGCATCTATCCAGAAGGAGTCGGTTGATGTGTCTAGATATCTCAGACTGCCTCCTCACAGAACATGATGAAAGTGTGAAACAGCTTCGTGGAGTCGTGTGCTCTTTGAAGGTCAACTGGTTCTGAGGATCATGGCTCATGGTCTTCTTGGTGCGAGGGTGTCCCGGCTGTCTCTATGGATACCTGCCTACTGTCCCCTTGTAGGGTGGCTGTCAATACTGGTGACAGCATCACAACATCTGACATCTCTGTTCTTATGGTCATAGTTCACGTCGTTGTTCTGCGTGATCGTGATCATGATGATGATAGATATAACATGTATACTTCTTGAACTAGTGCACAATCAGTGTACGTATGGTGCATTGTAACTTGGACCATCAGAATTAAAAAAAAATACGGTCTATGCAGCCAAGGTCAAAGTGTTGTTAATTCTGAGGTGTATTTTATCATTTCTGAAAGATTACATGCTATGGCACCAACCAGATAGGGTGTTATATCCGGTATGATTGGCTGTATAATACATGTAAGTGATCTATCTTCTGGGGTCTTTAAGCAGGGTTTTACTGTATACAATGTACATGTATAGTGCGTGTTAGAGTTTCTACAGCTATGGCATACATACATGTAGTAATATGAAATAATTCCCAACTTGGTTAACACATCAGTATTGAAATACATGCATATTTTTATACTGGCAGAAGAAGTGCATCCAGCTTTGCACCAGAAAATTCATTAGTTTTATAAAGTGATATAATTGGGCCATGAATAATTGAACTGCTTTGGTGCAATTAGTGCCTTGTATGTCATGTATATTTATCTTGTCTCATCTAGGCACTTGATCCATGTGTTCCGATTCCGGAATTTTAGCAACTGCACCGTAAATGCTTTAAACTCAATCATGTTATGTTCTACATGTTCTATGGTGTATATATGAGACACAACAGGATTTTGAAGTGCCGATAGATTCAGCGCTTACCTGTGTGTGCTGTATTTTTTTATTTCCAAATGCTGGTACATTGTATAACGTGTACAGTATTGACAGGAAACATAACCGGTACAATTATTTCCATGTTGCTTCTGTTGGAATAATTATGATCCTGTAATTTCACCACTACAGTTGTAATATTTTGTAATGCGAATCATGTTTATGTTTGGTACAAGTATGTTGATTTTTGATATTGGCATGTTTAGATGTTGATATCGTGTGTACAAGTATGTGTGCAAGGGTGTACCAGTAGCATTCTGTAGCAGTATTGACATGTAATTTACACATGTTAAAGCATAACATTTAGTTAATATGCTCACAAGTTGTATGGTTACCAATTGTTATACTACCTATACATATGTACCTACACTGTAATGGTATGCAGTGAAAAAAAATATTGCATGTGCTGTATATTGTAATGGCATAATGCTATGAAATGTAATTACAATATCAGTATGCTATTCTGTTAAATGCCTGAGCCAAAAATAGCAATTTATCAAACTCAACTGCAGTACTGCCGCAGGGAATGATTGGCTTTTATCATTGGAGGAATGTAATGGAGCAAACTGCATATGGTATGTGTTATGTCATCTTAAACCTGCATACAGATCATCACCAGAGCGATACTAGTAATGTTCCAGAGTGGTACCGGTATGTGTATAATGACTATAGCAAAATCACCCTAGCAGATTCCTGTGTTCAAGTTATGCACTGCTAGGTTTTCAACTTTTCATTCATGTTACCATGGTTACTATTGGTATATTTACATATACATGTCCGTTGTGTTTGTTACATGATATGTCGGTTGTAACGTGCATGTTACATATATCAGAGTGTGAGTAATTAGTGCACCCGTGAGACCTGGTTGTTGAATGCTGGTTAATGGGGAACACAAATACTGGCGATTTTATCACATACAAAGTCCCAAAGTAAGGTATCATGATAATTAGACCACTCATCTGCAGACAAAATAGGATCATCTCATATAGGATTTACAAAAAATATCGTTTAGGTCGCGGAACACAGCGGGTGTTTTTATTTTTGCAGTTTTACCTGTGATAAACCGCCGATGTTTGCAGACATTAGTGATTTGTGTCACCTTTCAATGGTGCACCTGCGCATCGCATTAAAATCACCTACCCCCTCAGTCGTCTATTGTGGGGGTAAAATGTAAGGCTAGTAACTACCCATAGTTCAGCCATGTGAGACCAACCAGTGCTGCAAGTGATTGACTCATGTGGAATAGTAACCCTAAAGATAAAGGTCTACCAGATCATGAAATATAATAACCGGAGTAGTTGATTAGTGATCTGATTTTTGACAAATAGATATTAGGTTTCATGTTCATATTTCATGTATTTAGTGTATTCCCATATCACTCTACTAACATGGCCAAGCACATAAAGTATGCATAAAACTTTGTAAGATATATACATGTATAGTCAAATTTCTTTTTATATCATGTATACATGTATATGATGTGTATCTTATGTATAGAATGCAATACTTTAGACTCCAGTACCGGTAACATTTTTAGACTTTAATGACTGTTACTGGGAACACAATGAGCAGTCAAATGTGGCCTTAAATTGACATTCTACACTTGCTCACATGGTAACTATGGTAACAGCCTCATCTGTGATCATATCTCGGCTTGGTCATGTTGATGTTAGGAATGGTCAGTAGATTTTTCAAGTAATTAAATTAGAACTTTCAAGATGGTTAGAATTATTATTATTTTCCAAGAAAGCATACAGAGATTGCTTGATCATTGGTTCTATATACAGGGGTCCTTTTATTTTAAGACAACGCATGGGACCATGAAAATGTGGTCTTTTATCGCAGGTGGACGTAAACTAAAAGTTCAGTAGTAGTAGTACACAAAATTGCACTTTGGAAACAAATTAGGTGGTCTTATAATCAAGGTGCCCTTACAATAAAGATTGTAAAATAGACAGAGCACTGTACTGGTAGTCAAGTTTTCAAGGCTGGTCTGCTTACCTGGACTAAATTTGCAAACTTAATTTCAGGTCATATGTCTTTTACCATGTTTACTGTGCAGTGCTGTGCTGTTCAAGAAATCTGTGCACAAGCGAATGCTTAACTTTACTTTTATTTATAGTCTTTACACCTATATATTAAAGTAATATAAAAATCCCCTGTTTACTTAAAGAAGGTGATTTGGATTTCTGGGTGGAGTTCGAGTCATTCTTAAAAATAGTTTGGACTTCAGTCAACAACCTGAAACTTGTGATTAGCTACAAATCTGACTTAAGTTAAATTTTAGAAGTAGGTGTTTTTGAGAACTCGAACTCTGGTATTACTCGTTATAAACAATTTTAAAATTTTGTACTTGGTGTTAAAAGTAGCTATGACAAAATACTTAAGTGGTATTCCGTGATGGTGTTACCAAACCAGGTCAAATCATTGCCTGGAATTAGAAGAACGTAAAAATGTATTCTTTCTCTTTTAACATTTTTTCTGGAGCCAGTTTCGTAAAAATGTGATTTCTGAAGCTGATCTATATGGAAAGATCATGGTCGTCATGGAGATAGTGAACTGTAGTCAATTGTAGACAATTGTAGACAGGAGATTTTCTACAAACCAGGCCAAGTCTGTTACTCTCATTTACCGTATTTATTTCTGATCTGACTCCATTAAATGGCTGATGTCTTAGCAGTTAGGTTTAATAGACATTTACTTATACATGTACGTTGCATTTGAACATGCTCGTATTTCTGGGACCTTCTAGACCTTAAAGATGCACTGTTTGTGCTGCTGGGAACTGGTCATTATTCTGAGGTGGTCGGAAAGTGTGGTTCCACTGTCCATTGTACAGATTCTGTATATACAGGCATACATGTTGTATACAAATATATACTCTGCGGTATGTATAACTTTTTATTGACAGAGCAGCCTTTTTACAACATACTTCCTTCCGTCTGTCTGTGATCATTATCTCTCTCAGAGAGAAATGTTATGCTCTGTAATATTCACTGATATTGGAGTATGTTTTACCGTAGATATTTATATGCACACGGTACATTATGTATAATGTGTTAATTTACCATTTGAAGTAGACTGACTGCCCAAGGCCATGATTTAAACAAAACCTTGATTTTCTGTTCCGTTAACGTATAACTGGGAACTATCGGTTGTTTTCCACCAGAAATATTGGTAGTTTTCCATCACTATGCTACCCACTGTGGTTGTCTTTGCATTTGTTTGCACATGAAACATCTTGGGTAGCCTGGCCAGCAGTGCTTTAGGAATTTGCCATGTGTACATGAATGTATAACATGTATAAGTCACAAGACAGTGCTATGGCATGAATGTGAAATAAATTTCTGCCGCATGTAAATGAAATGCTGACATATATATATTGCAATTCTTCGCTTTTACTTATTTGTTAAGCCTATAAAACTTAATACTTTAATTATTATTTTATTTTCGCACATGCATGCATGTAAATGTATAAATTAAGTAATGATATTTGCGGCAATGGATTTTAACTTTTTGCTGAAACTTTTTCAAAAACTTTATGGGGTTGGGCAGCTTGTAGTTGAAATGTTACTGTTAACCACTCTCCTTATGATATCCATCATCAGCATTACCAGAAATCCTATTTTCAAAGGGAATGTCTGTGAACTATAGGGCTCCACATGGGTAAAAAACGAAGTGTGACACAGCCACTTTAAAAGTTGTAGAATCCGAAGTGAGACTTGATAAAAACTGTAGAAAGTGACGTCAAAATGTTATAAAAATTGTAGAATCGACTTTGAAATTTTATAGAAAGCGAAGATCGACATGAAGGTCTTATACAATATAATTCTAATATAAATGTAAATGTAATTTTTTTATAAAACGTGACGTGACGAAGTAAAATTCTTATAAAAAGTGACTTTGACACAGAAAAAAAAACAATAAAAAGTGAGGTGCGACACAGCATGAATTATTTGGACCCATGTAGAGCCCTATAACTGGGATAAGAATTAATTATTGAAAGGTCTGTTTTCCTTTAAGTACAGTTAACTGTCTGAATGCTTTCACAGCTATTTATTTATTCTGGGACCCAATAACACTTCCCAAATCAATGGGGAGCATCATTAACGAGCATTAAGTGCTAATCCTGTTTTTGCTAAAACCTTGTATGTGAGCTTTCCCAATGTCGAGGTCACTGCATATTTCTCTGTGTGCGAACTAATCGAGAACTACAGCTGTAGCGCATACCACAAACACTCTGTCGAGTCTAATGGCCATATCTCTTTTATTACCTGTCCTTATTCTGCCAAACTGAGAGCCTACTCGTTATGAT
>JAAUYG010066051.1_pt1 | contig 12560 bp, 5 predicted proteins | sample 7278091 | NCBI WGS metagenome assembly JAAUYG01 (sample SAMN14350201, study PRJNA611818) | marine sediment metagenome | isolation source: surface marine sediment (0.6m) | place: French Polynesia: Moorea | collected 2018-08
TGTTGCAACGGGTATGAAAATACGTGTTTTACACTTTCATTAAAAAGTAGAGACAAACTTTCAGTTTCCGTGAAAAAGACAAGACTGGCTGTCTTTATTTCTCCACACCTCTACTTTTTCACGCAACAGCCTCATTATAAATTTTCCAGTGACTTCATCCTACGAGATGGAACTATATTTGCCAAAATGTTGTTTGACATGACTTCTTATTATGCACGCAGATGACTTTACCAGTGTTACATGTATGTGTATGTGTGTGCCTTGTTGAATATGCAGATGATTCATAGCTTCTTGCATCAATGATTACAGAGCTACATGGAAGGGCACATCATCAGATTAATGCTATACTATAGAAGGGTTGTTCATGGGAATTTGTAATGCCCATATTGCTTTCACAACATTAGCCATGTCTTTCTTTTCTTCTTCCTCAGAGTATGAGTTGATGCGAGAACAGAGTGTGCCTGTCGAATCGGCCGTGGAACCTCTCGAGCGTTGGGACTCGTACGAAAACTTCAACACTACAGTAGATGACACAGCAGGTGATATACTCCAAAGTTAAAAAAAAAATAAAAATTAGGCATGCATCTCCCAGGTATACTGCAAAAATACAATCTCTGGCTCAGAAATACATTAGGTCCTCTCTTAACAGACTACCTTATTGGTCAGTGAAATGTGGTGGTTCAAGACAGGTGGTCTTTGGTGACACTCAGTTATTTTCGAATGCAAGGATATTCTGTGAAGAAAGTGTGGTTTCTAATGGCAATGGTCTTACTGTGTGGGGTGGGATATCATCTGAACATAGAGCTTCCAGGCCATTCTGCATACACTAAGGGGAAATAGCATCATTCACAGATTTTGGAAGTGAAAGGTCCTTTGATCTCTTGTGCAATGTGAAAACTTTGCTTATGGTTTAATAAGCTGTGGAACATAAACAGTTAGGGATCTTAGTGGGTGGGCTGAAATGGTTGACTTGAATATTTGTTAAACACATTTTCTGTCTATCTTTTACATCTAATAAGTACATGAACTACATTAGTATAGCAAATAATTTGTCCGAATTAAATAAAAAAATGGTACCCGGTATGACTTATTTCAGAACTTTAGAAAGTTCTCTGAACCATAAGTCAGATCTACCAGTATTAATTTAGAGTTTCCTTGGTAACTGAATAATTACAAGGTACGGGTTTCCATGGTGATTTCAGAGAACGGTGACAGTGAGTTAAGTGGAGAAAGTCGGGTACGGGTGATGCATGTGAAGCATATGCAAGGTCCCGTGGACGGAAGTCTTTATGCCACAGTTGTTCCGAAAACCAGAGCGGATACACCACAACACAAACACTCCAGTTCTACGGTATCCCATCAGCACCACACATACTCCACATCGTCATCACGGCAACAGTACTCTTCTCCACCAGGTGGCTCCACCTTACCTAACGGCAACGTCAACACCTCTGGACTGTATAACGGTCCACTTACACAAAGTGCTGACAGTGGGATTTCTTCAACAGGTAGGGGCGAAATTTTTTGGGATTAACGTTTGATTTTTTTTGCTTCCAGAACACAAGTAAGTCAAATTTGTGGAGCTAAACTTTTATAGGTATGAATTTAAATTAGAATTTAATCTGCCTGCTTGTTTCTTTGTTTCAGTCTTTCTTTTAATATTTATTACACTTTCAACCATATCTTTTATTTTATTTCATCTGGTCGTTCTTTTCAAACAATTTTAATCAAATAATACTGATTCTTTTCTTCTTTTTTCAAACACATCCAAAATACCGGTATAAAGCAACAAGATCCATGAAGTCATCCTAAACTTTTATATTAAAAAAATTAAATAAATCAAGTAACATTAATTTTTTAACTTAGTAGAAACTATTCTGTCCACTACATGCTGCTGATAAATATTTACTAATTAAAATAATACCCGTACATTATATCGGAAGAATTTTACAATTGTTGTTTTCCCTCATTTTACATCAGCACCAATGTCTGTGACTTCAAGCTGGAGTTACCGACCCGAGGTCTCCATCTCCATGTCTCGGAGAAAGACCGAGGAAGTTGAAGGGTTGAGAACTCAAACCCGTGAGAACCTTTGCGTTTATCCTAGAATAAGTTTGTCGTGGCTTTGTCAAGCTTCTTTTCCCCCACCAACAAACCCACCTACCCATTTTCCCCCATTCTATTTGTAGAGTGGATTTGGGATGGCTTTGCAACATTTAGGCATTTTACTGCCTACATGTAGTCATTTTTTTGTGCAATTTCAGGCCAAGATAATTTTTTTTCGGAGCTTTGCAGCGCTTTGTGAATAAGGCAACATATCAATAAGCAGATTTTGTTGAATTGTTTTTAAAAGTTAAGGACTTATATTTTCCTATATGGCATTGTTTTGTTTATGCTGTTCTTAAGTAAAAACGTACAGTTTATCACCAATTTTCTTGTTTATCTGACTCATATAGCCAGTGTAAGTTGTAAGTGATGTACTCCAAGCATGAGCTTCTTCTAATTCCCGTACCCTGTTATTAACCACTTCCCCTGGTAAATTATATACAGGCTATAAGTAATGGTGGCACCATAAAGCTATTTCTCAGCCATAAACTGTGTTTATAGAACTATTCAGCACTATAGAACTCACTGACCTTATTAGGCGTAAACATAGTAAATTGCACACTTCATTAACAAGGTGTATATATGCACTGCCCTGGTGAACATGGCCCCAAACTGTTCCCAGTACAATAGATATTTGCTAACAATGTTAGCAGTTCTCATAACAAACAAATTACCTGCTACATATAATCTTGCTATTTTGGCCTCTGGCTTCATGGAGTGCTCGATTCAAGACAACATGGACAGCTTGCCGGTAAGAATCCCAGACTAGGATGGGGTGCATTATGACAACTCTATATGTTCCCACCCATTCGCTCCGGTGATGGAATATTGACGTCCCGGACAAGTTCAGTTTCTTTAAACTGTGGAGTGCTATTTTCGATAGCAAATGAAATAGATCTTTTCTAGTCTTTCAATGCTGTATTTATCCCTGTATATAAGATACATACCAAGAATGACCTCCAACATACACCCTATGCAATATACACACACCCTCCCTCCCAAAAAAAAACAAAAAAAAAAAAAAACAGATGAGTGGTGCATACTTTTTGCCCCAAGATAGTATTTTACTGTATTACAAATGTCATGAAAAATAAAAGGGTCCACTGTCAGTAATTCTTTTGAAATGTTTGCTTGGTAAGAAAGAGTATGTAGAGCCATAATTTCTAAGTTCTTCTCAGGCATCTTAATCCTAAAATGGTATAAACCTGAAATTTATTGATCATGGTAATTCCCATGGGAAATGTTTGAAATAATTTGTGCAGGTCATTAAGAACTTGTCACCTATTCTGACAGACTAATAACTTTAGCACATATACACATCATGAAATAAAGTTACTATCTTTTAAGTATTATAGAGCACATTACAATTATTAGGTTTATTTACAGTACATGTAATATATATTAGAAGTAGATATAGCTATACTAGTGATACTTTCACCACTTTATATCCTTTTACCACTTCATTTTCTTTACTTGCCTTGTATATCCCAGTGAAGTAGCTGGATGCAGTACTATTTTACATGTACATGTGTATGCTTTCTTCTATCCTATTCCTGTTGTATAAACAGTAGATTGGAAGGGTACATATATATACATGTATATTGGGGCTCATGAAAGTATAGTGGTAATATTTCATGTGAACATCGCCAATAATAATGCTATAGGGTAGTTCACAGTAACTTTGTTCCCAAGTAAGAGTGCCGAAAATAGTAATTGAAAAATTATGTTGTTTTCCACATTGTAAATATACACTTCTAAACTAACCATATTACAAATTCTGAATATTATTTGCATCAAGCCTGACTTTAATGTGTTAAATATGAAAAAAAAAAAACAACATTATCATGGCCAAGATCAATCTGTTGCTTTTGCTGTTTTGAAATAATTTCTTCAAAAAATAATCAGTTCAGTGATTGTTTGTGTTTTGTATTGTTTCAGGCTATACTGCCAGTTCCAATGTGACATCTCAGAGTCACTCGAGCACAACCAACAGCGCTGTATCCCAGAGCTACCCCACTGGAACCACCAGTGCACTGACCACGACGAGCACACCGCAGAAAAAGATGGAGGAACACAGTCAGCTAGACGAGATCCTGAATGAATTATTGGGGGATAAGATGTTCCAGAACATTCCTTCCCCAACATCAACTCTGGATAAATCTCTTGCCAACCGTAGTGTGTCTCCCAATTATGGTAGCATCACTACGCACAGTGGGAACAGTCGTACCGTAGTCAGCTGGCAAACGTCACAGTCAGGCCCGACCAAGAGTATGACTGTTACCAAGGAAACTGTGGCCGAGCCCTCAGTAAACACAAAAGTCGAAACTTTCACGAAAAGGACCGAGGAGCTGTCGTATGGCAAGCCAAGCATGGTGAACGGTTCGGTGACTAGAGATGAGCGCGACTCGTTCAGCACCCTGGGTAGTGTTCATGATAGGACCTTAGACAGTAGTTTTTCTAGGACGGAATCACTCAACCGTGACCATGTAAGGTCACCAGCCAACCAGGACCCCATGATCAGTCCCTCTTCCCTAGGCAGGGTTGGTAGCCCCCCTGTAGCCAGCCCCATCCCACCACCACGTAAATACACCCATGTGCCATACCGTGTTGACTATGAGAACCAGGAAGCCATGTACAGTGAGGAACCCGGATACAACGAACCTGTTCACATGTCTAGTTACCGCGGCTACGCGTCTGATTCAGAGGAACCAATGAGCTGGCTGGAACGTCAGCAGATTAAGCTGCGCGCCAAGCGAGAAGGTCGTACCTGGCGCAACCGCACAGAACAGGAGAGGCAGCTGGTGACTGAGCTACGTACGGCTCAGACAAGCCTCGCACGCCGCCGTGCACAGAGCGAGGTTGAGGAGAACCCGATTCTGGATCAGTACAGCCAGCCAGATTTCTCCACTCCCAATGGCCCAAGTTTCGACAGCTACAGCCAGGATGAGAGATACGGCCGGAAACCTGTCAGCCCCGACTTTCGACGCAAGGCCATGACCCCTGACCCCATCCGTCGTAGCTACTCAGTCTCCGACAGCCAGAAATCAGAGAAGAGTTATTGGGTGTCGGGCTTGGAGAGACCACCATTTACCACTCACCAGACCAAGTACACCTTCAGCATCAGTCCTCCTAAACACTCGGTAACCAACACAGAGGCCTACCTTGGTAATGTGACTGCCAAGCCACCGCCATCCCCGGCCCCCGGCCGCTCCAGCGCCCCCGGGTCTCCAACCATCCCGCAGCGTGGAACCAGCAGCCGTGAAGCTGTGAAAAGCCGAACCACAACCCGAGACTACCAGTCCCAGGGTAGGCCACTATATCGTCATCGCTCTGATGTGTCATTTGAGCGTTTCCGATCATTGCCCAAGCTCTCAGCATTGGATGGTGCCAACATCGAGTCCTCTATTCTTATCATTCCTCGTGCCCCTTCAGCGACCAGTCTTTCCCCTTACCCCTACCCCTCCCGTCCCATTCGTCCTTCCATCGATCAGTCATTCTTACTAACACATTCCAATGCCTCTTCAGAAACAGGGACTGTTAAAGGCTACATGAAAGCCCCAGTAATCGGGAGAGATGATCCTTCACCAACCTCTAGCGTAGTGGAAGAACCACTCGTGAAGAGTACAGTGCCTAATAGGGAGCCAGGTAACAGGACAAATAGACCAACAACGTTAGACAAATAAACAAACGTGCATGATTCAGATTTACCTAATGTATATAGCTCTAAAATCAAATTCTAATTAGAAGATTAGTTGCTAACCTAAGTCTTATATTAGTTTTATTCAACAGTTATTCGTTGTAGAAAAAATATTTTAAGTTTTATCGCCTGTTTCATGTGCTTTGATAAGACGAAATTTTATTGACATGTCGCTGTAGAAAATAGAATTTTTTCCTCATAGCAGTTTTCCTAAAAGAACTTGATTCATCTGCTTTTATGTTGTCTTAAATGTGCAAATCAAAGTTTGATAATTTGCTCTCAAAATTATTGATTTGCAGTTACATGTATTTAAGAAGTATCTAGGAAACTTGAACATGCATGGAATTACTGATATCAACAGCTTTGTCTTAAAATATTTTGGCACTTTTCATTCCTTGTTTTAGGTCCTCTGTGTTTATGATTATTGCAGTATATATCCATGATATCAGTAATACCACTGTGTAGCATCTAGCTTGTCACTGCCAAGAAAAAAGGCGTTGGTTATTAGACATGTTACAACAAGAAATTGAATATTTACTTAAATGTGATGGAAGCAGGCAAATATCCTACCGATCCTGTCTAACATCAATCCTGTACATCTACCAGTATCCTAATCTAGTTCTATTTAAACCAGATATATTGAGATCCATAATAAGACATACATATTGATCCATAATTTTAACAGCCTAATCCACAACCTATTTAGAAGTATCCTCTTTAAATATGACCCACTGCTTAATCCCTGTACTTAATCCCAGGCAATACACATGATACATCCTTATTTAGATAAGTTTACTGGTAGCCTTTTAATCACTGAAGCACTTATTTATGGCCAAATCTCTTCTTAATACTTAGGTGGAAAAGTGTGATAATGTACACATAGTTACACGTCCTAGGTAAGTTTAAACTACTTATTTTAGTTGTGCCTCAGTCAGTGTAACAATATATCAGGGATGAAACAACATATAGAGTGGGAAAGTGGCTATCTTGACTAACATTACTATGTACCTGTTGTACTATACATGTATGGGGTTTCACAAGAGTACAGTTCCACCATTCTGCAAACACTTAAAATATTATATTAATCTGCCATGTTTCCTGTTCATACAAAGCTCCTTGTAAAACATAAATATTCAGTTTTGAGGTATCGGTATTCTGCTTTAGATTTGAGTTGACGTTAGAGAAGTTGTGCAGTTTCTTTCAAACAGTTTTGTATAATTTACCGCCTTGAATATAATTGTTTCGTTGTATTTCAGTATCGATGTTGGTAGTGTAGTTTTCGCTGCTTTTCTTTACATCCCTGTAGTTAGTTTATCATGTTGCTTTGTACAGAGTTACTCATATTTTATAAAGGGATACACGTAAAATATATGCAGCAATATGTTCTTAGTTTCCAGAAGAAAAAAAACTTCTGATGTATTAAATTGTAGAAATGATGAACAGGAACGTAATTAAATATTAATAGTTCTATTAATGGCAACTCTTGCCACATAAATAATGTTGGAGAAACGCCAGTAAGTTGTAACATGAGTAAAATTTCTGTGTATATTAAAAAAATTTATGATACCACCCACCCACTAACAGGTTACTCTCCCAAACTGGATGACCTTGAAAAGACCTTACAAGAGGCACTGCAAGTAGCTCCAAACCAGAGTGCCCCACGTCGCACGAGCGGAGCAAACTCAGGTTACGACTCGGACGATATCCGCAAGATGGACAGCAGTTTCGAGACGAAGCAATCCTACAATACTACAGAGTCCAAGGTATGAAAAGTCTGTCTGCATCTTGAAACTAAGCGAATCAGAAAAAAAAAAAAAATGAGAAAAAATATGTATAACACAATACTGAACCTTTAGGTGGATTTGTTTCATGGAAGAAACTGCAATAAATTCCCTAATGTTTATGGGTTTTCTTTCACCTTGGTGCCAGTTTTCTAACATTAAGGGCAAAGGTGATCTGAAACTAGTTCTTTGTTTTACTCTTTGGATGAAGAATTAAAAAAAAACTTGGTAAGATTTTGATGTGTATTTGTAAGCAGAGATTCAAAAAGAGACGTACGGTATGATATACATGTACCATATGTGATTATACCAGTACAACATGTATTTACAACAGATGCACATACATGTACAAATCTCTGGAAATTTAAAATTTTGAATGTGATCTTGTAGAACCACTGGGTACATTCTAATATCAAATTTGGTATATGCAGTAATTCACTTCTGTTTGAAGCATGCCAGGTTTTATCCTACTTACACTTGTCCACAATGCTATTGAGACAAATTCAGTTCCTTCAGTTTGTTTGCACATGGTCTTGCCGTTCAGTAGTATTGTAATTGGAATATTGATCCAAGTTGTTTTTGCACAGTTCCTTTATAGGAGTTTTTTTCTCTGTAAGCAATACTCTTTATTCCCTCAACTCTGCATGTGTTTGCATGATTCAGGTCAGTCCTCTATAAATGTTATGATAAATATATGTAGGTTCAGATCAGTCTATAAATACATGTAACTTCGTCCTTGATGGATGGCACCAATGCTAAAAGCAATTGGTGGTAATTTTGACCTTTTAGCAGTAGGAAAAACTTAAAGCAGAATATGATAAATGTGTGTAAGCTCAGGTCTATCTATTATACATGCATGTTATCTCAACTGAGTGTAGATGCAAAAGCATCTCATAATTTTGAGTTAGACAATTTTGTTTTAATATAAAGGTAGAAGGCACATTTGTCCAACCAAAAAGTCAAGAAATGACATTCATTCAACAAAATTATATCTTTATCAGCATTGATACCAGATGGGTAATTACTTATGGAGTTTCCAGATGACTACAGAGAACTGAACTAATGTAACCATTATTTTTGCAAAAACAGTAAGAAAGTAAAAGCTCTGAAACCCACATTTGTGGCTTGCACTTGCCCCTAACAGTTTTTCAGCAGTCTATATCAGTGCAGATTGCCTAAAGTACCTGCTTAGACTTGCAAGGTATCAATATTGGAAGTTTTGGAATAAGCCGTAAATTTTTTATCAGCTGCTGTTTCCAAACACTCTTGGATTTAGCATTGCCCTATTAAAGATTTTCACTGGAACCACTCTGGGAATGTTCTATTACTGGGTGTGGTCACCGAAACACTTTCTTCACTTCTTATCACAACTGCAGAGCTGATTGACATATTCAGGTACAATACTTGGAAATTCAATACTCTCAGTGTGACCCTAGTTTACTCCTCGTATGGTTTTATGGTCCTCTTGGGTGGCGTATAATCCCAGTTCCTTTCCATCAAAAAGGTCGGCAACAAAAAAAAATAATTCCTTAAATATTTTTCTTCGTCTTTATGATTGACTGGTGCCAATTTTTCATGCCTGTCTTGTCCGTGTGTTTCTGTTTAATACTAACCCTAGCTGGTATTTCCTTAGTCTCAGCAGCACACATACTACCAGACTTATCACAGTACACGGCAGGCTGCGGCTCCGGCTCCGGCTCCGGCTCCGGCTCCTGTTCCGGTGCTGGCACCGGCTCATGCTCCGGCTCTCGCCCAAGAGCCCGAGGAGGTCGAGATCATATCCCTCAGGCCAATAGGGGTGCAGGAACTTCATTCAAAGGTCAGCTGACATTCAACTGCCAAGGGATCTGTTATTATTTCACCGGATTTGCGCTTCCCTAAGATCTTGTTACATACTTGTATTCATGTAAAGAAAACCCAGTTGCTTGTCTAATAGCGTTTACTGCCAAGGGATGTGTTATTGTTTCACCTGAATTTTGCAGCTCCCAAAGATATATTGTTACATGACTTGTATGATTTCTGAAACCATCGCTTATCCAATAAGTGTTTCATCCCACCAGAGGACCTGTTGCAGATGTACTGCTTTCATCAAAAGTGTATTGTGGAAGCTAATAATACTTTAACTCTTTCAAGTTTTAAACCATTTTGTGGTGTTTTGCAATTAATTTGTGGACTCTGTTATCTCCCATGCTTCTACATTCCACACATAAACCAAGTGCTTTTGTATAACAGTTATATTTTGCGAGTCCTTCATCGGATAAAAAGGGTACATTTAATCATCCAGCTAGCATAACTGGATCATTTAAACTAAGCGTTCTACTGACATATCTTTTCCGTGCACCCTTCTTTGCCCCCCTTCAACAGTTCATTTGTTTGCATGCTTTCCTTTTCTGGTTGCATTTGGTATGATCTTAAACAGTTTTATAATCTAGAGCATTCCAGCACTGTTGAAGGTGACAAATCACTGATAAATGTGTGTTAAGGCTTATTATGCTGACATAATTTCTCTCTTTGTTTTGTTTTATAGTCTGGTGATGTCTTCACTTAGCATGTGTAACAGAACTGCAACTGACAAAACTAAAACTAAATTTATATGCCTATCAAATTTGCCTTTATGGGTTGGTAATGTTTTAGAACAGTTTGTATATATGCAGACCAAGTTAAATAAGTATTGTAATCAGATATATCCAACTTTCTAGTAACATAAGTTTATACATGTGCTTTATTTTGTGCAATATTTCATAAAGTGCCATATCATTCATTCATTTGCGTTATTTTGAAAGAGCGAATTTGAGAACTGACTACGGCATAAACATTTGAAATAAATCTGAAGTTTTGTTGATTGTTGTTACATCAGCCCAAACCCTACACTCAGCCAGTCGATGATGACGAAGATGATTACGTGGAAGAGGAAGTGATTTCCTTGAAGCCTATTGGTCCAGGAATGCAAGAACTGGAGGTCGATGGAACTGGAACTCTCCGTTCGCCGACTCCATCCTTTCCTGTGCAAGGTAGGAGAGCAACACAAATCTTCATACATGTAGATGAAACAGAAGCGAATAATAGCTGTCCATCAAACTGAATTCAAAGTCACTGCACCTGTGGATCAATACGGAAAATTTGAAAGGGTCCAGTGTTCCTGAAATTTATAGGTTATAGGATCGTCAGTGAAATATTGTAGGTAGCGAGTGTGTGCATGTATGTATGCCTAATTCTTGTCATTAAAATGTTGGTCACGGTGCGTTGAGTTACCCGGTAATGAAAATTTAGAAGGTGTAACATAGCCATTTAGTAATTACAACCCCACAGGATGGATAGGAGAAATTCTAGACAAACCGATTAAACTACATTGTATTACCATTATATGCTGCATCACATTTCTCTCTGTAATGGCTACATTTACCAACGGTGACAGGGCTCATGCAACCTTTTCGGTATTGCTGACCAGAAAATATAAAAATCCAGCTTCTGACATACTTTGTCGCAATTGAGAGTGACCAATGAAATAGATCTCAGTTCGGTGCAGTTGCCTTTAATTTATGGGCTATTAAATGGGTGCAGTGAATTTGAATTGATTTTTCTGGTGCATTAATGTACAAAAATATGTGTCAATTAACCAGTGTTAAAAAGCACGCTCCTGCGTGAGATGCACATTCTAATATTTCGGTCATTGCAGCCTAATTATGTCAGTGGTTGTATATGTCTGTCGTACAGTAATTTTGTCAGTGGCTACATATGTTGGTGTTGTCCATTGTCGTTTGTTTATGAAACTCATTTTCCACATGTTGACTAAAGAATAGGTGAAAAATTAGTGCTTGAAAAAATGCAACACTTTGTAAATTAAACAAGTTAAATCAAATGGTAGCTGATATCTAAGTTAAAAAAGTACCTCAATGCCTTGCTGTATGATATGTTGTACATGACACTTCCTTGTTGGTAAATAATTCATTACCCGAGTTCTTTATTATGTGTAACAAACATTTTATCAATTTTGTCCATGAATGTTTTTCTTCCGACTTTTTAAAGTTTTGTTTAAGAAATAGTTATAAGTAAACAACTAATTTAGTAGCTGTTAATCTTCTTGTTGTTTTAGTTGTTGTCACACCACCTTTCCCAAATTCCCCGAAGACACCTTATGATAACAAAGGTATGCATGCTTATACCTATAACATATATATCTAAGGTGTTGGCGGTCTTGCTCTAGTTTCCTGTAGACCTGTACTTTCAGAACTTTTTTCCCACCACTACTCTTTCTCATATTGTATGTTTTGTGCTGGCATAAATTTTTACGATATTTCAGTTTTATCTATCTTTTCAAGTACAATCTTAATTTCATGATGAAATTAAAAAAGAAAGTACTGATCTTTCTAGTTTCACAGAATAAGTTCAAGTAGTTTTGATGAAACGTTCCTCTAACAAAGGATGTGCTGATGGTGTTGCTGTAGTGCAGTTTCTTCCTAGGATCATATCTTTGGGTCCAGCAGTACATTTAATATGCCTGAGATGGGATAGAATTAAAATCTTCGATTGCTACTAATACTGCTCTTCGCTCTGAGCACCTATTGTATCTCAGACACTACATGTATTTACAATACACGTATATACACACATATATATATATATAAAACGTCTCTTCTACAAATATATGAAAGAGTGGGAGACATTATTTGTTGATTCGCAACCAAGGAAGAACACACACTACATGCTAAAATCCAGAATTGGTGGGAGTGCATGCTAGGATCGTAAGAGCAATATTAAATACAGGTGGAGCAAGTAGAGACTCTATTAAAGGGTCTTTCAGACTATTGAAGTATATACATGATGCAAAAAAAGTTAAGGATATTAAATATCCTTAACTTTTTTGTGTAGTCCATATATGGTATGCGTGCACATACATGTATAGCATATATATCAACTACACAAAAAAGTTTTAATATCTATATGTTATATATATATATATAACATATAGATATTAA
>JAAUYG010073183.1_pt1 | contig 12558 bp, 10 predicted proteins | sample 7278091 | NCBI WGS metagenome assembly JAAUYG01 (sample SAMN14350201, study PRJNA611818) | marine sediment metagenome | isolation source: surface marine sediment (0.6m) | place: French Polynesia: Moorea | collected 2018-08
CAAAAGGGTCATACAGTGCCAAAACAGGTGATAATGATTGCAACGTCAATTCAAGTCGCTACAGTCTAAGTACTGCACTGTGTGAGAGCAATTCGCTGTCAGGCCAAGTCTTAACAAAATGTCCGACTCAAGACTTGATACCCAGGGTGCGCCCGGGGGGGGTGCGCCACGGGGAGGCTGCTCTCATGCACCCCATGTGAAGATGGGCCCTCCTTCACTGACACTGATGGGGGCATCGATCTTGTGTTTAAAAAGCCTGACTGCAGGCCGTGGTTTTACCATATTATCGTTCACTGTGCTTGTGTGGCAACAGATCTAATCAAATATATTACAATGGGGTTATCACTGTATTCTTTACTAGAGGCAGCCTTGTTATGTGTAAACGCTATATGTATTCTACACGAAGAACGTTTTCTTGCGAAAAGTAGGTATTATATAGAGACATACTCTTCACAAATGATGTTTCAATGTGTTCAATAGCCCTAACCTGCTAACTGCCGTACTACTACTACTACTAGCCCCAAGTGAATGTCTACGTAAATTTATACTGCCGTACCTTTACTTGAGCTATCGGTCAGATAAAGGGTCATTCACGGCTATGTGTTCAATATCTTTATCTGTTTATTGAGTACTCATCAGTGCTCATGTAGACGTCTACTAAAGATAGTGAAACCTGACTTTAGAGACCACTGCCGTGAGAGACCGCCTGTCTTGAAAGACCACATATTTCTGGCAGAAGGGTCTACATTTGAATACAGTTGAACTTGTCACCAAAGACCACCTGTCTTGAGAGACCACATTTCTGTGTCTGAATGCGTGGTCTTTCAAGACAGGTTCTACTGTAGTAGTAGAGAGAGTATCCGTCTCTATTCAGCTGTATATACAAACTGTTGTAGAATATGGCGGGGACTTACTACATAGGCTAAGATTATACAAGGCACAGTGACCAGTCATTAATATGGTGTAGTGTATACTATAGCCAGAATACCTGGCTCTCCTGCAGCTTTTTGTCATTTTCTGATGGACAGCGCAAACCGTGTGGCCATCAAAAAGTGTCAAAGAACTCAGCTTGCAGGAGACCGCAGTTCTGGCTATCTGTACTACTACACCATATTAGTGATTGGTCCATGTGATACAAGGCAATTTCTTCAAATAGATCTACTCCCTAAGATATTGTGAAAATATCTGTCAATACCCCTCTATTGCTCATTGCATGGGTGATACAGTGTTCCATTATGGAAAAGGCCTCTATGGGCATTTGAGGGCTATTGAAGACATAGGCGATATTGCCATATATAATAGGACTCACTTAACTGTAGACTACTAGACTGCCTGACAGTTTTGTATATTTTGACGAAATGAAGAAACGAAATCACTGTACGATAATATAGGATAATATACAGCCAATATTGCTTTGTACAGTAGGGCTCACTTAACTGTAATCTATAGTTAAGTTAGTCCTTCTGTATAAGGCAATATTCGACTAAATTAAATGATGAAACATCGCTTAGTGATAATACACGATTCGGTACAGAGACCCTTCTACAAATATTTAAATATTTCACGAAGTGGATATTGTTAAGCTATTGGAAAGTGCCAATCAATCCTGTATGTGACCCCGCCCCCTGCAAGTCACTAATTCAGCTTGTTGGATATGTTTGCTGAGTGGCTATAAATCCAACATGTGGTTATCTGTTCTTGCCGACTCACAGCATATGTCATTCTGTTTTTCCTTCAAAAAATAACCACAGAAAAAAAATAGGATAAATGTGTCTCAACTGTATTTGCTTACTGTGTTCTGTGTTTGCTTCACTCCATAGATATTTTTATTCGACTGTATTTCAGTTGGTTGGGGCAGTGACCAGAGAGGGTTTGGAGAAGAACCAGGAGTAAAGACTCAACTAGTCCATCTTATCAGATCTGTCCGTACTGTTATGAGAAGTTAGTATTACTATCTTCACCCATAGAACATGTAGAGCATGGTGGTGTCTATGCTGTACATGGGGTAGGGTAGAGTATATATCATAACTTCAGGCATGTGTGTAACACCACAGGAAATATTAACACACTTCAATGTACATGATGTACATGTATTATTCTATATAGTAGACATGTACACAATATCTGGAAAGATCACGTCTTTGAGCCTGACATTGAGTTAACTGTTCACATTTGTTCAATAATAACACTTACACTATTTTTAATGGTAACTGTTGCATGTATTGTTTCTTACAATCTGTAACTACGGGTATGCCTGAAATGGCTGTGATGAAAGTTTGCTCTATAACTTCCATATTTTGTAAAAATCACCATGCAGCTTATGTTTCCACCATCAGGAAATGTTCCTTCCAAAGATAGATAAATCAGAGAACAAGGAATTGTGTAGCATGAAAGGTGCACACTCTCTCTCTATACATATATCATATACAGTTTGTATATGTTTATCACAATACATGTACATATATTTGCCTAACAGTAAAGCTTTCTATTGTTTTGTGTAAACTATTTAAGAAACACAATGTCAGCATTTTACATCTGTACGTATAATGTATCCAGCTCTAGAGAAACTAAGCAAAGGGAATATTATGTGCCAGAAACAGTTCGTAATTTGTATACATGCATATCAAACAAATAAATGTTTGTTCTCCTTTCCAGTACCGTTAATTGGAGTGAATGCTGTTGTGATCATCTTGAAGTTGGTATTTGGATGACACCAGTGACTGTCATTCATATGTAGGACACATACCAATGCTGGAGAGCAAATAGGAGCAACGCTTATGATTGGGTGCTTGGTTGCTGAACCCAGATATAGTGTGGTGTAATGAAAGTTCTTGTGTGAAGTGGAAGTATTTTCTTTGTTGTGATTCTGGGTGAATGTTGAGAATATATTTACATGCATGCACTGTCGTGTACATGATGTAATGTATCTGGTATTTTATACTAAATATCATTGAGATAGTTTTAATGCCAGTAAATATTAAGTAGTATTCTGTGTGTTAAGATATTCCTTTTAATTATAATGGGTCCATATGAAGTTATATACTACTGGTGGTGCTCTACCTGAGCATGAGTGGTAGTTCACTCATGTGAAATCCATGTCTGTCATTACAATTTAGCTTCTAGAGAGTTTTGCTCATTACATACCTGGTACTTGAACCGTAATTCTGTATCATTTGAACCCTACAGGGTTCGATTTGGTAAAGCAATTTTGGAATTTGGAGTCCCTGATTGAAATGCAGTGTGCACTCAGTTACTTAAAAAGTTGCAAGATGAACTCTATATTATTATTTAATTTTTACATCACTATTGTCTTCATACATTGTATTTGGCAAACAGAAAAATTTCCACCAAATCTACCAGAAAAAAAGTGTTATTTGTCCAGTTATATTTCTTTATGTTGGGGAAGTTACAAATACAGAAACTGACTTTGAATATTAATTATTAAATTATTAACATTAACTGGTAATTAAGGTATGTAAGCAATGGCTACATCCCAAGAAAGACTTGTGCTTATAGATAGTTTTATTCACACATATTTGCAGTACATAAACTAACTCAGCATGTACATGTATAAACCATTTGTAAACCATGAAACCAAATTTCCCTACCATAATGCTGGTAGAAATGTGTCATAGTTCAGTTTAATGTTCAGCATCATGACGGTACATGTATTAATGCAGTGCATCTGGTAGTACATACTTAGTAGTTGCCCCTTTTTTACGGAATGGTTAAATGTCAGTTGTCATTGTGAGTGGTGGGGTCCCAAATACATTTAACCTTTAATATGTTTAAGGTTTTATTTCACGCAGCTAGTATACATGGATATTCTCCAAAGCTTTCCAAGTTAATGTCAAATTGATTACAGTGGCTCTTTGCATTTTCAGAGTAAACAAGAACTTCCATGTATCTAACACCTATATCAGTGTATGTGACAATGTTAGTGTCACTTCTGTACAGTGGACACTTAATGAGAGATTCGCTGAGAGGCCGCCTGTCTTGAAGGAACATAATCTAAGCAAAAGATCCTGCATCTCAATATACGTGGTATAAGTCTGAACCTGTTGCCAGAGATCACCTTTGTTGACAGAAAGGCTTCAAGACTGATCTGCAGTCTTTTCCTTATAATTATACCTCAAACTGAATTCCTTTCTTGCTGGTTGAATAGAGTGTTGTAAAATGTAGGGACTAGAATACTTTTGAAGTATTTCAGCTTGTATTTAAACATTTATGGTCGTGGTAATCTGCCCTGAAGCCAGATGGTTGATACTTCATGATTTGGGAGTAGGGGAAGTTTCTGTTTGTCAAGTTGCACACATGACTGCCTCTATATTCCTGTGAATGATATGTGAATAAAACTATTTTTGAAACTCAAAAGCAATTTTTCCTTAAAGAACATGTAGAATTTGGTTTTCTTACATCTTCCATGCATTTATGCTCACTCACTGTGAATATGCTAAATGAAATACACAAATGTACCTATGTGTTGCATCTTACTCTGGGTAAAAAGTAACAGACTTCCTTGCATACCTATTGCCAGTACAGTAATCCCTCTGTTAAAGGACACTCTCTGGAGAGGACACCCCTCTAGAAAGGACACAAATTCCTGGCAGCAAGTACGATGAATGTATATAATGCTCCCTCTCACCAAAGGACACCTCTCTAATAAGGACAGAATTGCTTGGCAGAAGGGGTGTCCTTATTAGAGGGGGACTACTGTACATCTATATTGTGATGAACAGCTTTAATCTGCACCGATTTTGACTATTTTGCTTTTTTTTTTAATATACACAGGCACAGTGCACAGAATAGTGCTTGGAATATTGCTGCAAAAACTGTGCTTGAAAAATCTGTGTTTTACTGAAATCCGGAGATTGAAACAAGTTAATTAATATAACAGGATATGACTAGGTCATAAAATATTGGCAGCTGCTGAAGTGCGTTTAAAAGTGCTCAAAATTGATGCTTCAGATATATGTTTGGTGATCTGCAACCTAATGAAAAAGTTAAAAAGGTAGACTGACACTAGCCTAACACCATTGGGGGCATTGTGGGTCCACAACCGCTAATGCTGGCTTCCCCATGTGTGCCAGGTCATCACATAACATACCAAGACTGATGGCAATAGGCCAGCCTGGTGTCTAATAAAAAGTGCTCTGGGGCATATCTAAAATGACTTGTAACCTTAAAATGTGTGACCTAATAACCTGTATGCTATTTGAAAATGAACTAATAGCCTATCTGGGGCCCAAAAATTGACAAAAGGAATTTATCCTATGACTGAGTAAACAAGCTTGTTCCCTGGTTAGGAAATGGAAGATGCTCATTGATAATTGTGGCAGGTAAGAGGCTGATGGGCCTTGATATTCTTAAAACTAGCCATTGATCACAATATACATGTTATAACTACCTCCAAGTCCCAAATTTCATTCCATTTCGCTCTACGGCTAGCCGTTTTTGAGTTACAAGCAATTTCGAGGCAAGTGCACCAAATGACCCCAAAATGACCTTGAACACTAAAAGGTCAAAGGTACCCCATACACATATTACAACAACCCCCTGCTTTCAAATTTCAATCCGTTTCGCTCTACAGCCAGCCGTTTACAAGTTACACAGGCCATTTTAAGAAGGTGCACAGAGTAATCCCCAAAAGGACCTTGAACATTAAAGGTCAAAGGTACCCCATATACATGTTACAACTGCACCTGACTCATGAATTTCACTCCATTTTGCTCTACAGCCAGCCGTTTTCAAGTTACAGCAATTTTGGGGCAAGTGCACTGAATGACCCCAAAGTGACCTTCAACACGAAAAAGGTCAAAGGTACCAGTACGTACATAAGTCAGAACCCCAATCACCACCCCCACCTCACCCCCGAGTCCAAAATGCCACTCCACTTCGCTCTATGGGCAGCCGTGTTAGAATTACACGCCATTTTGAGCAAGTGCACCGAATGGCCCCCAAATTACCCTAAACACTAAAAGATCAAAGATGCCCCTTGTACAAATTAAGACTACCCCCAAGACCCAAATTTCACTTGTTTTTGCACTACAGTTAGCCATTTCCGAGATATTAGCAACTTTTCATTTTCCAGTTGGTCACAATTTCAATCTTGTTTTAAAAGAAAGAAATTTGAATTTCAAAATACCAATAGGTAACTTTTGTGATGACTGTCTTACAGAACATTCAGAAAAAATATTGGTTGAAAAAGAATCAACTCTAGGGGAGGCTTTGCAATTTTCACTCCTACAGAGTAGTAGTAGTAGTAGTAGTAGTAGTAGTAGTAGTAGTAGTAGTAGCAGCAGCAGCAGCAGCAGCAGCAGCAGTAGTAGTTTATTAAATTAAATCCAAATTGTACATACTATTAACAAGAACAATCAAATGAATGACTTATAGACAATTTTCTGTACAATTTAAGGCTACTCACACCTAAGCCAGCAGCTATAAACTGTCTCTTTCTTGAAGTGATGACTGAGATCTAGATAATTATGAACAGCAGGTGTGTGCCTGAAAGAGGGGAAAGGAGAGGGTCCCATGTTAATGGAAATTTCAATCTTGTTTCACATTTTTAAATACGAATTTTCAAAATACCAAGAAGTAACTTTTGTGAGAAGTCTCACAGAAAACGTGCTTAAAAAAGAATAACTGTGGGAGGAGTAGCGTTTTGAAATTTTCACTCCCCATAGGGTCTCATGTTAACGAAAATTAAGCAAAATCGTTAAAATTCAAAAATCGAATATTTGGTGGAAAAAAACGAAACAATTGATGTGGAGATATGGTGAATAGCTACCTATCCACAAAATTTAGCGTTAATTCTATTGATGGTTTCTGATAAAACACGTTTTACGGACGAAGGACGGCCGGCCGCGCCACGACATTAGCTCTGCTGACTGGAACGCGTTGCTGATATATAAAACGCATTTTAAATGTTTGTAACGGGTTGTGTTGGCAATGCGTTGCTAATTCCACAAATAGTATGTGGCAAGTATCAGTCACTGTACGTACCTTATGGGTCTTAAATTTTAATACGCAATTCATGCTGATATGTCATTGTGATGCCTTGAAAATGGCTAGTCGTTGGGCAAAACGGACGAAAAGTTGGGCATCTGGCGCAAGTACTTACTGTGTATAGCATACTTTTGACCGCTACATGTTCTTGGTCAGTCTGAGATCATTCAGTGCATTCCAGTTTTCCCATTCAGGACAACCTTTTATCTCCAAAATCGCAGGTCAGAGCGAAAGAAAGCAAAATCTGTTCCTCGGAGGGAGTACTTAGTTTATACAGGGTATTTTTGATATTTAATAATTTAACGTGATACTGGGGTTATTTTGGTGCATTTTCTATTTTCAACAATTTTGGTTCTCCAAAATGGCTGGTCTTAGAGTGAAATGGACCAACATTTGGGTCTCTGGGATAAATACTTAGTGTACACAGGGTACTTTTGATCGTTAAGTGTTTCATATCAGTCTGAGGTCATTCGGTGCATTGAACTGCATTCCCGATTTTCCACAATCTTGTATCTCGAAAAATGGCCGGTGTTGGAGCGAAACCGACCAAACTTTGGGACTCTTGGATAAGTACTTATAGTGTATACCCCGGGAGTGTATATCGGGTATTTGGACCGTTAAGTGTTTTATATGAGTTTGATGTCATTCGGTGCATTTCCGAATTTTAATAACCTTGGATCTCGAAAACGGCTGGCCATAGAGCAAAACGGACCAAACTTTGGACCTCTAGTGCAGTCAGTGTAAATAGGATACTTTTGACCGTTAAGTGTTCAAGGCCAGGTGGAGGTCATCCAGTGAAATTCCAAGTTTCGACAGGATTACATAGTCACCTCTATCAGGTACTTAGCTACTTACGTAGTAGCTAAATGGCTTTTAGGTATAAATCTAACTTGTTCCCATCTGGCAAATGACCAAGCAGAGCGTCAAGACCCCAGGGCCCCTGTTTAGCTCTGCTCGACTTTGTCAGCAGAGCTACTGTCATGGGGCAGGCGTTAGTCGTCCGCCCGTCGTCCATCCGTTAACTCGGATTTCTCAGAAACCGCTCCATGGATCCAGGCCGAATTATGCGGAAAGCTACCAGATATCTCCAGACAGTTTTTTTTTTTTTTTCAAAATATTTGATTTTCAAATTTTTACGATTTTTTTTTTCTTTTTCGTTAACATGGGACTCTATGGGAACCAAATTTTTAAAACGCTACTGCTCCCCCAGTTTCAGTCCGATGTGAACCAAACTTTATGATAAATATGTTAGTGATGCGGCGATCTGCCAAAAATTGAAAATTTTATGGCACTATTAAATTTTTGCTAACATATGACCATATGGGGCTGGAAATTTCAAAACGCTACTCCTGCAGTTTTCATCCGATGTCAGACAAACTCTATGAGGACATTGGCTATCATGGGGGAATACAGGCTATTACTTTTCTTGGCGATCGACCAAGTTTGTTTGTTTTTTTAAAAATGTGTCGCTTTGAAATTTTAACATGGGAGTCAATGAGAAAAATCCTGAAATGTGTAATATCTTGAACTGGCTGATCGTAGAGCGAAACGGACGAAAATTTAGGACTAGGGTCTGCATATGTAGGGTACTTTTCATGCCCGATTGCTTGGGTTTTGTTTGGGGTCATTCGGCGCACTTTAATTGCTAAGTTTCCGATTCTGCGATTTTCGAAACGCTACTCCTTCAATAGTTTTCATCAGATTTCAACCAACTTCATACAAAGAAAGTATCATAATCAGGTTCTAATATAGGCTGTTACTTTTTTTGGCTATCTGCCAAAAATTACAGAAATTGTGTCACTTTGAATTATTTCTTAATACAGGACCAAATGGAGCTGGAAGTTTCAAAACGCTACATGTACTTCTCCCACAGTTTTAATCAGATGTGGTTTAAATTTTATGAGGACATTGCTTACTACGGGGAAATACAGGGGTTACTTTTCTTGGCAATCGGCCAAGTTTTACAAATCTATAAAAATCCTAAGATGTGGAATATCTTGAAAATGGCTGATTGCAGAGCGAAACGGATGAAATCCAAACTTTACACAAGGTATCATAATCATCGCGCAATACAGGCTATTACTCTTTTTTGGCGATCTGTCAAAAATTAAAAAAAAAATGGCATTTTGAAATTTTCTTAACACATGACTATATGGAGCAGGAAATTTCAAAGTGCTATTTCTCCCACAATTTTCATGGAGCCCATCCAAACTTTACTGGGTCTTCAGTTCAAGCAGAATGTCAAGGCCCCTGGGCCTCGTGTTTGTTTGGTTGTTTGGTTGGTTGTAGCATGGTAGGCAATGGAGACTTATAAAATGTGATATATGTTTAAAATGGCTGGTCGTAGAGCAAAACGGGTCAAAACGTGGGCCCTGGTGATAAGTACTTAGTGTCTTTGGGGTACTTTTGACTCTTAAATGTTCAAGGACATTTCGAGTTCTTTCGGTACATTTGCGATGTTTCTGATTTTCGACAATCTTGCATCTGGAACCAAAAGAGCTAGTTGTAGAGCGGAATGAACCAAAATTTGGACCTCGAGGATAAGTACTTAATATGTGTGTGTGTGTGGTGGTGGTGGTGGTGGTGGTGGTGGTGGTGGTGGTGGTGGTGGTGGGGATTTTGAGTGTTAAGTGTTCAAGATCACTCTGAGATCATTCGGTGCAGTCCGATTATTTTCTGATTTTCAACATTTTTTTTTCTCGAAAGCGGCTGGTCGTTAAGTGAAACGGATCAAACTTTGGGCTTCAGATGTAAGTACTTAATGTTTAGATGGCACTTTTGACAGTGAAATGTGTAAGGTCAGTTGGAAGGCATTCGGTGCATTTCCGATTTTCGACAGACTTGCATCTCGAAAACGGCTGGTCTTAACCAAAATTTGGAGCTTGTTTTTTTTTTTACTTAGCATATAAAGAGCAGTTTTGACCATTAAGTGTTCAAGGTCATTTGGTGCATTTCCAATTTTTGACAGGATTACATAGTTACCTCACTTATATATATGGCTGTTAGATAAATCTAAACTTGTTCGTATCTGGCAAGTGACCAAAACCCATCGCCAATATCCCATGTGTCTCTTGTTTCGTTTCCTTAATGCGCGCGTGTATAGTGGTCGGGTGGGAGGAGTATTCGCCTTAAAAGGTGACATTTGACCTCTTGGTTGACATGGCACACGCGTACTTCACGTGGTGCATCGCGATCGATCGCCAATCATTGTCCTGAGGATCCCAAGGAGCCCTTTCCCAAGAATCCTTTTCTCGAATGATCCTAGATATCGCATTTGAACGCTTATTGTTTTCATGAGCTCTAATAAGTATATACAGATTGTTTTTTTTTTCCAAAACTTTGAATTCATGATCTCGAAGTTATATCTTAGGAGATTGCAAGAAAAAAATCGTATTCGCAATACGGCATTCTGAATATGTTTAGTTGCTGCATATGTAGGTGCTGTATATATCAATATATTCTGCCGAGACGCTTTCACAGTAACGACTTATGAGGCATTGTACGCCGATATATGCCAGGAGGCATATCGGACATATTTATGTCACACGTAAATCAGTTCACTCGCCGTAAGTGAAGTGGAGAAATATTAATTAAGACGTAGGATCACGATAAACCGTGTCAAGAGAATAACGAGAAGGTCCTTGACAATCGGCTGAGACAGGCATGTACGGTGTTTATATGATCGTCATCAATGATAAGACTTACGTGCGAGATATATAAAAAGTTTGCGTCGGTCTTTTCAACAAGCAGATGCTGTTCGTACTGTCTCTGTGAGAGTCGGCGATTCCCCTACGCCGTAGCTCGCAGTGCTGGCGATTCAGTGCAGTGACACAGTTTGGAAATTACAGTTACATTAAACGACATCAACATAAGCGGCCTCATAGCTCTGTTGCAAGCTGTTTTGGAGCGCTCCTTGGCAGAAATATCCACAGAGCAGACACGATGGCCGACGAACTGAGCACCACCGAGGCGTGGCTGAACGTCACACTGAACGACTGCGAATGGAACAGCACTGATTGGAACAACACGAACTGCACCACAGAGCCCCCGGTGTACGAGTACAACCGAAACCTCGCCATTGCCTATAACGCTATGTTGCTTCTCATGACAGCATCCACCATGTATTCCATGGGAGCCGGAGTGTCCCTGAGGGTCGTCAAGGTTCAGATGAAGCGACCGATAGGACCAATCATCGGTCTCGTTTGCCAGTTATTCGTAATGCCTGCCATAACCTTCGGGATCGCCCATGCGTTCGGTTTTGACGGTCCCCTTGCGGTGGGTATGATGCTCATGTCCAGTAGTCCTGGAGGAGCGGTCTCTAACATTATGACATTTTGGTCCAGAGGCGACCTGGACTTGAGGTAATGTTCCCCAATGTATAATATTATATTTATCTCATTCTCTTTAACTTTATACCAAGACAGCTGTGCACCACACATACTAGTATATAAATGACATCCTTCTCTCTTTCTAGTTCCCGTCTTCGTGTTAATCTCCTAAATTGTTCCCCGGCACTAGTAGTCGTACCTTTGTTCTCTTTTGTTGGCTCTTTTTGTTGCAATAGTAGTGGTGGTGACAACAGCAGCAACAGTACAACTACAAGCAATTGGCTAAAGACTAAAATCGTTCAACCAGTGATCGAGTAAGGAGAGTTTATGATGGATTGCTACGTACGTAGTGACGAGTAACGACTTCGGATACCGTAATTGATGAGAAGACTTTCCTGTGTTCTTTCAAACTATATTGAATTTCATTGGTGCAGGTCTGAATTAAGCTTCCTCTGAATTCACACACAACTGATAATACTGTTCTGCAAAGCAGTAAGACGTTCACCTTCAAATCATTGGGTCGCTAGTTGGAGTCCAATCTGGAGACAATTTCACCTTAAAGTTTTTACTCATTGCTGGTGCACTGTTTCACTCATTTTAACCAACCATTATTTATGCAGAAAAGGGGGCACAAAAACAGGTTGTTTAATTTCATTTACTGCCTGCTTTGCGTTTTTGCAACATATATACGTCTTTTTTTATTTCAGTGTAACTATGACCGTGTTTTCTACTATACTCGCCCTTGGATTTCTTCCGCTGAACATGTTCATTTATGGTAGATCGTTTGAAAGTGAACTGGAAATACCATACGCAAATCTGTCTATCACAGTGGCATGCGTGCTGGTGTTCGCCTTCCTGGGAGCCATCACAAACTGGCGGGCACCGAAGGCCTCGATAATAATAACCAAGGTGGGCTCAACGAGTCATAGGAGGCTAAAGTACATATTAGTATGTGTTAGCTGTATTCGTGTGTTTCGCACAGCCAGGCTTAATTTTTGGGAGCTATAAGGAGAGTGAACGAATGTCGGGTTGCGATGGCCGAATGGTTAGCGCGTCGGACTCCCAACCATAAGATCGTGGGTTCGAGTCCCGCCAAAACCAGTTGGCTCATCATAAACCGTCCCGCGTGGGCTACGGGTGGTGACAATGGTGCCTCGGTTCACTCAGCCGTAAATGAGTACCTGGCTATAGACAGAGATGGCAATTGTACTTAGATTACCCGTGG